>OHUI01001176.1_pt1 | contig 9968 bp, 6 predicted proteins | sample 1579231 | NCBI WGS metagenome assembly OHUI01 (sample SAMEA3882509, study PRJEB24775) | human gut metagenome | biome: human-associated habitat; feature: intestine environment; material: feces | place: Netherlands | collected 2009/2010 | reverse complement strand
TCACCTGCGGTGACAGCTCTCCCAAAGGGAGAGCCAAGAGCACTACCGGAAACTTTCTCATTTTGCCTAATACTTTAGCAACGAGCCTTAGACCTTGGCTCCCCCTTCGGGGGAGCTGGCGCGGGAGCGCCTGAGAGGGCGTACTCTCCTTACTTTCCCACACAGAACCGCTCGAACACCTGTTCGATGACGGCTTCCGAGGCGTTTTCGCCGGTCAGGTCACAGAGGGCGTCCAGCGCATCATCCACGCAGACCGAGACGGCGTCCAACCCAAAACCGCCTGCGGCGGCATCCAGTGCCCCGGCTACGGCGTCCCGGGCGCGGAGAGCAGCAGAAAGCTGCCGCTGCCCGGACAGGCTGGCGGCGTGGGGGTCGATGCTGCCCGTGCCCAGCAGCCGCGCCACCGCAGCGGCGATGACCTTGCGGCTCCCCTCTTCCCGACAGCAGACCGGCAGCACCATCGCAAAATAGGGTGCGATCCACTCGGCATCGAACTGGGAGGGCTTGTCCTCTTTGTTGACCAGCGCGATGGCCGGACGGCCCGCGCAGCGCTTTGCCAGCTCCAGATCCTCTCGGGTCGGGCGCTCTGAGCCGTCAAAGACGGCGAGGATCAAGCCCGCCTCCTCCAGTTTCTTCCAGCTGCGGCGGATGCCCTCGGCCTCGATGGCGTCCTCCGTCTGGCGCAGACCGGCGGTGTCGAAGAGGTTCAGCCGGACATCGCCCAGCTGGACGGCCTGCTCCACCACATCCCGGGTCGTGCCCGCCACCGGCGTGACGATGGCCCGGTCGAACCCGGCCAGCAGATTCAGAAGGGTGGATTTGCCCGCGTTCGGCCGGCCCACGATGGCGCAGTCCACGCCCTCGCGCAGCACCGCACCGGCATCGTAGCTGCGGATAAGGCCGTCCAGTTCCTCCCGTACTGCGCCCAGCACGGTGCGCAGGTGGGCGGGGTCCAGCTCCGGCACATCCTCCTCCGGGTAGTCGATCCAGGCGGTCAGGTGGGCAGCCAGCGTTTGCAAAGCGGCCTGGATGCCCGCAATGCGCCGTGCCAGTGCGCCGTCCAAAGCGGACTTTGCCAGCGCTGCCCCCTGCCGCCCTTCGGCGGAGATGATCTCCATCACGGCTTCGGCCTGGGTCAGGCTCATGCGGCCGTTTTCCAGTGCGCGGCGGGTAAACTCGCCGGGGCCGGCGGGCGCAGCACCGGCCAGGTACAGCGCTTCCAGCAGGCCCTGGGCCATGGCGTTGCCGCCGTGGACTGAAAGCTCGATCACATCCTCACCAGTGTAGCTGTGCGGCGCGCGGAAAAACAGAGCGATGGTCTCATCCATCTCCTCACCCCGCAGATGGTAATGCCCCAGCATGGCGGTGTAGCCTTTGGCTTCCGCAACCTGCTTTGCCGGGTTGCGCGGGGTGAAGATCTCCCCCACCACCGCATACGCTTCCGGTCCGGATACCCGAACGACCGCAATGCCGCCTGCCCCCGGTGGGGTGGCAAGGGCGCAAATAGTAGAACTCATATCAATACCTCGAACTTATCTGTTGTTGGCTTTATGCTGGCCTTGGCTGCGTCAGCAGCGGTAACTCTCCCGCGGGCCAAGGTAGGATTCCGGCAGGGTGGTGCCGTCCGGCCAAAGCACGATCTTTTCCAGAATGATGGCCGGGCTGACCGCATAAAAGCGCAGTGTGTTGACCCCCGCATGGCACAGGATGACGGCCTCGGTCAGCTTTACATTGGCAAAGCCCTCGGCGTACCACTGTTCGCTGCCAAAAAACGGTCGGTTCTCCTCGTGCACGGTGTTTACAACCGATACCGCTCCGCCATTGACCGAATAACCGATATACTGCTTTGGCTCAAAGGTGACCGGTGTGGTGGCGGACATATGGAACTGTACATGATAGTCTCCGTCTTTTGCCGCAGCAAACGTATATTCCAGATAGGGGAGCTCTTCGCTGTTTTCAAAGTTGGCGGTAGCCGGGAACACTTTCAGCGCGGTGCCCAGGCGGCCATACGGCTTGAGCAGCGCAAAGCCGCCGCCGGGAACATCCCGCTTGGCAGTGTAGTGCTGTGCTTCCATGGCAATGCAGCCGTTGGCTTCCACAAAAGTTCCTTTGGGGTAACTGACCGGCGTATTGTCCACTTCCACAATGATGTTGGCCGCACCGGTCCCCTCCTGGATATGCTCATTCACCACAGCGAACTGTCCAGCCGCTTTGCCGGTGATCTGACTGCGGTCAATCGTCAGGGTCACGCGCTGATTTTCGGCCACGGTGCCGCCGGTGCAGCTGAACTGCATCCAGGGGCAGTCGGTCTCAATGTGCCAGCTGATGGGGCACTTGCTGCCGCAGGCAACGTCAAACGCAACCTGGCTGACATCCGGCCGCAAAAAGTCCTGCCATACCTGCGGCTTGCGGCCATTCCACCAAAAGCCGGTGGCGTACTCGGTATCTTCCACGCGGGATACGATCATCCGCGGCCGGTTGGCCGGGGTGATGTACATCCGGATGGGCAGCTTGTTGTCCTCGTCGTTCCAGTACACAAAGCCGATGTGCTCCGATAACCCGAACCCGTAATACTTGCCGCCGTCCACGGTGTGGTATTCGTTCACCAGCGCTTCGTCTGCTTCAATGCAGGCCTGCACTTCATCGGCCAGCCGGTTGGCGGCAACGCGGTTCTGTTTGGCGTACAGATGGTTGCGCCCGGTCAGGATCCACATCTTCATCAAATTGGCCGTGCCGCACGCCGGGAAGTAGATCAGCGAGATAAAAGCGCTCAGGTCCTCCTGCGGGCAGGCGGTTTTCAGCGCATCACATTCGGTAAGGATATGCTCAGAAATTTGCAGCACTTCCTCCGCCTCGCCGTAATGGGTCGGGTGGTAGGTGTTCTCCCCCATCTTCTCGTGTTTTCTGCGGGCCAGCAGGCGGGTGTAGTCGGTGATGATGCCCTCAATGCGGGGCAGGTCCGCCGGTGAAAAAGCCGCGCCAAAGTTGCGGCGCACCCACTGTGCGGTGTACTGGGTGGTAATGGCAGCATCCTGCCCGCCCCAGACGTCAATATCATAAGCCAGGTCCAGGAAGTAGGAAAGCCCGAACTCCTGCGTGCCAATATCACCGATGTTCGTTACCCAGATCTCCCGCACGCCGTATTCGTAAGCGGCGGTCATCTCCTCCCACACTTTGGGCAGGTAGGTGGCACCCACCCATTCAAATGAGTGGGGCCCGCCGTGCATGTCCATGTGGTAGTACATGCCGTACCCGCCGGGGTGGCTGCGCATTTCCGGGCTTGGCAGCGTGCGGGTGGAGCCGTGGTTGTTGTCGCTCAGCATCAGGGTCACGCCGTCCAGTTCCGGATCACCGATTAGGCCTGGCGTTTCCTTGCTGCCGTAAAAGAACTCTTCGGTTTCTGAGAAGAAAACGATCTGCCGCGGCACCTGCCTGACATCCGGGTTAATAATCTCCCGGATCAGCTGGTTCTGGGTTTTCAGCACATTGCGGATCAGTTGAATGTTCTCTTCCAGCGTGGCGTGCTGCATAATGGCAGTGTCATTTTCGCCGCGCATGCCAAGAGTGATGACGTTCTCAAAATCTTTGTTGCGGGTCAGGCCGTCGCGCCAAAAGCGGGTAATGCCTTCTGGGTTGGCAATGTAATCCCAGGCATCGCCGTAAATGGAACCCCTGCCCCGCACCATGCTGTATTCCTGCCCGCTGCGCATACAGGGTTCGTGGTGGGAGGTGCTCATCACCACACCCAGTTCGTCCGCCAGTACGGCGCTTTCCAGCCCAGGGCCGTCCAGGCTGAAATTGGAATTCCACATGGCAGGCCACAGGTAGTTGCCTTTCATGCGCAGCAGCAGCTCAAATACCGGCGCATAGCAGGCGGCGTTCATGCTGCCAAAATGGGTCTTGGCCCAGTTGCCAAAGGCGGGCCATTCATCGTTGATAAAAAAGCCGCGGTACTTGACGGACGGCACCCTGGATACCATGTTCACCCGATCATCCAATACCACACCCGTATTATATCATAGTGCGGCACGATATAATAGAACCGCCCACAAAACGGAAAAGAAAAAAGCCCGTGCACAACGCACGGGCAATCTTTCAACAAGAAAAACAAAACTTGTTTAAAACTTAATTTGATTTTTTGCGGCGGTGCAGAACCATGCCCAGCAGCTTTTCCACCATGGCAAACACCTCGCGGAAGTTCAGCAGGCAGATGGCAAAGGTCAGCACCGTAACCGGCAGCACCCAGTGCTCCAGCTTGAACAGCATGGCAATCTCCACAAAGATCAGCCCAAGGTTCAGCAGCATCCAGGCGGGGTGAAAGTCGATCTCCAGCAGCCCGTGGGTGGAGTAAGCACGCAGCAGGAAAACAATCAGCAGGGAGATGAAACTTGCCATCGTAACGCCCCACGGCCCAAACCAGCGGATGAACAAAAAGTTCAGAACCAGATTAACCACGGCACCTACCAACATGGTGTAGAACGAACTGGTGGACCGCTTGTATACCACATACACGCTGTTTAGGAAGTTGTTCAGGCAGGTGCACATGGAAGCCAGTGTCAGGAACGGCACAAACTGCCAGCCAAGGAAGTAATCCTCGCGGAAAACGTGCATCATGGGCTGGCACAGCCAGATGACGCCCGCCACACAGCAGAACATGACCGCCGCATATACCCGGAACACCTTGCTGAAGAACGCCGAACGCTCGGATTCCTCTGTCACAGCCGAAAGCTGCCATGCCTCATAAAAAATCTGCCCCACAATGGTAATGATCTGCGGCAGATAATACCCGGCTTTCAGCAGGCCCACCCACCAGGTGCTGCTTTTGCCGTCAATGCCGTCACACATGCCCTGTACATAGAACAGGTCCGAAGCGTTGATGATCCAAAAGCTGATGGAAGCCGGGATCATGGGGATGCAATAACGCAGCATGTCCTTCCAAAGGGCTTTGTTGAACTTTTTGAAACTGAAATACTGGTGGCAGTGCCCGGCAATAAAAACAAAGATTGCCGAAAGCGCATCCGAACAGGCCATGGCAAGCAGGTAGCCGTTCGCGCCCAGATCCAGCACATCCAGGAACAGATAATAGAAGCCAAGCAGCGTGGCGGAAGTCAAAACGCCATCCACCGCAACCAGACGGTTCAGCATGCGGGAACGGATGAACTGGGTGCAGAGCGTGCGCAGGCAGCTCATCAATACACAGGCGTAAATCAAAACTAGATAATCCGCCGCATTGGGGATCAGCCGCACCAGCGGCCAACAGACCGCCATTAAGGCAAAGCCCAGCAGGATGGTGGCAAGGCCGTTCATGAATACGCTGGATTTATCCACCTTGCGGTCCAGGCCAAACCGGATCACCGCAAAACTGACGCCCAGGCTGACCACCGGAATCAGCAGGTTGGCCACCGACTGCATCAGGCTGGTCACACCCATCACATCCGGGCTGGCCAGCGCGTAACTCAGGTATGGCTGAATAATCAGGCTGATGATTTTGGAGCCAAAGTTGGAAATGGCAAACAGGATGGTGTTGTTCACCAGTGTGGAGTAGCGTTTGGAATCTGACAAAGTGCAGATCGCCTCCTCGATATTAAATTTGAATTAAAAAAGAATAAAAAGCAGAATAAAAAGCGGTTTAGAAAAGAATAAAGAAAAAAGAATAATGTTGGTGGATCGCCGCGCGTGGCGCGGCTCAAAAATATCCACATGCTGTGGGTAAAGAGTAGAAGCACGCAATAATTAGAACCTGTTCGATAGAACTCTTCAATCACGGCAGCCAATATATGGGGAATGGAAACCAAATAATGGTACTATCTCCCTTTCAGCAGCGCCTGCCGTGCCTTATAGTCCGGCATCACCCTGGCCACGGCGGCCCAGAAAGCCGGGCTGTGGTTGGGGTGGGCAAAGTGGCAAAACTCGTGTACCACCACATACTCCTGCGCGGGCAGCGGCATCACACACAGCCGCAGGGCAAAACACAGCGTTCCTGTTTTTAGGGAGCAGCTCCCCCACCGGGTGCTCATGTCCCGCACCGCTATGCGGGGCATTTCTCCGCGCGGGCAGGTGGCGGCAAACAGCGGGTAATACTGCGCACATAGTGCCTGCATCTGGTGCAGGGCGATGGCTTTGCTCGGCAGCGGCGGTTCGGCGGCACGGTTTGCCATGTGGACCGCCATCCGGCCCTGCGCCGCGGCAACCCATCCGGCATGCGCCGCCACAAAAGCGTCCACACTGCTCAAGGGTACCCGGCGCGGCGCGCTGACGGCTACACTGCCATCCGTGCGGACCCGTATGTTCAGGTTGCGCACCCGGCGGCGCGTCAATTCATATTCGACCCCGCCCGCAATGCGGCGCTGTGGGTCTGGCTGGTTCATCTGCCCACCTCCCGACTTAGCTGTTAAGGTGTACCTGATACCCCCAAAAACAGCTGCCCCCATTGTACGCTATTTTGTCGCAAAAGGAAAGTGAAAACTTGACCTTGCGTGCAGCGGTGCAGCACGGCTGCTGCACTGACTGCCAAAATTTTCGCAAAATCGTCTATTGTAGCCATTGGCAGGGTATGCTATAATACCAATAACGACAGTTTTTTGAACTTTACCCACGCAGACTCTGTACATACTGCCGGGGCGTGGTGCCGTATTCCGCGCGGAACGCGCGGTAAAAGTTGGCGTAATCCCCAAACCCGCAGTAGGTGCAGACTTCACTGGGGGCAAGCCCGCCGGCCAAAAGCTGCTTGGCGTTCAGCAGCCGCTTTTGCAGGATATACCGGTGCACCGTGGTGCCCACCTGCGCTTCAAACTTGCGCAGCAAATGGTACTTGCTGATAAAAAAGCGCTCTGCCAGCGCATCCAGCGTCAGGGCTTCGCTGTAGTGCTCGTTGATGTAGCTCAATACCCCGTCCACCACCCGGTCAGACGCCATATCGGCCGAAAGCGCGCTCTGCATGCTGCGGTCCGCCGCGCTCTGATTGATGGCAACCATCAGCTCCACCAGGCTGCAAACGGCCAGCAGGTCGCTGCCATAACTTTCCTGCATGTGCAGGCTGCGCAGCTTGTCCAGCTCACGGCGCATCTCGGCGCTGCGGGGGCCGGGCAGGCGCAGCAGATTGGTATGGCCGGGCACCGTGGTGTCAAAGCAGCGGGTCAGGCTGGTGTGCGGGCTGGAAAGGGATTCCAGATACCCGCGGTCCACCCACAGCACAATGCGCTCGTAAGGTTCATCATTGCTGTCAACCCGCGCTTGGTGCAGCTCCAGCGGGCTGATCAGCATCAGATCCCCCGCGCGCATGTGGAAGATGCGGTTTTCGACCGTATAAGATACACTGCCGCGCAAAAGCATGTAGATTTCATAAAAATCGTGGTGGTGCAGCTCCACTTCATCCATGTAGCGGTAGCGGTAAATTTCAAAATCCCGGCGGATCATGGTCTGCCGCCGTGTAAAGGGTTGAAAGCTGTTTTCTGCCATAATCCTGTCATCTCTCTTTCCACTTTCATAGTACCGCAATTTTTGCAATCTTTCAAGCAATTACGCCAATTTGATTTGCAAAAAATAAGGGTTATACTTATCCACGGTTTGAATGAACAACACCGGCCGGGCTGCAAAGCAAGGCCACCGAAGATATCACAAAACAAAATCTGAAGGAGTGTTTCGCCATGAAAATGAACGCTGCATCCATCAAGAACCAGAAGGCTGAATGGGAAGCCCTGGGCGTTAAGCTGCCCGCCTTTGACCATGAAGCTATGACTGCCAAAACCAAGGAGCATCCGGTTTGGGTCCACTTTGGCGCAGGCAACATCTTCCGCGGCTTTATCGCAGCTCTCCAGCAGCGCCTGCTGAACGAAGGTCTGCAGGACCGCGGCATCATTGCAGCCGATACCTTTGACTATGACATCATTGATAAGATCTACACCCCGTTCGACAATCTGACCATGATGGTCACCCTGAACCCGGATGGCTCCACCAGCCGCGAGATCATCGGTTCTGTTGCCGAGGGCCTGCGCGCTGATTCTTCTGACGCTGCCATGATGGCACGCTTCAAGGAGATCTTCACCGATCCCGGCCTGCAGATGATCTCCTTCACCATCACCGAGAAGGGCTATGCCCTGTACCGTCCCGATGGCAGCCTGATGCCCGTTGTGCAGGCTGATATCGACGAAGGTCCGGCACACGCACGCCACGCCATGAGCATGGTCGCTGCCCTGCTGTTCGAGCGTTTCCAGGCAGGCGCTGCCCCGCTGGCTGTTGTCAGCATGGACAACTGCTCCCACAACGGCGAAAAGCTGCAGTCCAGCGTGATGACCGTTGCCAAGGCATGGGCTGAAAAGGGCTATGTCGGCCAGGACTTCATCGCTTACCTGGAAGACGAGAGCAAGATCGCATTCCCCTGGTCCATGATCGACAAGATCACCCCGCGCCCCCACAAGATCGTGGAAGAGCAGCTGGTCAAGGATAACATCGAGGATATGGAGCCCATCGTTACCAGCAAGAACACGTTCATTGCTGCCTTTGTCAACGCAGAGCGCCCGCAGTACCTGGTTGTTGAGGACAAGTTCCCCAATGGCCGTCCCCCGCTGGAAAAAGCCGGCGTCTATATGACCGACCGCGACACCGTCAACAAGACCGAGCGCATGAAGGTCACCACCTGCCTGAACCCGCTGCACACCGCCATGAGCGTTTACGGCTGCATGCTGGGCTACACCCTGATCTGCGACGAGATGAAGGATGCCGATATCGTTGCCCTCATCAAGCGCCTGGGCTATGTTGAAGGCCTGCCCGTTGTGGTCAACCCCGGCATCCTGGAGCCCAAGGCATTCATCGATGAAGTTGTTGAGCAGCGCCTGCCCAACCCGTTTATGCCGGACGCCCCGCAGCGTATCGCTACCGATACTTCCCAGAAGGTCGGCATCCGCTTTGGCGAGACCATCAAGAGCTATGTTGCTGAAGGCCGCGACCTGAACACCCTGGTGTCCATCCCGCTGGCCATTGCTGGCTGGCTGCGTTACCTGCTGGCTGTTGATGACAACGGCAACGCATTTGAAGTTTCTGCAGACCCCCTGAAGGATGACCTGCAGGCTAAGCTGGCTACCATCAAGTTCGGTGCTCCCGACAGCTGCACCGACCAGCTGGACAGCATCCTGAGCAATGCTTCCATCTTTGGCTCTGACCTGACCAAGACCGTTCTGGCCGACAAGGTTAAGGCTTACTTCAAGGCTGAGATCGCAGGCCCCGGCGCTGTCCGCAAGACCCTGCACGACGCTGTCAACGCTTAATGAAGGCGTAACCAAAAGGCATTCCGGGGAAACCCCGTATTGACTCGGAATCCAAGATTGCCCCAGATAAACAACAATCAAGGAGGAACACACTTATGCCTATGCAAATGGGTTGGCGCTGGTATGGTGAGGACAACGACCCCATCACCCTCAGCGACATCAAGCAGATCCCCGGCGTTACCAGCATCGTTTGGGCTCTGCACCACAAAATGCCCGGTGAGATTTGGGAAGAGAACGAGATCAAGGAAGTCATGGATCAGATCCACGCTTACGGCTTCAACGGCGACGTTGTTGAATCTGTGAACGTCCATGACGATATCAAGATCGGCCTGCCTACCCGCGACCAGTATATCGAAAACTACAAGCAGTGCATCCGCAACCTGTCCAAGTTTGGCGTTAAGGTTATCTGCTATAACTTCATGCCTATCTTTGACTGGACCCGCACTGACCTGTTCCACCCTGTCGGTGATGGCTCCACCGCCCTGTTCTATCAGAAGGATATGATCAAGGACGATTACAAGGCTATGGCCAAGTATATCCTGGACTTCACCGAGAAGTACCACATGACCTTCCCCGGCTGGGAGCCGGAGCGTATGGCTAAGCTGGACGAGCTGTTTAAGGCCTATGCCCCTGTCACCAAGGAGAAGCTGTGGGAGAATCTGAAGTACTTCCTGGAAGCCCTCATGCCCACCTGCCGCGAGTGCG
>OHUI01001170.1_pt1 | contig 10004 bp, 9 predicted proteins | sample 1579231 | NCBI WGS metagenome assembly OHUI01 (sample SAMEA3882509, study PRJEB24775) | human gut metagenome | biome: human-associated habitat; feature: intestine environment; material: feces | place: Netherlands | collected 2009/2010 | reverse complement strand
GGGTAGTCAACAGTCCGTTAGCCGATCCAGCCTTGCAAACACAAAAAGCAGAAGTACGCCATAGCATCAACCGTCTGACAATCGAATATTTCAAAGGTACATATACGATTGAACCGAATACTCCGGAAGGTCCCGTACTGACTTTCACATATCCTTATTCCAAAACAAATAATATCTAATCATATGACCAAGAATCTGATCACACGAAAAATACAATTCTTATTTCTCATCGGAGCTATCCTGCTAGCGCCCTCTATCGCACGTGCTTCCGCCGTTACGGCTTCCGTCGACAGTCTGCAGAATCTCTTGCAAAACGACACGGATGCCAGGCAACGGGCCATTATCTATATTCATCTGGCGGATATCCACGTAGACAGCCTCAACATTTCCTCCCAATATTGGGACAAAGCCCTCACCGAGGCCGCAAAAGCCAAAGACGAATATATGATGAAGCTCGCACTCGATAATCTGATACAACGATATGCTTCCAAAAACAAAGAGAAGGTAGAAAAGTATATAACCTTCGCCCGACAATATCTGCCGGAAGAACACAACACCCTTTTCCGGTATTACTTGTATTGTTACAACATCTGGGCGGAAATGCGAAAGAACAATTCGCTGGAAACAATCGAACAGGAACTGGACAAGCTGAAAAAGGAAAATCACGGACAAATGACACCTGAAGAACAAATTCAATGGGAATATCTGACCGGAGTATCACTCGATTATTCAGCGGTACTGACACATTCATACAATGAAGTTTCCAAAGCCATTCCTTACGTAGAGCGCGCACTGGAGATACTAGCCCCTTATCCTTTGCAAGACAGGGTGCACTTCGAAATATTGTGCCACTACGAACTGGCAGACTTGTATACAACTGTTGAAAACAAGAAGGCAGTAGACGAAGTGAACAAAATGGCCGAACTGGGAACTCAGCTGGCTCACGTAGACGGCGGTGTACCCAACATGCGCATCGTTCTTCCGGAACTGAGCGAATACAACATCGGCGGTCTGCTGTACTTCTTCGAAAAAGCTTGCGGCATCAGCGGCTATCTGTTGGGCGTGAATCCTTTCAACCAACCGGGCGTGGAAGCATACAAGAAAAATATGTTTGCTTTGCTGAACAAACCGGGATACGAAGAAGAATCAAAGGCTATTCAGGCTAAACTGTAATATCCAATAACTGACAATAAAAAGAAGCGGCCTCTCCGGAGACCGCTTCTTTTTATTATATTTCCTTCGTTACGTTAAAGTGACTCACTCCCTTTCAGGATTCATTCATTCTCAACGACTTCTGTTTTCAAGTCAATCACTTCCTGCGCTCCTTCACACTCCGCTTTTGAAGAGAGATAAAAAGATAATTGTACATCACCATTTTTATCTACATGCTCAATAGTGGCATGAACCAGCACCTTAGTCTTTGTCACGCCATCTTTGAAGCGCAACTGCCCTTTTTCTTCGTCTGTCAGATTTCCTTCGGTAGTGACTTCTGTCTTTTCATAACGGAGCTCAGTCTTCATCTCTTCCCCATTCTGAAGCTGGAAAGATTTCAGTTCGGCTCCATTGCCGTCCAAGATCAAAAACGCATCCACCTTATCTCCCACTTTCAAAGCAGGCATTTCACTCATCCGGTTTGCATAGTCTTCGCGGATGGTTTCTCCATCGCCTTGATCTACTTTCACATATAGCTTTTCTATCGTGATAACAGGGCTTTCTCCGCTATCCGAACAAGCACCCAGAAACAATGGCAGCAGAAACAATACTTTCTTTTTCATGCTATTGACTAGTTTTATCATGCTACAAAAATACATATTATCTTCTAAACGACAAATTATCATACGATTTATCATCCAAAACCGTGATTAAAAACATTTGCGAGACATCCTCACTGTCATCATAAAGCTGCCTGCAATACTCTCCATATTCCTTTGTATACTCCGGCTTACTGACATCGAAATCATAGCCTGCTCCAACCAGATAATCCTCAGCTCCTTCAATGCCACTCAAAAGCTTAGAGAACTTTTCAATATCAATGTCTTTTTTACATGACATATTTATTCCAATATTGTAATCTGCTGATGCATATGACATCCCAACAACGCTAAAGGCCATAGACATAAAGTATGATATCACAATAAAGGTTACTGAGCAGATGACAATAGATGTCACTGTGGTTCTGTACTTTTTATTGTTCCTCTTTATATTCTTATATGAGATAACACCTCCGATACCCCAGATTCTGCCTATAATCGCCGGTGTCTTAAGCTTTGCTGACTTTATTTTAATCTCCTTTGTGTTTCTTATTGCTTCAAGCGGTGTGACCTTTGCAGCCCTTCTTGCACTGCCTGTTGCTGAGAAATAAATGGTTGCTATACTCAGTATCACAGCAAGAATAAGTGCAGGCAGTGATGTGTGAAAGCTCAAAGCAACGTTAAGCCAGCCTGCTGACAGCGCATTTACTACCTTGACAAGTATAAGCGATGCCAAAATACCACTCATGGTACCTACAGGAATACCAACCACTCCAAGCATTGCTGCCTCTGTCTTAACGCTGCTTTTTATCTGTCGCCTCGTAGCACCCACGCTTGCAAGCATGCCATACTGCCTGATTTTTTCAGTGATTGATATGTTGAAGCTGTTTTTGATACAGTACACTGATGTCAGTATGATTATCAAAGCCACAACAGCAGCCACTGTAAACAGTGCTTTAAATGAACCGTCAATCGGGAAAACGCACTCATAGTTTATAAGGTATCCATTCATATATATATCATATTTTGCATTTTCCATCTCTTTAAGGAACCTGTCACTTTCCTCAGAAGACATTTCAACAGATGAATTATTTGCTTTCTCAAACAGCTTTTCATCCACACCAATTATATCTGCAGTCACAGCATCCTTGTTTCTTAAAGCCTTTTGAGTGTATCTGCTGTACACTGTGAGTGTAGTGTCAGCTTCGCTTGCCTCACTCTTTGTGCCGTTATCAATTGCTGCCAGTTCATCAGAGTATGTGACAAATGTATATCCGGCGGCACTATAGTCCTCCATTCCATAGCCCGGTCTTTCCATAATGCCTACCACCTTGTAGTGCTTTGTCACAGTATCGGTAAGTGTCTCTGCCTCATGCTCATATGCGCAGTTTTCCGATATGACACCTTCGGTGTTTGAATCATATCGCTTTCCGACATCCAGTGTTATCTCATCTCCCACCTTTATGTCGATTCGTCCGTTTGTCTTTAAGTGCCTTGGAATGACTATCTCATCCTCATTTTTTGCCATGCGGCCCTCTATCAGTTTAAAGCAGCCTCTCTCAAAGCCGGCCTCATCTGTTGCCATGACATATGCATACGGCTTATCCTCATTCTTGCAGCCGTCTAGCTTTGCAAAGCCCATTCCCATTGTCTCAAATGTGCTTTCAATATTTCTGTTGTTTTTAAACTCCGAAAGCTCAGACATTTTCACATTCGAAAATTTCACATGAAAGTCGCCGTCCTTTTGCTTCTGGTATTCAATCATACTGTACTGAAAGCTTGACACAAGTGTGACAAGCGCCGACAAAAGCGCTGTTGCAAGAATTATTCCGACTATCGTGACAATAGTTCTTTTCCTGTTGAGCTTTAAGTTTTTTAATGTGAGTGTCTTCATCAAATTCATCTGATTTTACCATCCTCTATCATTATTGTGCGGTCAGCCGCTTTTGCAAGCTCCATATTGTGTGTAATCATAATGATTGTCTGGTTGAGCTCACGGTTTGAGGTCTTTAAGAGATGCATAATCTCGTTGCTTGCCTTGGTATCCAGGTTTCCGGTCGGCTCATCCGCTAGCACTATAGACGGTCTCGTAATCAGGGCTCTTCCTATAGATGTGCGCTGCTGCTGTCCTCCTGATAGCTCATTTGGCAAATGAGTACGTCTCTCTGTAAGTCCAAGGCGCAAAAGCATGTCATCCATCTGTGCTTTTTCCACCTTTCTTCCATCAAGCTCCATCGGGATTGCCATGTTTTCCTCCACATTTAATATAGGTATCAGATTATAAAACTGATAAATGATGCCTACCTGTCTTCTTCTGAATATGGCAAGCTCATCATCATTCATTGCAAAAATATCAGTGCCGTTTATATACACCTTTCCGCTTGTTGGTCTGTCAACACCTCCAAGCAGATGAAGCAGTGTGGATTTTCCGGAGCCGCTCGCCCCGACAATTGCCACAAACTCTCCCTTTTCCACGCTCAATGACACATCGTCCAGAGCCTTGACCTGATTTTCTCCGGCTCCGTATATTTTTGATAAGTGTTCTACTCTAAGCAGTTCCATTTAATTCTCCTTTTCTTCTCTATGCATTTTTGAGTGCTGTGCGGTCCGTCCTTTAAAGTGCAGCCGCCCCGCGATACAAGTGTATAATACATTATGTAAAGTTACAGGTAGGTTACTTTTAAAAAATATTACAGCATAATATAAAAACTCCGGTCAGAACAAAAAGTTTTCTGTGCCGGAGCTTATATGTTATATGTTTTATATCATATGTTTTATAATTCTCTATGCCAATAATTATTTCTGCTTATATGAAGACAAAAAGTCTGCAAGCTTACCTGTGGCATCCTTTAATATCTCTGTTCGAGGCAGATATACCACTCTGAAGTGATCAGGCTTATCCCAGTTGAAGCCGCCGCCGTGGATGATGAGTATCTTCTTCTCACGAAGCAGATCGAGTGCAAACTGTTCATCGTTTGTGATGTTGAACCTTGCAGTATCAATCTTTGGGAATATGTAAAATGCTGCCTTTGGCTTTACTGCCGAAATTCCCGGTATATCGTTTAATGCCTTGTAGACGTACTCTCTCTGCTCATAGATTCGTCCGCCCGGCACAATATACTCACCTACACTCTGATATCCGCCTAAAGCTGTCTGCACTATCGACTGCGCCGGAACATTCGAGCAAAGACGCATGTTTGAGAGCATGTTGAGACCCTCGATATAGTCCTTTCCGAGCGCCTTGTTGCCGCTTAAAACCATCCATCCGATACGATAGCCTGCTATCATATGTGACTTAGAAAGACCGCTGAATGTCACACAGAAGAGGTCCGGTGCAAGCGATGCAATAGACACATGCTCATAGTCATCCATCACCAGCCTGTCATATATCTCATCCGAAAAAATCATGAGCTCGTGCTCTCTTGCCACATCAACTATCTGCTGCAGCACCTCCCTTGGATAGAGCGCTCCTGTCGGATTATTAGGGTTTATTATTACGATTGCCTTTGTCTTGTCTGTAATCTTCTTTTTGATATCCTCTATGTCCGGATACCACTCTGACTGCTCATCACAGATATAGTGCACTGCCGTGCCTCCCGCAAGTGTAACGCAGGCTGTCCAAAGCGGATAGTCCGGTGCCGGCACCAGCACCTCATCACCATTGTCAAGAAGCGCTGACATGCTTAAGTTTATAAGCTCGCTGACTCCGTTTCCGGTGTAGATATCCTCAACCGTCACATTAGGAAGCTTTTTAAGCTGTGCATATTGCATGATTGCTTTTCTTGCAGAAAAAAGTCCCTTGGAGTTGGAATACCCCTCACAGTCCGTGAGCTGGCGAGACATATCATATATCACCTCATCAGGTGTCCTGAAGCCAAACGGCGCCGGATTTCCTATATTGAGCTTCAACACATTTGTGCCGTTTTCCTCCATGCGGGCCGCCTCATCCACCACCGGTCCTCTTACATCATAAAGCACATTATCTAATTTTCTGGATTTTCCAAATTCTCTCATCCTGACAATCTCCTTTTATTTTCGTAACAATTCCTGTATCCGTAATATATCCTGCTAGCCTAAAAGCTCAAAAACAGCCTCAGCGTCAAATACCACCTGCTTTACCTTATCAACCTCTATCTGATAAAGTGCATTTGCTGCCAGATGCTCTGCAGCCTGCTCGAGATCTCTTATGCCCGATGTATTCTCGTGAAGCTTAATCACTGCATCAAGTCCATCCTCTGTGAGAACGCACTCCTCCTCTTTCATTCCCATGCGCTCAAATACCTTGCGCAGGGCAAATCTCTGGAAGATGACCTTCTTCTCTTCATCGGTATAGTCCGGAATATCAATCACTGCAAAACGTGACATAAGCGGTGCAGAAATCTGGGATTTATCATTGGCTGTTGCAATCGGATATACTCCGACGGTCGGCACCATACACTCCATATAGTTGTCTGTAAAGCCCAGATTGTCAAGCAGTGTCAAAAGCACATCTGCCGGATTTCCGTTGCCGTTTTTGCTTGAGGCCTTGTCGAGCTCATTGATGATAAATACAAGATTTGACTCTCCCGCCTGTGAAAATGCCTCCATAATGATTCCCGGCTTTGCGTTTGAATAGATTCTTGAGCTTCCTGTGAGCTGCTCCGCATCATTTATGGAGCTCATATCGAGTGTGGTCCATGGAAGCTTGAGTATACGTGCAACAGCATATGCAATCTGTGACTTTCCGGTTCCTGCCGGTCCACAGAGCAGCAGTCCATAGGCAGGAAGTGTATGAGTCCTGTTTATCTGGATAATGGTCTCAATGATTCTCTGCTTCACACTCTCCATACCATAGAGCTCCTCATCGAGTATGCGCCTTGCCTCCACAGGGTCAATTGCCTCAAAGTAATTTCCCTTCCACTGGATATTCATCATGATGGAAAGTGCTCTCTGCGCATGGCGTCTCTCCTCAGGTGATACCTCGCTTGAACGCGCAACTGCCAGATTTCTTCTGGCCCACAGCAGTATATTGTCAGGCAGTGTACGGCCTGCACAGGTCATGAAATCTGTGATGCTCTGTATACTGGTGAGCTTCATGCTGTCGCCCTCTTCCTCGTAATCATCGAGGTCAGGTTCATCCTCAGGCATGGTGCTGGCAAAGAGCCTTTCCATCATATACTGCAGGAATCCGTCTTCTGCAGACAGCTTTGTGCCTCTGCCGAGAGCCACCTCCCTCACCCTGTATACTGCGTATCCGTCAGGTGTATTGGCTCCTGAAAGCTGTACCTTTATGTGATTTTCGCCAAGCCACTTAAAAAGACTAACGAAGCGGGAATCAATGCGCAGGATATCTGCACTGGTCACCCCATCACCATCCTCAAATTCAAAGGATGTACGCTTTATCGGATTTGTAAACATACCGAGCGCATGATGCGCCCACTCCTTTTGCTTATTGTCTATCACAACAATCGGTTTATCGGCCGATGCCTTGGTCTCTGTCGAATGAAATGTCTCATATGTACACTCCGGATGCTCGTTTGCTACCGGTGTATCGCTAAAATCAAATACTGGCATTTTTATTCCTCTCTTTTCGTAATTGTATTCTTCATCATACCCTGTCAAAGGCTATGTCTTGTACCACCTCGCCCGCGATGATAAGTCCTGCCACTGATGGTACAAATGCAAGGCTTCCGGGAATATCCCTGCGCTCTGTGCACTTGTGTTCGGCACCCGGCGGGCAGATGCAGTTGCTTCTGCAGCTTATAGACATATCCTCTATCGGTCTTGTAGGCTTCTCCTCAGAGTATACCACCTTGAGCTTTTTCACGCCACGTTTTTTAAGCTCACGGCGCATGACCTTTGCAAGAGGACACATGCTGGTCTTATATATATCAGCCACCTTAAATGCACTTGCATCCAGCTTATTTCCCGCTCCCATACTGCTTATGATAGGGACATTTTTCTCCTGTGCCTTCATGACAAGCGCAATCTTTGCTGTGACCGTATCAACCGCGTCAACTATATAATCATACTCTTCAAACGGAAATTCATCAGCATTTTCCGGCAAAAAGAAGCACCTGTGCGTCACGACACTGACATCAGGATTAATATCATGAATCCTCTCCTCCATCACATCTGTCTTGTATTTTCCTATGGTCTTTCGGGTTGCGATTATCTGCCTGTTTAGGTTTGTAAGACACACCTTGTCATCATCGATAAGGTCAATCGCTCCCACGCCGCTTCTGACTAGTGCCTCGCAGACATATCCGCCCACTCCTCCTATTCCAAATACTGCGACTCTTGCGCCCTTTAGCCTATCCATCGCCTCTTTTCCAAGCAAAAGCTGTGTTCTTGAAAACTGATTTAACATTTATTTCTCCTTTTCATCCCTGACCACGCCGACACCGGCAGAAATCAGGAGTCTTACTGTATCCTTAAGCATGCTCCAGTCAGCCTTTGACAGCTCATCGGCAGCCTTTATCATCTCAATGAGCTGCTTAAATGACATCTGGTCAAGGTTCTCAAAATTGGAGTCCGATGCTATTGAAAAAAGCACATTTACAAACTGCTTTCTCTGCGCCTCATCCATGCTGCCTATCCAGTTTCTGAGTGTCTTGTCAAGGCGCACACTGTTTTTGTCCAGCCCATCCGCCTTTATGATACTTCCGCCCATTATCTCCCATGAAAAAGCATCATGCTGCAGCGGCCCCGAATTACGGCTTCTTACCACCTCATAATCGTCCACATGCTCAAGCAATAAGCCAACAATAGACGACTGCGGCAGAAATGTCTCTATTCTGTCAAAAATTCTTTTGTAGCCTGCCGTATATATCATCTTGTGATTGAAGCCCGGCCCGTCAAAATTAAACACCTTAATAATGACATCCTGCACCTCTTTATCCACATGCATGGCGGCAAACACTGCCAGATTTCCACCCTTTGAGTGTCCGCCTATCCACAGCTTTCTTGTATTGATGCTTTTATTGTTGATATTTTCATCATCTAATAAAGCTTTATCATTTATGACCCTATCATCATTGCATATATATGCTGCCACCTGCTTTAAATATTTTTTCGCCTTGTTCTGTCCCGGTGTCTCATCGAGATAGCTTAGATTAAAGTTTTCCTTCCAGCCGACCACGGAATGGTCTGTACCACTGTAGGAAATGAAATATGTGCCGTCAGGCAGTTCTATCGTAACCGCAGAAAACTGCGACTCCTCTTTTTCACTTATATCGTATATATAATATCTCAAAATGCAGTCAGCATAGCGCCTTGAGTGCGCCAGCTTTTGAAGCAGCCTCGCGGAATGGCGGAAAAGATTAGGCATCTGCTCAATCTCATCATCACTGTGGTCCGCGCAGTAAAGGCTTGAAAGCTGTTTTATCGTAAGGTATGACTTCTTTGCATCCGGCATATATGGCTTCATCTGCACATAAATAAGCTGCGAAAAAATCAGTCCGTCCACCTCATTTACATGCACCTCATCAAAGCCTATGTCTCCACGCCAGTCAATATAATCCATGATATCTGCCATACAATGCCCTCCTGAAATATATCTGTCTTATTCATCATAGTGATCTAGGAAGCTGTGCTTTATGCCATCCTTTTTATATGCTACAACCGTAGCCAGATTTACATTCTCCACGCTCTTAAATATATTTGCCTCGACAAAAGGATTCACCTTTTTAAGATTAGCGATGAGCTGCTTTATCTCAACACGCTTTGAGCGGTTTTCCTCATTATTGCAGGTGGTACAGGTATCTGTAAACTTGCAGGCACACTGTATAAAATGCAGACCGTTGTAATCACGCCATGCCTTGATATCGTCCTCCCTGACCAGGTAAAGAGGCCTGATAAGCTCCATGCCCTCAAAGTTTGTGCTGTGAAGCTTAGGCATCATGGTCTGTACCTGTGCACCGTAGAGCATGCCCATGAGTATCGTCTCGATAACATCATCATAGTGATGTCCGAGCGCAATTTTGTTGCAGCCCAGCTCCTTTGCAAATGCATACAGATGTCCTCTTCTCATCCTCGCACATAAATAGCATGGCGATTTTTCGATATCATATACAGCATCAAATATATCTGACTCAAAAATAGTAGCAGGGATGCCAAGGTTCCTGCAGTTTTCCTCTATGACATGCCTGTTTGCCTCATTGTAGCCCGGGTCCATGACGAGAAACTTCACATCAAAATCAAACTTGTTGTGATGCTTAAGCTCCTGAAAAAGCTTTGCCATGAGCATGGAATCCTTACCTCCCGAGATACACA
>OHUI01001163.1_pt1 | contig 10023 bp, 6 predicted proteins | sample 1579231 | NCBI WGS metagenome assembly OHUI01 (sample SAMEA3882509, study PRJEB24775) | human gut metagenome | biome: human-associated habitat; feature: intestine environment; material: feces | place: Netherlands | collected 2009/2010 | reverse complement strand
TTCTTTGCTTTTATTGAGGCAATCTTACAGATTAGCGAAAAATCCGAAAAAGTCAAGCATTTATTTTTCAGCGTCCCGATTATTTCCCATTCAATATGCACTATATAGAGCATAAGATAAATATTCATTTTGTATATTTATGCATTATTTATGTATATTTATTACGAATTTGCAATAATCTATTGACATTGAAATCAGCAAGTGTATAATAGAAAAGAATTATACTATTGAATCGGAGATGCATATTATGCCTAAAGTATTCATAGACGGGCAGGCAGGCACAACGGGTCTGCGAATTAAGAGCAGATTACAGCAGAGAGATGATATCGAACTGCTTGAGATAGACAACGAAAAACGCAAGGACAGCGCCGAAATCAAAAAGCTGCTCAACGCGAGCGACATCACCTTCCTTTGCCTGCCGGACGAGGCGGCAAAAGAAGCCGCCGCTCTGCTTGACAAGGATAACAAGCACACAAAAATAATAGACGCTTCAACGGCGCACAGAACCGCGCCCGGCTGGGCCTACGGATTCCCGGAGCTTTCGCCCGAATTCAGAAAAGGGATTGAGGAAAATCAGCTTATTGCAAATCCGGGCTGCTACGCAAGCGGATTTATTTCGATAGTTTATCCGCTTATCGCCCACGGGATCATAAGCCGTGATTATCCCCTCACCTGCTTTGCCGTTTCAGGCTACAGCGGCGGCGGAAACAAAGCAATTGCTCAATACGAGGCGGCCGAAAGAGACCCTGAGCTTGATTCGCCGCGGCAATATGCGCTCGGCCAAACGCACAAGCACCTGAAAGAAATGCAGGCAATCACTAAAATTGAGCGCACGCCGATTTTTTCGCCCATGATTTGCGACTACAAATGCGGAATGGTTGTGAGCATTCCCCTTTTCACAAACATGCTTGCAAAAAGCATAACGCCGAATGAAGTGCGCGAGGTGCTTAAAGAGCATTATGCGGGAAGCGAATTTGTTAAGGTTCGTGAAGCGGGCTACAGCGAAAGCATGATCGGCGCAAACAATTTTGAGGGGCGTGACGATATGGAAATAGAGCTCAACGGCAACGCCGACAGATTTGTTATCACATCAAGATTTGATAATTTGGGCAAAGGCGCAAGCGGTGCGGCAATAGAATGCATGAACATCGCCTGCAAAATCAAAGACGATAAATCACTGAATATCGGAGAGTGAAGAATATGAAATACACAAACGGAGGAGTTTGCGCCGCAAAGGGCTTTAAGGCAAGCGGCGTTTACTGCGGAATCAAAAAGAGCAATTCGCCCACACACAAAAACGACTTGGGAATGATAGTTTCAGATGTTCCCTGCGCTGCGGCAGCGGTTTACACCACAAACAAGGTTAAGGGCGCACCCATCATCGTTACAAAGAAAAACCTTAAAAAAACGGGCGGCGTTGCAAGAGCGGTTATAGTAAATTCCAAAAACGCAAACACCTGCAACGCAGACGGCGAAGAAAAAGCCGAAAAAATGTGCAGCCTTGCGGCAAACGCTTTAGGCATTAAAAGCGAAGAAATTATTGTTGCCTCCACGGGCGTTATCGGGCAGGTTTTGCCGATTGAGCCTATCGAAGCGGGAATCAAACCGCTTGTTGACGGGCTTTCCTACACGGGCAACGAAGCCGCTGCAACAGCGATTATGACGACGGACACAATAAAAAAAGAATACGCTGTTGAATTTGAAATCGGCGGCGTTAAATGCAAAATCGGCGGCATGGCAAAGGGCTCGGGGATGATTCACCCCAATATGGCTACAACGCTGAATTTCATAACAACGGATGCGGCAATCGAAAAAAGCGCTTTGCAGGAGGCTTTGAACGACATAGTTAAAATCACCTACAACTGCCTTTCGATTGACGGCGACACCTCCACAAACGACATGGTGGCGCTTATGGCAAACGGGCTTGCGCAAAACGAGGAAATCAAAAGCGGTTCCGTTGAATTTGTGCTTTTCAAATCGGCTCTTTATGAGGTTATGATGCACCTAACGAGAATGCTTGCAAAGGACGGTGAAGGCGCCTCGAAGCTGATTGAATGTGTTTGCAAGGGAGCACCGAACCAAGACGATGCAATCACGGTTGCAAAATCCGTTATCGGCTCAACGCTGTTTAAATGTGCGATTTTCGGCGAGGACGCCAACTGGGGCAGAATCCTTTGCGCAGTTGGTTATGCCGACGCGGAATTTGACATAAACAAAGTTGATGTTGATTTAAAGAGCGAATACGGTGAAATCGCCGTTTGCAGAAGCGGCGCGGGAGTTGAGTTTTCCGAGGAAAAGGCCGCGGAGATTTTGAAAAGTGATGAAATATTCGTGCTGATAAATCTGCATGCGGGCGAATCGAAGGCAACCGCCTGGGGCTGTGATCTTACATATGACTATGTTAAAATCAACGGAGATTACCGCACCTGATAAAGCGGCAAAAGGAGGGCAAAAATGGATATTACAAACGCAATGAAAGCCGAAGTGCTGGCAAGGGCTTTGCCTAACATTCAGCTTTACAGAAAAAAAATGAGCGCAGAAGTCCTGGTAGAGGCGCTGCCATATATTCAGGAATATACAGGTAAAATTATCGTTGTAAAATACGGCGGAAACGCCATGATAAACGAAGAGCTTAAAGAATCCGTTATGCGCGATTTGGTGCTGCTTACAACAATCGGCATCAAGGTGGTGCTCGTGCACGGAGGCGGCCCCGAAATAAACAAAGTCCTTAAAGCCATGAACATTGAAAGCAAGTTTGAAGACGGGCTCAGGGTTACCGATAAAGACACGGTTAATGTGGTTCAAATGGTGCTTGCAGGCAAGGTTAACAAGGATTTGGTTTGCCAAATCGGAAATCTCGGCGGTCACGCAATCGGTCTGTCCGGCATGGACGACAATATGATTAAATGCCGACCGCTTGACGAAAGCCACGGCTTTGTGGGCGACATTATTGATATGAACACCGAGGTTATAGACGAGGTATTGAACAACAACTTCATTCCCGTTATCTCCACCATCGGCTGCGACGAAAACAATAATTGCTACAACATTAACGCAGACACCGTTGCCGCCGCCGTTGCCGGAAAGCTTAAAGCGGAAGCGCTTATTTCGATGACAGACGTTGTGGGTTTGCTCAGAGATAAGGATGATGACAGCACCTTAATTCACAGAGTTTACATTTCCGATGTGCCGCGCCTTATATCCGAAAGAATCATAACGGGCGGCATGATTCCGAAAATAGATTCGATGACCCAAGCCATTCGCGAGGGCGTTAAAAAAGCATTTATTATTGACGGGCGCGTTCCCCACTCCATTCTGATGGAAATGCTGACGGATGAAGGTATGGGCACAATGTTCAGAAGCAGGTGAGAATATGAATACAAAAGAAAAAGACAATGAATTTGTTTCTCACGCATACGGCAGATTCGATGTTGCGCTTTCGAGCGGCAAAGGCTCAACCGTGTGGGATGAAAACGGAAAAGAATACATAGATTTCGGCTCGGGGATAGGCGTTACGGCATTCGGCATTGCGGATGAAGAATGGAAAAGCGCAGTTGAAGCGCAGCTTGATAAAATTCAGCACACTTCAAACCTTTACTACACAAAGCCCTGCGCCGACCTTGCGATGCTGCTTTGTGAAAAAACGGGAATGAAAAAGGTTTTCTTTGCAAACAGCGGTGCCGAAGCAAACGAGGGCATGATAAAATTCGCAAGAAAATACAGCTTCGACAAATACGGAGAGGGCAGAAAAACAATTATCACCCTTGTTAATTCGTTCCACGGCAGAACGATAACAACGCTCTCCGCCACGGGGCAGGACGGCTTTCACACCATTTTCGGTCCGTTCACTCCCGGCTTTAAATATTGCCCGGCAAACGATATAAAAGCGCTTAACGATATGATTACGGACGATGTGTGCGCAATTATGTTTGAATGTGTTCAGGGTGAAGGCGGCGTGCTTAATTTGAACGAAGAATTTGTGCATGAGATCGCAAAAATAGGCGCAGAAAAAGATATTCTTGTTGCCGTTGACGAGGTTCAAACAGGCAACGGCAGAACGGGCAAATATTTTGCATACATGAATTACGGCATAACGCCGGATATTGTTTCAACTGCCAAAGGACTTGCGGGCGGTTTGCCGATGGGCGCGGTGCTTTTCGGCGAAAAGCTTAAGGACACGGTTACGCCGGGTTCACACGGCTCAACCTTCGGTGGAAATCCGATTGCCGCAGCCGGTGCTATAAGCATTGTTGAAAGAATAGACGATAAATTCCTTAATGAGGTTGCCGCAAAGGGCGATTACATCAGGGATTATCTCGGCAAAATCAAAGGCGTTAAATCAATTTCGGGCATGGGGCTCATGCTCGGCATAGAAACCGAAAAGCCGGCAAAAGAGATTGCGGCAGAGTGCCTTGAAAGAGGGCTTCTTGTGCTGACCGCCAAAACAAAAATCAGGCTTTTGCCTGCGCTTAACATAAGCAAAAACGAGCTTGACAAAGGGCTTAATATATTTAAAGAGGTTATTGAAAAATGAAGCATTTACTTAAATTAAAGGATTTGGACAAAAACGAAATTCTTGATTTGCTGAATCTTGCCGATCAGCTTAAATACGAAACAAAGCACGGAATCGAGCACCATTTGCTTAAAGGCAAAACGCTCGGCATGATTTTCCAAAAAAGCTCCACAAGAACGCGTGTTTCCTTTGAAACGGGCATGTATCAGCTAGGCGGCCAGGCATTATTCCTTTCAAACAGAGATCTTCAAATCGGCAGAGGCGAGCCCGTGCAGGACACTGCAAGGGTTCTTTCCCGCTATCTTGACGGCATAATGATAAGAACATTTGAGCAAAAAGAGGTTGAGGATCTTGCAAAATACGGCTCAATTCCGATTATCAACGGACTTACCGATTACTGCCATCCCTGCCAGGTGCTTGCGGATTTAATGACCATTCGCGAGCATAAAAACACCTTTGACGGCCTTAAATTCTGCTTTATCGGTGACGGCAACAATATGGCAAACAGTCTTATCGTCGGTGCAATCACAATGGGAATGGAATGTGCAATCGCCTGCCCCGCTGATTACAAGCCCGATGCCGAAATCATAAAATGGGCAAGCGAAAACGGCAAATTCACATACAGCGACGATATACTTGCCTGCGCAAAAGATGCCGATGTTATTTACACGGATGTTTGGGCTTCTATGGGTCAGGAGCAGGAAAAAGAAGAGCGCGAAAAGATTTTCAAAAATTATCAGATAAACGACGAAGTTATGGCGGCGGCTCACGATGACGCGATGGTGCTTCACTGCCTGCCGGCACACAGGGGCGAGGAAATCACAGCTGAGGTGTTTGAAGCCCATGCAGATGAAATATTCGACGAAGCCGAAAACAGACTTCACGCACAAAAGGCCGTGCTGGTTAAGCTTCTCGGCCAAAACAAATAAACCGAAACGGATGTTTTTTAATGGATAACGAAAAAGTTTATATATGCCTGGCAGACGGACATATATTTGAAGGGAAGCGCTTCGGTGCGGGCGGCGATGTTTGCGGCGAGCTTGTGTTTACCACAGGGATGTGCGGATACATCGAAACGCTTACCGACCCAAGCTATTACGGGCAAATCGTGCTGCAAACATTTCCGCTTATAGGCAACTATGGCTTTATAGCGGAGGATGCGGAAAGCGCAAAGCCGTATCTTACGGCATACATTGTGCGCGAAAAGTGCAACAATCCCTCCAACTTCAGATGCGGTGAAACGCTTGACAAATATTTGAAAGACAACAATATTCCCGGAATCTATGATGTTGACACACGCGAGATAACAAAAATCATCAGGGAAAGCGGCGTTATGAACGCAATGATATGCTCCGATCCGAGAAATTTTGACAAAGAAAAGGTTGAGACATACAGAGTAAGCGGAGCGGTTGAAGCCGTTACTGCAAAAACTCCGCTGCCCGTTGCCTGCGAAAACCCGAAATACAATGTTGTGCTGCTGGATTACGGCAAAAAAGAAAATATTGTGCGCGAGCTTGTTAAGCGCGGCTGCAATGTGGCGGTTGTGCCGAGCGGCACAAAGGCGGATGATGTGCTGAAGCTCAATCCGGACGGCATTATGCTTTCTAACGGACCCGGAGATCCGAGCGACAACGCAGATTGCATTAACGAGCTTAAAAAGCTTATCGGAAAAAAGCCTATTTTCGGAATTTGCCTCGGTCACCAGCTATTGGCACTTGCCATGGGCGCCAAAACCACAAAGCTGAAATACGGCCACAGAGGGGTAAACCAACCCGTTAAGTGCATTGAAACGGGCAGAACATACATTTCCTCGCAAAACCACGGCTATGCAGTTTTAAATGATGAAATCGAAAAGTGCGGCGGCATTATAAGCTACATCAACGCAAATGACGGCACAAACGAGGGCGCGGATTACCCCAACAAAAATGCATTTTCCGTGCAATTTCACCCCGAAGCATGCAGCGGTCCGCACGACACAAGATTTTTGTTTAACAAATTCATTAAAATGATGGGAGGTAACGAATAATGCCTCTTGACAAAAGTATAAAAAAGGTGCTTGTTATCGGATCGGGCCCTATTGTTATCGGCCAGGCGGCGGAATTTGACTATGCAGGCGCACAGGCGTGCCGCGTTCTTAAAGACGAGGGTGTGGAAGTGGTGCTTGTTAATTCAAATCCCGCAACGATTATGACGGACAAAGCACTTGCAGACCATATTTACCTTGAACCGCTTACCGAAGAAACCGTTAAGCGCATTATCGAAAAAGAAAGGCCGGACAGCATTTTGGGCGGCCTCGGCGGCCAAACGGGGCTTACTATTTCAATGCAGCTTGCAAAGGACGGATATCTTGACAAAATGGGCGTTCGCCTGCTCGGCACCGACGCACAAGCGATAGACAAAGCAGAAGACAGGCAACTTTTCCGCGACACAATGTTAAAGCTCGGGCAACCAGTCGTACCCTCTGATATTGCAAACGACATTGAAACCGCGGAAAAAATCGCAGAAAAAATCGGATATCCCGTTATAATAAGACCCGCATTTACACTCGGCGGCGCAGGCGGCGGCGTGGCACACAACAAGGAACAGCTTGACCGTGTTGCAAAGCACGGACTTATGCTCAGCCCGATAACGCAAATTCTTGTTGAAAGATACATTGCCGGCTGGAAAGAAATTGAATTCGAGGTTATGAGGGACGGCGTAGGCAATGTTATTGCCGTTTGCTCCATGGAAAACTTTGATCCCGTGGGCGTTCACACGGGCGATAGCATAGTTATCGCCCCGGCTGTTACGCTCGGCGACAAGGAATATCAAATGCTGCGCAGTGCCTCGCTGGACATTATCACCGAGCTTGGGATTGAGGGCGGCTGCAACTGCCAATTTGCGCTTAATCCCGAAAGCTTTGAATACAGCGTAATCGAGGTTAATCCCCGTGTTTCGCGTTCTTCGGCGCTTGCTTCAAAGGCAACGGGCTACCCGATTGCAAAGGTTACAACAAAAATCGCGCTTGGCTACACGCTTGATGAAATACGAAACGATGTTACGGGCAAAACCTGCGCTTGCTTTGAGCCAACGCTTGATTATGTGGTTGTTAAGGTGCCGAAATGGCCGTTTGACAAATTTATAAACGCATCGCGCACGCTCGGCACGCAGATGAAAGCCACGGGCGAGGTTATGAGCATTGCCCCATCTTTTGAGATGGCGATAATGAAAGCCGTTCGCGGTGCGGAAATCGGGCTTGATACGCTAAACAACAAAGCTGTTTCAAAGCTTGATTTGCCGCAGGCACTTTCAAATCAGGATGATTTAAGGCTGTTTACCGTTTTCCGTGCACTGAAATGCGGAATTTCCGTTGACGAAATTCACCGCATAACGATGATTGACGAATGGTTTTTATACAAGCTAAAAAACCTTGCCGATTATGAAGCACAAATCGAAAATTCGACGGTGAGCAACGATTTATACTTAAAGGGCAAAAAGTTCGGCTATACGGATGAGGCCATTGAGCGCATAAGCGGCTCTCCCCTTGCGTTCCACAAGGAAGCCGTTTATAAAATGGTTGACACCTGCGGCGCCGAATTTGCCGCGGAAACGCCGTATTTTTATTCAACATACGACGAGCATTGCGAAAGCCGCGAAATAAAGCGCGGCGAAAAAGAGCGCATAATCGTTTTAGGCTCCGGCCCCATAAGAATCGGCCAAGGCATCGAATTCGATTATTCCTCCGTTCACTGCGTTTGGACTCTTAAAGAGCTTGGCTATGAGGTTATTTTAATCAACTACAACCCGGAAACCGTTTCAACCGACTTTGACACGGGCGACAGGCTTTATTTTGAACCGCTCTGCCCCGAGGATGTTATGAACATCATCAAGGTTGAAAAGCCGATGGGCGTTGTTGTGGCATTCGGCGGCCAAACGGCAATCAAGCTTACCAAATTCCTTGACGGCAACGGCATAAAAATCCTCGGCACCTCTGCCGAAGGTATCGACGTTGCCGAGGACAGAGATAAATTCGACAAGCTGCTTGAAAAATTTCACATTTTCCGCCCGAAGGGAACCTCCGTTACAACTCTTGAGGGTGCTTTAAATGCGGCAGACTCCCTCGGATATCCTGTTTTATTGAGGCCGAGCTATGTTATCGGCGGTCAAAATATGACCATTGCCTATACGAGCGACGATGTTGAAAGATACATGGATATTATTCTGCGCCAGGGCATAGAAAACCCTGTGCTTGTGGATAAATATATGATGGGCACGGAGCTTGAGGTTGACTGCATCTCAGACGGCAAAGATGTGCTTATTCCCGGCATTATGGAGCATATCGAACGCGCGGGCGTTCACAGCGGCGATTCAATTGCCGTTTATCCGCCATACAATTTGCAGGATAAAATGCTGCACAAAATTTGCGACGTTTCCGAAAAGCTTGCGCTTTCACTCGGAACAAAGGGTCTTGTGAACATTCAATATTTAACATATCAAAACGAGCTTTATGTTATTGAAGTAAACCCGAGAGCATCGCGCACAATCCCCTACATCAGCAAGGTTACGGGAGTGCCGATGGTTGAGCTTGCCACCAAAATAATGGTAGGCTCAACTCTTAAAGAGCTTGGCTACAAACCGGGGCTTTACAAAATTCCGCCCTATTATGCGGTTAAGGTGCCCGTATTCAGCTTTGAAAAGCTTAACAATGTAAACAGCCAGCTAGGCCCCGAAATGAAATCAACGGGCGAGGTTTTGGGCGTTGGCAAAAACCTGAACGAGGCATTGTTTAAAGGGCTTGTTTCCGCAGCATTCAACATTGATTCGCAAAAAATCGAGCGCCACGGCGTTTTGATAACGGTTACCAAACAAGACAGATATGAAATCGTAAACCTTGCCAAGAAGCTTGATGATTTGGGCGCACAGCTTTGGGCAACTCCCGAAACGGCAAAAGCCATTTCAAGCCTCGGCATTGATGTTAAAACGGTAAACAAGCTGCGTGATGATAATTCTATTATGGATTTGGTTGAAAGCGGCAAGCTTGATTATATAGTTTACACCGGCAAGAGCGATAAAAAGAGCATCGCCGATTACATTAAGCTTTTCAACCGCGCAAACCAGCTCGGCATCGCAACGCTCACCTCGCTTGACACGGCAAACGCACTTGCCGACATTATCGCAAGCCGATACAATCAAATGAACACAGAGCTTGTGGATATAAACAACATGCGAAGCGAAAAGAGCATGCTTAAATTCAGCAAGATGCAGGGCACGAGCGACGATTATATTTTCTTTAATAACAAATGCGGCATAATCACCTGCCCCGAAAGCCTGGCTATTGAGTTTACGGACAGACACAAGAGCATCGGCGGTGACGGAATTGTGCTTATTGAAGATTCAAAAATTGCAAATGCCAAAATGCGCATCTTTAACCTTGACGGCTCAGAGGGCAAAATGGCAGGCAATTCCATTCGCTGTGTCGGCAAATATCTTTACGACAACGGTTTTGTTGATAAAGACAGAATCACGGTTGA
>OHUI01001160.1_pt1 | contig 10029 bp, 8 predicted proteins | sample 1579231 | NCBI WGS metagenome assembly OHUI01 (sample SAMEA3882509, study PRJEB24775) | human gut metagenome | biome: human-associated habitat; feature: intestine environment; material: feces | place: Netherlands | collected 2009/2010 | reverse complement strand
TGGTTACTTCGTCATATCGAATCGGGCATATTCTTACGAATGCGAGCATTCGACGCCTGTCAGGGATGTTTGCGCCGGTAGCCGTGTAAACTATTCAGAACCGCATTCGCAAAATCGCCTCTTCGAGGCTTTCCTTTTGCTCATGTGGTTACTTCGTCATATCGAATCGGGCATATTCTTACGAATGCGAGCATTCGACGTATATGTCCGATTCGCATGACTCTGAATAGTTTACACGTTAAAACAGCTACCTCCCACAAATTCTCTGCACAGAGAATTGTTGGGAAGGCTTTCACTGGTCACACCCAGGAAATATTCCAGGAACTTCAGAAGTCTCTTGGCCTCGTAATATTCCGGTTCGCCCTTGTCGATCTGGAACAGCAGCGGCTCTGCGAACTGCTTTAATACCGCCAGTTCATAGATCAATACGGAATTGAACATCGCATCCGCATCCTCCTGAAACGGGAAAATATTCTGCTCCTCGCCCCGGCGGACAGATCCCCACATGTCAATCGTCTGTCGGGCTCCTGCGCCTCTGGTTCTGGCATCTCTTATCATACGACGCAGCAGTCTGCCGTCCGTAGTGGGAATCCGGTTATGTTCATCAATATTGATATTGGTCAGGGCGCTGATATATATCTTGTATTTGCTTTCCTCGGGAAGTGCATAGGAGGTCTTCTCATTCAGTCCGTGGATTCCTTCAATGACCAGGATATCATCCTTTCCCAGCTGTTTGAAATTGCCCTTATATTCCCGCTTTCCGCTCTTGAAGTTAAAGGAAGGCAGCTCCACACGCTCACCGGCTAACAATCTGCACATGTCGTCATTGAACTGCTTTACATCAATCGCTTCCAGACATTCGAAATTGTAATCACCGTTCTCATCCCTTGGTGTGAATTCTCTGTTCACGAAATAGTCATCCAGTGCAATGGGGTGCGGTGTTTTCCCCAGGGTCTTCAACTGAATGGATAATCTGTGGGAAAAACTGGTCTTACCGGAAGAAGAAGGTCCGGCGATCATGACAAATTTCACACCGCCCCTGTCTACGATGCTTTTGGCGATCTCGCCGATCTTACGCTCCTGCTGCGCTTCCTGTACCAGGATCAGTTCACTCAGCGACCCACGGCAGATCTGATCATTCAGATCACCCACAGTCTCAATACCGATCTCCTTCCCCCATTCCTCAGATTCTTTCAACGTCCGGAATAACAGCTTTCTCTCTTGAAACGGCTTAACATGCGTGGGATCTTTTTTATCCGGCAGCAACAGCATAAATCCATCCTCATACGCTATGACGTCGAACCACTTTACATAGCCGGCATTGGGCAGCATGTAGCCGTAATAATAATCGTAATAACCGTCCATTTCATAAATATTTACGAAGGATCCTCTGCGGTAACGGAACAGCTTTTCCTTATCCTTCATCCCCTCTCTTCGAAACAGTTCCATGGCATTATCCAGGGAATAAGATTTCTTCAGAAAAGGTGTCTTTGCCTCCACCAGCTCCCGCATCCGGTTACGGATCTTTGCAGCATTTTCTTCTGTCGCATTGATCTTCCCTTTGGGAGAGATGTAGGAGCCGTTCCCGATAGCAAACTCTACACGACAATTCTGTACCGTTTCTCTTCCGAACACATCAAATACTGCTTTCAAAAAAAGCATGGTGGCAGAGCGGACGTAGGTCTTATTCCCCACGTCGTCTTTCAATGTAAAAAAAGTGATCTCACAATCTCTCGTCAGCTTTTTGAACAGTTCTCTGATCTTGCCGTCTCTTGCTGCCAATGCGATCAGATTGTCATACTCCTTCTGGTAATCATTGGCTACATCTTCGTAGGTAGCCCCCTGGGGATATTGTCTCTCTTCACCGTTTATCTCCACTGTGATCATTTTTCTCACCCTGTCCTTTTGTAATCTCCTTTTGCAGGTATTATTGTCTAAATGCAATCCGGTTCCTTACCATTATCGTACCACTCCAGTGCCCGGGTAAGCAGCGCAGTCTCCTCTGCGATCTCCTGCCTGCGCCACATCGTTTTGGGATTCGCTGCATCTGCTTCCTGCTCCAGCCGCTTCGCGATCTTTCTATGTTCCGCAAGCTGCCATTCTACATAGTTCAAAAGCAGCGGACACTTACGGTACAACAGTATCGGACCAAGCTGCCCAGCCAGTCCGGATGCAGCGTCATCCGCTTTCCAGGACTCTCGCACCTGTGATCTCACCGCATCTTCCGACATCTCGCCCAGCCAGCGCACTTTCATCATAAAATAATATTTTCCTTCTTCGTAGATGATATTCTCATCCATCAGAAGATATCCCTCTTCCATCAGAAATGTCCGAAAATGCGGGATCTCCGACTGGGGCTGTAAGATCAGTTCCCGAAACCCTTTCGCCTGTTCTCTTCCTTCGGTAAGAATCTTCTCCATGAGAGGCCCACCCATGCCGGCGCAGATCATCCCGGCAGCCTCTCCGGTCTTCAGGCTGTGCAGACCGTCAGAAAGTCTTGTCTCTATCCTGTCCTCCAGTCCGTACTCCCTGATATGCTCTCTGGCATGTTCTAACGGTCCGGACCTTACATCCATGGCGATCACTCTCGGGGAAATGCCCTTCTGCACCAGATAGATAGATACAAAACCATGGTCACACCCCACATCTGTTATCACAGTGCCGGGAGTGACCATGTCTGTTAATGCCTGCATTCGATTAGATAATATGATCTCCGCCATTAATCCAGATAATCCTTCAGCTTGCGGCTGCGGCTGGGATGACGCAGTTTACGCAATGCCTTGGCCTCGATCTGACGAATACGTTCACGGGTAACGTTAAATTCCTTACCTACTTCTTCCAACGTACGTGCGCGTCCGTCATCCAGTCCGAAACGAAGACGCAGTACCTTCTGCTCTCTCTCTGTCAGAGTACCCAGTACTTCCACCAACTGTTCCTTCAGTAACGTAAACGCTGCCGCATCGGAAGGTACCGGTACATTATCATCCTGGATGAAATCGCCCAGGTGGCTGTCTTCCTCTTCACCGATAGGAGTCTCTAAGGATACCGGCTCCTGGCTGATCTTTAAGATCTCACGCACTCTGTCTACCGGCATATTCATCTCCGCTGCGATCTCTTCGGGGGTCGGTTCTCTTCCCAGCTCCTGCAGCAGCTGTCTGCTCACGCGGATCAGTTTGTTGATCGTCTCCACCATGTGCACGGGAATACGGATGGTTCTCGCCTGATCTGCGATCGCTCTGGTGATTGCCTGACGGATCCACCAGGTTGCATAGGTAGAGAACTTATATCCCTTACGGTAATCGAATTTTTCCACTGCCTTGATCAGCCCCAGGTTACCTTCCTGGATCAGATCCAGGAACAACATTCCACGGCCCACATATCTTTTGGCAATGCTGACCACCAGACGTAAGTTAGCCTCTGCCAGGCGCTTTTTTGCCTCCTGGTCGCCCTCTTCCATTCTCTGTGCCAGTTCGATCTCTTCCTCAGCACTTAACAGAGGAACCTTACCTATCTCCTTCAGATACATACGGACGGGATCCTCAATGCTGACACCTTCCGGTACGGACAGATCAATGTTCTCCACATCCACTTCGTCCTCATCGGTCAGAATGATCTCTTCGTCATCCACATCATCGTCATCGGTAATACGCAATACATCCACGTTGTTCTGGTCCAGATATTCCAGAACCTTCTCCATCTGTTCCTCTTCCAGAGGCATGTCCGCGAAGAAGTCACTGATTTCCTGATACTCCAGCACATTCTTTTTCTTTTTCGCCATATTCAGGAGCTCTTTTATCTTCTCCGCAAATTTTGCCTGTGTGTTTTCATCCATTTTCGTGGTTCCATCCTTTCATTGCCATTATTTATAGCCATATTTCGTATCTTTTATAACTATTCGAAAGCCTAAATCCCATTATTCCAGAGAAATATGCGTCCTTTGTAATTCTTCCAGGGCTTTTTTTCCTTCTACCGCCTGTTTCACGGCATTGACGTCCGTCCCCAGCTTTGCCATATAGTATTGATAGCTGTTTTTCTTCACTGCCAGCAGAATATCATGGAAAGCTCTCTCCCTCTCCTGGCGGGTGGACAGCTCGGGGAGCGTGGTATGGAACAGCTCCGCAGCCTCCCTCTGTTCTTCCTCATCTTCAAACATACTGATGATCCCTGCAGGCTGGAACTGATCTCTGTCCAGTTCATCGAATAGCCTCTCCGCTACTTTCCGGTACAGTTCTTCGGTGAAATCCTCCGGGGAAATATATTTCCTTACGATCCGATACAGGGACGGATCATCGCTGATCCAGGTGATCAGAAGTCGTTGGGACCTGCGCCCATTCTCGGCGGGATCCTTTTTCTGTACACCGCTTCTCGGTCGTTCCAAAGGTCTTGCCAGTCCCGTCTGCGACGCAATCCCAACTACCATTTTGCGCAGATCGTCCGGACGGATCATATATTTTTCCGCAATTGCCTGCAGATAATTTTCTCTTTCCAGATCTTCCGAGAATTCACACAGCTTCTGTGCAATCTCCCGGTGGAACTTTGTCCTCTGCTCCGGATCGCTCTGATCATACTGTTCGCTTAAGATACGGATCTCAAAATAAAAGCTGTTCTCCGCCTGATCGATCCGTTCCTGAAAAGCTTCTTTTCCGAGATTCTTGATGAATTCATCCGGGTCTTTATACGGTCGCATATTGATGACCTTGCCGGTAAGTCCGGCCTCTCTCAGGATCCCGATCCCCCGCAGTGCTGCTTTCGTTCCGGCACCGTCGCTATCGTATGCGAGGAGAATATTCTCCGCATAGCGGTGCAGGAGATTCGCCTGCTCTACCGTAAATGCCGTTCCCAGAGATGCCACCGCCTGTGTGAATCCTGCCTGGTGCATGGCAATGACATCCATATATCCCTCGCACAGGATAATGTTGCCCGTCCTGGCGGTCCTTGCGAAATTCAGTCCGTAGAGGTTACGTCTCTTATCGAAGATCATGGTCTCCGGGGAATTCAGGTACTTCGGTTCGCCGTCTCCCATGACCCTGCCTCCGAAGCCGATCACCCGGTGGTTAATATCCTGTATCGGGAACATCACCCGGTTCCAAAACTGACTTCTGAGTCCTCTCTGTTCCGAGAACATCGCAAGTCCTGAATCTTTGATCTCTTCATCGGTAAAGCCTTTTTTACGCAGATACTGGACTACCTGCTCGCCGTTTTTCCCGGCGTAGCCCAGTCCGAAATGATGCATAGTCTCGTCGGTCAGCTTTCGTTCCGTCAGATAACGCATTCCCACTTCTCCGTGAGGACTGCGCAGCATATAATAAAAATATCTGGCTGCCTCCTTATTGACCTCCAGCAGCCGCATCCGCTTGCCGGCCTTTTTCTTCTGTTCCGGTGTCTCTTCCACTTCCGGCAGCTTCACCCCGGCGCGGTCCGCCAGGATCTTAATGGCCTCCGGGAAGGTATCGTTTTCATATTTCATAAGAAACGTATATACATTTCCGCTGGCATGGCATCCGAAGCAGTAATACATCTGCTTATTCGAAGACACCGAAAAAGAAGGTGTTTTCTCGTTATGAAAAGGACAGCAGCCCCAATAGTTGCTTCCCTTTTTTTTCAATGTCACATAACCGGAAATAACATCCACGATATCATTCCTGGCTCTGACTTCTTCTACCAGTTCTTCAGGGTAATACACTCTTTTTACTCCGTTTTATTGTAATACACTATCGCTGCCAGGATTTCGGTATGTAGATGTCTTCATAGACTGCTATGGCAAAGCGGTCCGTCATGGCTCCCACATAGTCACAGACTACCTTCTCTCTCGGCTCTCCGACAGAGAGGAGATTCAGGTATTCCTCCGGCAGATCATCCAGATGTTTCAGGAAATGTTGATATAACGTCTCCATCAGCATCTCCGCCTTTCCCTCTTCACTTTTGGCGATGGGATTTTTATAGACTCTCTCAAACATGAACTGCCGGATCTTCGTCATGGCTTCCGCCACCGGTTCCGACATCAGGATATCATCCTTGTCCATACTGTTGGTTACAATATCATGAATAAAGTGATCCAGTCTCTCAGTGGGGCTGCTGCCGATCACTTCACAAATTTCCTTCGGGACATCTGCCTCCGTGAGAATTCCTCCCCGGATGGCATCATCCATATCATGATGAATATAGGCGATCTTATCGGAAAGTCTGACGATCTTGCCTTCCAATGTATGAGGCTTGCCAATGGTCTGATGGTTCCGGATACCGTCACGTACTTCATATGTCAGATTCAGTCCCTTACCGTCCTTTTCCAGAATATCCACGGTACGGACACTCTGCTCTGCGTGCTCGAATCCAAACGGACAGACTCTGTTCAGAGCCCGCTCTCCCGCATGTCCGAACGGTGTATGTCCCAGATCATGCCCCAGTGCAATTGCCTCCACCAGATCCTCGTTCAGCTTCAGAGCCTTTGCTATGGTTCTGGCTGTCTGGGATACCTCCAGTGTATGCGTCAGTCTGGTCCGATAGTGGTCTCCCTCCGGTGTCAGAAACACCTGTGTTTTATCCTTCAGTCTGCGGAATGCCTTGCAGTGGATAATACGGTCTCTGTCCCGTTGAAATACCGGCCGGATATCACACTGTTCCTCAGGCTTCAACCGTCCCTTTGAATTTACACTCAGGGATGCGTACGGACTTAAATAATCCTGTTCCCATTGTTCCAAGCTTTCTCTGATCGTCATAGTTCCTCCTGCCCCTACTTCTAATATTCTGTGCCTGTCCGGAAAATCCTTTTCCCAGGTTCAAAATTTTTAACTAAATTTTGAACCCGGCTATCTGCACACAGAATAAATGAATTCCGCACTTTTATCCATGGCCTCATTGGCCCTTTTGAAGGGTGACATCTGAAAGACATGCCACATCCCGGGGAAACGATCCATATGAGCGGACACGCCGGCCTTGATCAGGTTCTTGTAGAGCCGCAGAGAATCGTCTAATAATATCTCATTCTCTCCAACCTGAATGTAGACGGGCGGGAATCCGCGGAAATCGCCATACAGCGGAGAAATATAAGGATCCGTCAGGTCTCTGTCGGGAGCATAGGCTTTCGTCATGCGGTCGATGTATTCTCTGTCCAGTACAGGATCCACTTCCGCCTTGGTCTGGAACGTCTTGCCTTCGCCGGTGAGATCCGTCCAGGGGGACATCAATACGATGCCTCTCGGAAGCAGACGCTCCTGCTCCTTTAATTTCAGCACCAGGGACAGTGCCAGATTACCGCCGGCAGAATCTCCTGTAACGATGACGTCTCTCGCTCCGTAGCCCAAAAGCATCAGATAATTCCAGGCCTTCATGGCATCCTCCGTGGCTGCCGGGTAAGGATGCTCCGGAGCCAGCCGGTAGTCAAAGCACAACACATCCATAGAAGTGCCCGATGCCAGCTTGGAGGTCAGAGTTCTGGCATAGATGCTGCTGCCGGTGGAATATCCTCCTCCATGACAATGCAGGATCACATACTTTTTCATATGTGCACGATTCACGCTGACCCATTCCGCATCCATTCCCTCAATATCCACCGGACGGTATTGAATCTCCTTACTGTTCCCCAACAGCTCTCCGATATGATCCTGGGATTGTCTGTGTTTTTCCAGATCCGGGTTTTCCACCAGTCCATGCGCCCTGCGGATCAGCTGCATTAGATTCTGATTGTTCTTTTCACTGTTTTTTCCTACCAGTGCCATAAATTCCTCCTGTTAAAAATGAAGCCGTCTGCGTACTGCATTGCGCAGTCTTCTCCGGGACAAAAGTGTCGCGATCGTAATGTCCACGATCACACAGATCGTCAGCACGATCGCCGACCACCGAAGTTCAATGCCAAGTCCCAGGAAACGGTCGATAAGAATTTCCAGTCCCACACACAATACTGCTACTCCGGAGATCAGGTATAAAGCTCCCGTAAGGAATGACATCGGAAGCTTACGGATACAAAAAGTCACCGCATCTACCACCGCTATGACAAGCAGCACCACCGGAATGCCCAACCCATAAAACCAGCCACTCTGTCCCGTCAGATAGGTCAGCAGATACAGATACACGATCACCGCCACACCGTCTAACAGAATCGACAGATAAACAGGCTGTCTCGTATAGATGACTACAGGGATCATGATCACCCACAATACCAGGAATACTCCGATCACCGCAAGGGACCAGAGACTACTCCGGAATACAAGTGCGTTCAAAAGTCCGCAGGTCACTGCCGTTGCCAGTACGATCACAGTCAGCAGTACCCCCAGATCTTTTCTTTTTACTACTTCCACCTGACCTTTTTCCTTCGGAAAAGGAGACGGCTGCGTAGACGGTTCCGGTGCTTTCGGATTATAGACCGGAGTATCGCACAGCGGACACTTTGTTGCCGAAGCATCCAGTTCCACACCACAATTCACACAATATGACATAATTGCTTCCTTTCTCTCTGTCAAAGCGATTTATCGATTACTTTCTATTTTTACATGAATGCCATCCTGTACCAGCTTGCGGAAAAACAGCCGCTCTACATCAGTCTCTGCAATACTGCTGGCAAAATTGATTGTCAGAATATCCTCAAAACTGGCAATGGCACAGTTCGTTCTCGTGGAAAAAGGCTGTCCCATATAAATATCAAAGCGTTCAATATATGGCTTCATAGTCTCCGGGACCTTCAGAGCTCCCATGTTGGTCAGGCCTGCCGAAGAATTCTTATCCTGAATCTTGGTATAGAACTGGCGGACCACCAGATCTTTAATAAACAGCGGCACAATACGGATGAAAGGATTCCTCTGGGTCTCCGCGTTCGTAGTGATATCGCCCCGCAGCAGCTTTTCATTCAGATAATAGCGCATGTAGTTATGCACCTGTGTCACAATTTCTTCGAAAGTGTACTCTCCCAGTCTGGGGTCGATCCCCGGGTAGATCATGGTGATAAAATTCCTCAGGGTCCTGGATGGGAAAAAGCGGCGCAGGTTCACCGGCATGGCAATTTTTACCGGTCGGAGTTTCAAATGCCATTCACTCTCCTGCTTCTGCATCAGGGCATAGAGCAGAACCGAATTCAGATATTCGGTAATAGTAGCATTATAGCTTTTCGCTACCCGCATCACCTCCGACACCGACATAATGCCGTCTATAATGTTCAGCGTATAGAAAGGTTCCTTCGTCCCCCTGACACGATAGGTCTTCTCTCCCGGCCTGGGTGGACAGACTTTGGCGTTGGCATATTTCATATAAGCATCTTCCAGCTCTCCCGGGTCCGGGATCCCCAGAATGTCCAATACGAATCCTCCATTTTCAATCTCTGAATGTCCCTTCAGACGCAGATAAGTGGCTGTCAGTGTCTGCAGCACACACATTCCGCCGGTGCCGTCTCCCAGACTGTGATGCGCCTCCAGTGCGATCCGGTTACGATAGTAATAGATTCTTACCAAATACCGGTTATTGCCTTTAAAATGCATGGGCTGGCAGGGATTCTTTACATCCTCCTGCACAAAAGGACCGGGTCTGTCATTCGGTTCCAGATATCGCCAGAATACACCCTTCCGAATTGCCGCTTTATACGTCGGAAAACGAGGCATCGTCAGATTCACCGCCCGCTGCAGTATTTCCGGGTCTATATCTTCTTTTAACAGCACAGACAATCGATACACGGAAGAGAAATCTCTCCTCTGCAATGTAGGATATACGATCGCCGACAAGTCCAGTTTGTACCAATCCTTGTGTACCTTCTGTATTTGATCTGTCTTCATTCTGTCTCACCTTCTTAATTCTAGTATAACAGTTTCTAAATAACTACACCATTCACGTAGAATATTTTTCTGAGAGTGCAGGATAAAAAACGTAGGCGTAGCGGGCTACGCTGAGGATTTTTAGCCTGTGCTATCGGGAAAATAGGCAAGTGATATGGGGTAGTTAATTTAAAACTGTTATACTAGATACAGCAAAATTCTATATACAACAAAGGCGGCAACCTTTCGGTCACCGCCATGTGATGCAGAAAGAGGGACTTGAACCCTCATGGTA
>OHUI01001157.1_pt1 | contig 10068 bp, 9 predicted proteins | sample 1579231 | NCBI WGS metagenome assembly OHUI01 (sample SAMEA3882509, study PRJEB24775) | human gut metagenome | biome: human-associated habitat; feature: intestine environment; material: feces | place: Netherlands | collected 2009/2010 | reverse complement strand
CGCGGGCCGGGCGCTTGTCGGCGCACAACGAGCGCCGACAGTTTGCAAGCAAACACGCTCGTGCGGTTGTTTGCCCCGCAGGGGCAAACATTGTTCGCGCCCCGGTTTCGTTCCACTCAACCGTGGTCCTACGCTCACAACCCCGCAATGCCCGGCCCCTACAACTCAGTTGGGCAGCTCCAGCGCATCCACCCGCCAGCCATTCTCCGTCGGCACCAACCGCACCGTCGTTACAGTGGCGGTATCGGGCACAATCGTCTCCTCCCCCGCCCAGCCTGTAAAATCGTCGCTCTCGCAGGTCAGCGAGAGCTGCCAGAATGTAAGGCTGCCGTCAGGCTGCAATTCCGGCTCTGTGAAAAGATGCCCGCAGTAGGCGATGTTGCCGCCGCGGTCACCGTCCAGCGTCAGGATGGTGTCGTTTTCGCCCTCGGCAAAGAGTGCGGGGTCCATGCTCAGCATATCGTCCACCCAAGCATCGGAGTAGACAGTGTGCAGAAAATCGCTGAACTCCGAGAACTTTGTGTAAAACGCGCCGTCCGCCGCGCGGTAGTTGAAAAATCCAACTGGCTCGTCCAGTTTCTCATAGGGCATAAAGCCCGCGTGCATCCCCCACCAGTGATATTGGAAGTAATACGCCGAAGCCAGCGCGGCCCGGGCCTGCTTGTCCAGCGACGCGGGAACATCGCAGACTTCGGTGCGGTCATAGTAGCCTTCCACCCACGGTGCATTGACTGTGACCGTCACCACATTGTTCATGGGCAGGGTGTAGGGTTCGGCCTGTACTTTCAGGCCCCAGTAGCACCCAATGGCGCGGCTGTATTTGTCCTGCCAGTCCGGGTTCAGTTCCTTTAAGTTTTCCACCGTGGTGTGGAAAATCTCCGCTGCTTCTTCCAGCGTCTGTGCATTATAGCGGAGCGTCACGCCGTCCTCGGGCCATGTGACCTGTTCCTGCGGCTGTGGCTTATGCGGTGCGCTGAACGTGTAGTCCGGCATCGTGCAGCCTGCACCGTCCCGCCAATCGTCGAAGGAGACCTCATCGTACACCGCCATCGTCGGCGCAGGCGTCGGGGACGGGGTCGGCTCTACCGTGGGCGCGGGCGTTTCTGTCGGCACGGGGGTTGCCGACACGCTGTCCGCCGGGGCGGAGGCGCAGGCGGTGAGCAAAAAGGCAAGAGAGGAAAGAATTACAGCACATTTTTTCATAACACGTACCTCATTCAAAGAAGCCCTGTAGGGGCCGCACATGTGCGGCCCGCAGCTGTACGGCAGACGACCTCCTGTGGGAAGGCCGCGGGCCGGGCATGCCCGGCCCCTACCGTGCGGCAGATTGTAGGGGGCGCTGTCCGCATCAGCCTGCGGGGCATCGGGGACGCCGCTCCCTACATTTACCGTTTTTTCAGCTGCTCCTCCAGCCCTTCACGCGGCGTCACGTAGACCGTCGTGTAGACCTCGTACAGCACCATGCCCGGTTTCGCCCCGTTGGCCTTCCATATATTTTTGACCTCGGTGGTGTCCACGGCGACCTTTGCACCGCCGTTCTGGCTCGAATGCAGGACGGCCAGCTCGGCGGCCTCCTGTTTGGTCGTGTCGGGGATGTCCTCTCCGCGGCTCATAACGACGCAGTGGCTGCCGGGTGCCTTCTGGACGTGGAACCACAGGTCCTTGCCGCGGGCGGTGTGCAGGGTCAGCTTATCGTTCTGCAGGTTGTTGCGCCCCACCAGGATCTCAAACCCGTCGCTCGAGGTATACCGCAGGAAGTCCGCGGGCTTCTGCTTGCGGTCCCGCTGCTTGTAATACTTTAAGTAGCCCTGGCTTTTCAGCTCGGCGCGGATCTCGTTCAGCGCCATCTCACCGGGGGCGCTCTCCACCTCATACAGCACCGTGCGCAGATACTCGATCTCGGCCTCGCCCTCCACCAGCAGCTTTTGCAGCATGGCGTGGGCGGTCTGCTTCTTTTTATAATCGCGGAAATACTTCTGCGCGTTCTCGTTGCCGCCCAGACGCGGGTCCAAGCGTATGGTCACATCCTCGCCGGTGTAGTAGTTCTGCACGGTCACCTGCCGGTCACCCTTGTGGATGGCCCAGAGGTTCGCCTGCAAAAGCTCGCCGTACAGGCGCAGCGTGTCGGCCTTGGCGGACTGGCTCAGTTCCTCCTTCCGCGCGGCCTGCTTGCGGACGGCGCGGTCATACATATTGTGGACGGCCTTGTACAGCTCGCGGCTTTTCTGGCGCAGGCGCTCGGCGCGGTCCTTCGTGGCGTAGTAGTCCTCGAGCATCTCGCTGTAGGACGGATACCGGGTCAAAATCGCCGCGCTGCCGTACTGCTGCGGCACAAAGAAGCTGAACTCCACGGGCTTCGGTGCGCCGTCCGGCTGGGGCAGACGCACCGCGGTGGGCGTGCCGCCGTGGGCGTGCTCGTCCTTCAATTCGTCGATGGCCGCGGCCAGCCCGGCCTTCTCCTCGGCAGTCAGGTCGCAGGCCAGCGCGGGCGTTTCCCCCAGCGCGCGGCAGACGGCCTCCCGCACGACGACGGGGCCGACGCCCGCCACCGTCTTGCCCAGCGCCTGTGCAACGGGCAGATCCTTCTCGCACGCAGCGGCCACGATGGCGGCGGCGCTCGTCTCCAAAAAGTCAGGCCGCGCGGGCTTGGGCGGCAGCGTGTAGGCCAGACCCGGCAGCAGCTGGCGGACCTCGCTGTCGTCAAAGTCCACCCGCTTGAGGGCGTCAATGATGCGCCCGCCCTGCACGAGCACCAGATTGGAGTAGCGGCCCATCAGCTCAGCGCAGAGGATGTCCTGCACCAGGTCACCCATCTCGTTGGTGCACTGGAAGGTAAAGTACACGATGCGGTCACCCGGCTCCATCCGCACATCCAGCAGCCTGCCGCCGGTCAGATGCTTGCGCATCAGCATACAGAAGGAGGGCGGTGTCTCGGGGTTCTCGAAGCTCTCCTCGGTCAGGCAGACCCGGGCCGAGCCGCTGCGTGCCGAGAGCAGCAGCGCATAGGTCTCGGTGCGGGTGCGCAGCGTCATAAGCACCTCGTCGCGGGTCGGCTCAAAAATTTTGTCGATCTTGGCATCGAGCAGCGTGTTTTTCAGTTCACCGGCGACCAGCGCCAGCGTTGCGGCATCAAGGGACATGGGAATGGCTCCTTATTATAATAGGTAGGAATACGGATCAGCATCAGCCTCGGCGTGGGCGACGGTGAGGGCCGGGAACTGCTTTTCCAGCTGGACGGCCAGCACATCGGCAATGGCGTGCTCGGTGCCCCAGTGGCCCGCGACCACAAGGCCGATGCCCTTCTGTTTGGCCAACAGCGCAATGTGGTGGGCTGCCTCGCCGGTGACAAGGCAGTCCGCGCCGCGCACGATGGCTTCCTCTAAGTAACTGCCGCCCCCGCCGCTGACCTCGGCCAGGCAGGTGACAGGCTTTTGGCCGTTCACGTACTTGACGCCGCTGTGCAGCGTGGCGGCGCAGAATTTAGCCAGCGCCTCCACCGTGGTGGGCATCGTGGTGCCGATGCGCCCGCAGCCTTCGGCGAAGCTCTCGCGGCCCTCGGCGGCGATGCCGAGGATGTCGCAGAGTGTATCATTGACGCCGCCCGGGGCCGCGTCAAGGTTTGTGTGCATACAGATGGCCGAGATGCCGTTTTTCATCAGCAGGGCGGGCACATCATCGGCAGCCAGCGTCTTGAGCGGATGGAAGATGACCGGGTGATGGCTGACAATAAGCTGGCAGTCGTTTTCGACAGCCTCCCGCACGACGGCGGGGGTGATGTCCAGCGTGGTCAGCACACCGTCCACGGGCTGACCCGCATCGACGAGCAGGCCGACGTTATCCCAATCCAATGCCAGCTCCTGCGGGGCCACCGCCCGCAGAAAGCCCAAAATCTGCTGTACGCTTACTGACATGTTTTTACCTCCTGATGGATTCTGTTTTACCGCAGGCTTGCGGAGATCGCCCGTCTGCGGGTGCCTGATTTGACGCTGCGGGCCGGGCATACCCGGCCCCTACGGCGAGGCGACGGGGAACACTGCGGCTTTTTCCGCTGTGCGCAGGGGCGGATTTTATATCCGCCCGCGGGCGTTTACCGTGCCGCTAACGCATCTAATTCGGCGATGAGCTCCCCCACCGCGTCCCGTTCTGTTCCCTCCGGCAGACCCAAACGGTATTTTTTCAGCTTCTCATTCTGCACGGCGTAATACTCGCTGCACCCGGGCTGGCCGTTCGTCAGGCCGGTCAGGCAGAACAGCCCGTCCGGCTCGCGGGCGGCACCCGTGTACTGCGCGTTCATGACGGCGTACCACCGGCCTGAGGCTTGGCAGAGGGTCTCGGCCCGCAGTGCAAAGCCGCGGCGGGCCAGCCAGCGGCGCAGGATGCTGTGCTTCGTCGCGGGGACCAGCACCAGATTGTACCGCGCATCGAACACCCAGGGCGCTGCCTCCAGAATCTCAATGATCGTCTCCGCACCCATACCGGCGATGATGATGTCATCGACCTCGCCGGGTTCTAAAACCGAAAGCCCGCTGCCCAAGCGGCACTGCACCTTATCCCCGTAGGGCGCACAGGTCACGCGGGCCTTTTCCAGCGGGCCGGGGCGCAGGTCGCAAGCCAAAACAAGCGGGCAGCGTCCGCTGCCCGCCAGTGCGGCGCTTAATTTGCCGTGATCGCAGCCGATGTCCGCCGCCGCGTGCCCCGGACGTACAAAATCATAGGCAGCGGCCAGGCGGGCATCGAGCCGCGGCGCATTACAGGTGTGCAAAGTAGTCGTTCAGCTCGTCGACGAGCTCGTCGGCGTCAACGCCGTGGACAGCACAGGCCTCCTCGACGGTCTCACCATGGGAGGCCATGCAGCCCAGGCAGTGCATACCGGTGGACAGGAAGATGGGCACGCAGCCCTGGGTGGGGTCGTTGTTCAGGATCTCGGCGATGATGGTATTCTTCGTAACAGTCATGAGAGTGTCTCCTTTATAATAGTGTAGGCAGATTTATGATACCGGTTGCCAGCTTGCGTATAGGCTATAGCCCTGCAGCAGGGTCAACAGTGTACAGGCGGTGACGGCCAGTGCCGCCCCGCGGGAAAGGTCGCGCCGCGCACAAACGCTGCGGTTTCCCTTGACGAGCAGAAGCGCCAGCGGCAGCACGGGCAGCCAGTAGCGGCCCTGCATACCGAACAGCGTTTCATAGTTGATGGGCGTCCAGTTCAGCGCCACGACGAGCGACGCCGCCGCAACGCAGAGTATGATGCCCAGCACGCCGAAACCGGTGCGGCGGCCCAGCAGCGGCTCATCCGGTTCGTCCTGCACCGGCAGGGCTGCCGCCAGCAAAGCCAGCACCAGCCCGACGCCCAGCAGCCAGCTGACGTCGATGCGGTAAACGATCGGCTCCCCCAGCGTCGTGCCCAGAATGCCCTGCAGCCAGAGCGCACCCTGCGCGGGGATCGTGCGCAGCAAGAGCTTGGCCGTGGCGGGCAGGTTGCGGCAGATGTACCCCAGCGAGAACGTCCAGACGGAATCGCCGTTGGGGTTCGTCATCAGCAGCTGGTCGGGGGCCAGCCCGCCGCCCATGCGGGACAGCGCAAGCACCCCGCCACCGACGACCAGCACAACGGCACAGGCCAGCGCGCCCTTGAACAGGCGCAGCTTTTTGGCGTCATTCTGTACCTTTTCATACAGACGTCGCGTCAGTGCCAGCAGCAGGATAATGCCCACTGCGCCGACGGCCAGAAGCATCTGATTCATGTCGCGGGCGGCATAGGCCAGCTCGCCGAGGTTGGCGGCGAGCCACAGGCAGCCCGCCAGCACGAGCACGGCCTCCCGGATCAGCTGCCCGGAGCGCACGCGCGCGCCAAACGAGTCCCGGACAAATTCCGTCGGCCCCACAAGGTTGTCCGTCGGGATGATAAAGCAGAGCAGCACCACCGGCAGGTAGATGGCCTTGGCCGGGCCGACAGCCCCGCCGAGGGCGATGAGCAGGATTTTTTCCCACCACACGGCTTTTTTGGTGCGCAGCCGCAGGCAGAGCGCCGTGTAGCAGAACACCATGCCCAGCACCGACGCATCGGGCGAGAGACTGCCCGCCAGCTGCAGCGGCATCGGCAGCAGCGCAATGCAGGCCAGCAGCCCGCGCACCGCCGCCGGGGCCAGCACCACAGCCAGCACGGCCAGCAGCAGATAGAAAATCAGGTTGAAGGTCCGCGCCTGACGCAGCATCGTGTAAAAGTTGGCACCGGCATTGCGGGCCAGCCGGATGCCCAGCGCCTGCGGCAGGTAGTTGCCGCTGCCCTGCCCGGCCTTGGCCTCGCTGACGGCGGTCAGTGCATCGGGACCACCGGCTTCATTTTGACGGGCCAGTGCCTCGGCCTTGTAGGCCAGAATGCCGATCTCGCCGCTGCGGGTGCCGAAGTGCGGCGCATCGCTCTCCCGCACCAACAGACAGCCGCTTTCGTCGGCGGGGGCCTCGCCGCCCAGGCGGCTGGCCAGCTCATAGGCTGCGGCCAGGTGGGTGTATTCATCGGGTGCGACGAGCGCCGGGGTGACGCGCACAAACAGCAGTCCGCACGCAAGGCCGACCACCGCCACGTTCAGCGGCAGCGGGGCACGCAGACCGAACAGCAGCACGGCGGCAAATGCTGCGAACGCCAGCAGCGGAGCCAGCCCGTTTGCCAAATCGGACGGCCAGCTGCCGGTATCGTCGGTCATATACTGCAATGCCAGCGTGGCGTCGGCATCAACGCCGTCCGCGGTCAGGGACAGCGCCCCCACCGTGCCGGTGCTGGCCCAGAGGCCGAGCGGCCCCTCCCACTCGACGACGTTATAAATGTGCAGGCAGAGCGTTTCCGCCTGTGCCGCCGTGTAGGCTGTGCCGAAGGCGAAGCCCGTGAAGTTGTCGTCAAAAATGTTGGCGTAGTTGCCCGCCGCCTCGCGCAGGATCGTGCCGTCGGCATCACACAGATCGACCATGACCATACCGGCGCGGTACAGCTCCCCGTGGGTGCTGAACCGCAGGCGGCAGCCGTAGAGCGTCTGCCCCGCCTCCAGCGGGACGGCCTGCCAAAGCCCGTCCTCGGGTACATCAATGATCTGGGTATAGTCATCGTTTGCAATTTCATAGACCGGCTCATTGCCGATGCGCAGCTGCAAATCATAGCCGACCCAGCGGCAGAGCAGCCAGACCGCCGCAGCGGCAGACAGCGCCGCCACAGCGCCGGCGAGGACGCGGCGCAGGGTGAGTTTTTGTTTCATAGGCATTGCCTTTCTGGCAGGATGTACAGGGATCAGTGCTATTATACCGCATAGGGCACAAAAACGCAAATCACCGCTGCAATTGGTAGAGATACCAGGTCACTTCGCCCTCGCCGCCGTCATAGCTGCACCGGTCAATGACCGCATACTGCGGGAAATCACCGTGCAGGTCGCCGGTCAGCGCCACGACGTAGTCCACAGCACCGGCCTTCAATACGGCCTGCTGGTCGGTCCACTGGTCGTCCAGCGGCATGTTCGTCACGCAGAAATATTTGCAGGGCGGCAGCACGCCCGCCGCCGTGTAAAAGCCGCCGTCCAGCGTGCCGTAGTTCAGCAGGCTGCCGCCGTTGATCTGCGCTGCAAAGCGGTATTGGGGCAGGTCGGCGCGGGCGCGGCCCCGCAGTGCCCGGTTGGGCGTCAGGGCATAGCAGGCGGCAGCGCCTGCGGCCAGCACAGCCCAGGGCAGCGCGGTACGGACGGGCGCGGGGGTCTTTTCCGCAAGGCGGACCAGCGGCACAAGGCCCAGCGGCGCAAAGACCGCCAGCACCAGCCCGTAATAGACCAGGTAGCCGCCCATCAGACTGGTAGCGGCCAGCCCCGCGGCCAGTGCGGCCACGCCCCCCGCTGCGGCAAAACGCCGGGTCAGCAGCGTCCAGAGCAGGAACGCCGCCAGCAGCAGCGCGGCGGGCAAGCCATCCCGCACCGCCCACCACAGGTGCTGCGCCAGCGCGGGCAGACCGCCGCCCTCCCCCTTATAAAGGAAGAGATTGTCATAAAAGTAGGCGGTGAACCAATCCCCCAGCGCGCCGTGTACGCCGAAGTAGACGACCCACGGCAGCGTGGCCAGCGCCAGGCCGCCGAGGTACGCCCCCACGCTGCGGCCCAGCTGCGCAAGCCAGCCGCGCCGCAGGTAGAGCGCCGCCAGCACCACGACCCATGCGAGGTAGAAGCCCAGCACCGTGTACTTGAGCCAGAGCGCGCACCCGGCCAGAAGGCCCTGCACACAGACCGCGCGCAGCGGCTTGGCGCCGGGACTGTGCAGCGCCCTGACCAGGCTGAACAGCGCCGCCGCCAGAAACGGCAGCAGCAGCTCCTCGGCACTGCCGCCGTGGGAGAACGCGCGGCTGGCCGCCATGCCCGCTGCGGGCAGCGCCATCCACCACACCGAAAGGCGGTGGCCAGCCAGCAGCTCCGCCGTGCGCAGACCCGTGTACAGAAACGACGTCATGGCGATGATTTCCAGCACCAGCACGCCACGGAAGTCTGTGCCGCCGACAAGGCCCGCCAGTCCGTACAGCAGGTAGAGCACCGGGCCCTTGTGGTCGAACACGTCACGGTAAAGCACCCTGCCGCCGAGCATGGAGCGGCCCATCGTGAAGAAGATGTTTGCGTCCATCCAGTCGTTGAAGGCGTAGAGCGGCGACGACTTGCTGCACAGAGCCAGCAGCACCGCCGACAGCGCCGCCAGCCGGACGACGCGCGGCAGCCTTGAGAGAGTTTTTTTCATTCTATCAACCTGTAATCGTCCCGATAACAAACCACGCCCCGGCGGTAAGGCCGGGGCGCGGAATGGAACATTCAACTCAGTTTACATGCAAAAGCGCGTAAATCAGCCGTTCTCCTTCATCTTAGCGAAGCACTCGCTGCAGTAGACCGGACGGTCCTCGCGAGGCTGGAAGGGAACCTTGCAGGCCTTGCCGCAGCTGGCGCAGGTAGCGTCGAACATCTGGCGCTCGCCGCGGGTAGAGTTCTTGCGGGCATCACGGCAGGGCTTGCAGCGCTGGGGCTGGTTCTCGAAACCACGGCTGGCGTAGAACTCCTGCTCGCCGGCGGTCCAAACGAACTCCTTGCCGCAATCCTTGCATACCAAAGTCTTGTCTTCGAACATAGTGGGTATCTCCTCTGTGTTTATTTTGCCCGCGGAAGAATCTAAAACAACGCAATGGGAATGGACCAACTGAACTGATTTTAGGCGCTACTGGGGGCAGGTTGATATATGACGCAGGCAAATCGCCTGAATCCTAGGTTGTGGGCGCACCGCGCAGCTTGCGGCGCGCACGGGCCAGCGCATTGGCCACGTTTTTGGCGGGAAGTCCCAGCTCCCGCGCGGTCTGCGCGGGGGTGCGGCCTTCCAGCCCGGCCATTAAAACCGTGCGTTCCAACGCGGAAAGCTCGGTCTGCATACGGCGGAGCGTGTCCGCGTACTGTTCGCCGAAGATAGCAAGCTCCTCGGGGCCGGGGCGGGTGTCGGTGCTTTCCTCGGCGGCGGGCAGCGGCACGCTGTAGTTCAGCGGCGCGTGCTTTTTGCGCAGAGCCGCCCGGCGGGCGTCCTGCTGCGCGTGGCGGATGCAGGCCGCGGCGTAAGCCGTGAAGGTCTGCCCGGCAGCGGGGTCAAACCCGCGCACAGCATGGAACAGGCCGATCAGCCCCTCCTGCACGGCATCGTCAAAATCGAGGCCGGGGGCAGTGCATTCCGCCGCACCCTTGCGGATGGCCGGCATCATGCGGGCGATCAGTGCGGCAAGCGCATTCTCGTCCCCCTGCTGTGCGCGGGCGGGCAGATCCTGATCGAGTAAAGGCATAGCGTCCCTCCGGGTATATGCGAACAATCTAATAATAGCCGGATTTTCCCCATTTGTCAATCTTTTTTTCGGTTGAAAAGGATACGCTCCCCTGCCTCCCTCTGCGAGGGAGGTGGCCCCGCAGGGCCGGAGGGAGAGAACCCTGCGGCCGCCCGAAATATTTCGGGCAATGGCAAGCTCTCTCCCCCACCCGCTGCGGCGGGAGCCCTTCGGGCCCGGGCCCCTCTGCCGCTTCGCGACAT
>OHUI01001156.1_pt1 | contig 10084 bp, 9 predicted proteins | sample 1579231 | NCBI WGS metagenome assembly OHUI01 (sample SAMEA3882509, study PRJEB24775) | human gut metagenome | biome: human-associated habitat; feature: intestine environment; material: feces | place: Netherlands | collected 2009/2010 | reverse complement strand
TGCTTCAAGCGTATATCTTCGTGTTCCTGAGCGCCCTCTATTTGCAGGAGGCTGTTGAAACCGAAGAGGAAACAAAGGCCAGAAAGCAAAAAAAGAAAATGAAAAAAGCTGATAAAAAAGCAAAAAAGCAAGCGCTTGAGGCTTCAAACGCAGCTTAAAAATAAAATTTAAATCATTTAATTTGTTTATGTTTAAGGAGAAATTATTATGACAGGTTCAATTATTGCAATCGGCGCAGGTATTGCTCTTATTTGCGGCCTCGGCGCAGGCGTTGGTATCGGTATCGCAACAGGTAAAGCCGTTGAAGCTCAGGCTCGTCAGCCCGAAATGGCAAGTAAAATTCAAACAACCCTTATTCTCGGTGCCGCTCTTTCAGAGGCAACCGCTATTTACGGCCTTATCGGTGCCATCCTTATTATCTTCATGGTTAAATAATCGGCTGAATTTCAGCACCCGATATTCTTTACGAAAGGATATATTTAAATGTTAAAGTTTGATTTAAATCTGCTTTGGACGGTTATTAACCTGATTGTGTTCTTTATCCTTATGAAGGTTTTCCTTTTCAAGCCCATAAAGAAAACTCTTGATAAAAGAAAAGCCCTTATCGATCAGCAGTTCAGCGATGCCGAGGCAGCGCAAAAGCAGGCCGATGAGATGAAGGCTCAATATCAAAACGAACTCGGCGGCGTTGAGGATGAGAAAAAGCAAATCATCAATGAAGCCAGAACGAACGCTAAGGCAGAATATAATAAGATTATAGACCGCGCTCAGGCAGACGCAGATAAAATTAAGGCAGAGGCCAAAAAGGCTTCCGACTTTGAATGCGAAAAAGCAAGAAGCGCAGTCAACGAACAAATTGCCGCTTTGGCTATGGAAACCGCTGAAAAGGTTATCGGCAAAAATGTCAGCGCCGAAACAGACAGCGAGCTCTATAACAAATTTTTAAATGAAAGCAGTGATGAAAAATAATGATTCAGAATATTGAAAATTATCTTGATTCGCTGTTTTCCGCCAATATCGGTGTGTCCGGCCTTGAGGATGCGCTTAAATTGATAAAGGCAAGCAGTGAATTAAGAACCGTTCTTGATGATCCGAATGTGCCCGCCGAGGATAAAGCAAAGGTGGCGGAGGATCTTTTTGTGCCCTCTGTTAAGGATTTTATTCTGCAGCTTGCAAAGCAGGGCAAAATCGATGATCTTGAAGAAATCATCGAAAGATACGTTTCTGAAATAAATAAAAAAAATAATGTTGCCTCGGCAAAGGTTTTCTGCGTTAATGCCCCTGATGATAAGCAGCTTGTGGGCATAAAAAAATTCGTTTGCAAGGAAACCGGCGCGGAAAAGGCAAATGTTGAAATCGTTAAGGATGAAAAGCTTATCGGCGGCTTCGTTATCGATATCGGCGATAAGGAATATGATTTCAGCGTTAAGCATAAATTAGAGGCCATTAAGGCTCAGGTTATGAAGTCCGCACGCTCAGGCGGCGCAGATCCCGAATCGGTTATCGAGGTTCTTCAAAAGAATGTTCGCGATTTTGAAGAGCGCGTAAACGGCGGCGAGGAAATCGGCACCGTTATCAGCGTCGGCGACGGCATTGCCAATATTTACGGTATGGACCATGTTATGTATGGCGAAATCGTTGTTTTTGAAAACGGCGTCAAGGGCATGGTGCAGGACCTTAAAAAAGAAAAAATCGGTTGTATCATCTTCGGTGAAGAGGTTGGCATTCATGAGGGCAGCAGAGTAACGCGCACTCATAAAAAAGCCGGCGTTCCGGTGGGCGATGCGTTCATCGGCAGAGTTGTCAATGCGCTTTGCGAGCCGATAGACGGTAATGGTGATATTAAGGCAGACGATTATCGCCTTGTTGAAAATGCCGCTCCGTCAATCGTAGACCGTAAATCCGTATCTCAGCCGCTTGAAACCGGTATTTTGGCTATCGATTCAATGTTCCCGATCGGCCGCGGCCAGCGTGAGCTTATAATCGGCGACCGCCAAACGGGTAAAACATCTATCGCAATCGATACCATTCTTAACCAAAAGGGCAAGGATTGTATTTGTATCTATAACGCAATCGGTCAAAAAACCTCCACGGTTGCAAAGCTTGTGGGCACGCTCACAAAAGCGGGCGCCATGGATTACACCGTTGTTGTTTGCTCAACGGCTGCCGATTCCGCATCTCTTCAATATATTTCACCCTATGCCGCAACCGCTTTGGCGGAATACTTTATGTATGCCGGCAAGGATGTTCTTATCATTTATGATGATTTAAGCAAGCACGCCGTGGCTTATCGTGCGCTTTCGCTTCTTCTTGAGCGTTCACCCGGCCGTGAGGCTTATCCCGGCGATGTTTTCTATCTCCATTCAAGGCTCCTTGAGCGTTCAAGCAGGCTTTCGGATGAGCTCGGCGGCGGCTCAATCACCGCGTTGCCGATTATCGAAACGCAGGCGGGCGACGTTTCCGCTTATATCCCCACCAATGTTATATCTATAACGGACGGTCAAATCTTCCTTGAAAGCGATTTGTTCTTCAGCGGCCAAAGGCCGGCAGTAAATGTAGGCCTTTCGGTTTCCCGTGTTGGCGGTGCCGCACAAACAAAGGCCATGAAAAAAGCGGCGGGCTCACTTCGTGTGGATCTTTCTCAGTTCCGCGAAATGGAAGTTTTCACTCAGTTCTCCTCCGATCTTGATGAGGAAACGAAGGCAGAACTTACTTATGGTAAAGGCCTTATGGAGCTTCTTAAGCAGCCGCTCGGCAATCCCATGTCGCTTTCGCAGCAGGTTATCACTCTTGTGGGTGCAGTCGGCCGTAAGTTTATGAATGTTCCGGTGGACGGGCTCAAGAAATATCAGGCAAAGCTGCTTGAGTATTTTGCCGAATCCCGCAAGGATATCATCGATGAAATCGAAAGCGGCAAGGTGCTCGGCGATGCGCTTAAGCAAGATATACTTGACGCAATAGACGAATTCGGAAAGGCGAACAATGGCTAACGCAAGAGAAATTCAGGGCAGAATGAAGTCTATTAAGGACACAATGAAAATCACAAACGCCATGTATATGGTGTCGTCCTCAAAGCTTCAAAAGGCCCGCAGAGATCTTAAAAACACAGAGCCCTTCTTTTTTATGATGCAGGACGGCCTTGCAAAGATCCTTGATGTTTCCCCGGATGCCGGCACGGAGTTTTTTGATACACGCCCTCAGCGCGAAGGCTCCGAAAGGCGCAAAGGCTATCTTGTTATCACGGCGGATAAAGGCCTTGCCGGTGCGTATAACCATAATATCATCAAAATCACGGAGCAAAGCGCCGCCATGGAAGCGCATAATATGCTGTTTATCGTCGGCGAAGTCGGCAGGCATTATTTCAGAAGAAAAAATATCCCGGTTGATATTGATTTCAGATACACGGCGCAAAACCCCACAATGAACAGGGCAAGGCATATCACCAAAACCCTGATAGAGCTTTTTATTAAAGAGCAGCTTGACGAGGTTTATGTTGTTTACACCAAAATGGTGAATTCAATGACGGTTGAACCCGTAACCCAGCAAATTCTGCCCCTTAAAAAAGAGCGCATAAAAACAAAGGGCGAATCGAATTATTACGAAAATGCCGAATTTATGCCCGATGCAAAAACCGTTTTTCAAAGCATCGTGCCCGATTATGTTGCGGGCTTTGTTTACGGCGCTTTGATAGAATCTTATTGCAGCGAGCATAATGCCAGAATGATGGCAATGCAAACGGCAACCGATGCCGCAAAGGATATGCTCAAGCGGCTCGATGTTGAATATAACCGTGCAAGGCAGGCGGCAATCACTCAGGAAATCACCGAGGTTGTTGCAGGTTCCAAGGCACAAAAAATGAAGAATTAGGAGGAATCCTAAATGAATAAAGGTAAAATTATTCAGGTAATGGGTCCTGTTGTGGATGTTGCTTTTGAAGGTGATCTTCCGAAAATCAAGGATGCGCTTCATGTTGAGTCAGAAGGCAAAACCTTGGTTATGGAGGTTGCTCAGCAAATCGGTTCGGGCGTTGTAAGGTGCATTATGCTTGCGGCTTCCGAGGGCCTTCATAAGGATATGGAGGTTGTTGCAACAGGCGGCGCCATTTCCGTTCCCGTCGGCGAAAAATGCCTTGGCAGGCTTTTTAATGTAACGGGTGAAACTATAGACGGGCTTGAGGATCTTTCCGGCGAAGAGCATTGGGGCATTCACCGCCGCCCGCCGGATTTTGAAGAGCAAAGCTCAAATGTTGAAATTCTTGAAACGGGCATTAAGGTTATCGATTTGCTCACGCCTTATGCAAAGGGCGGTAAAATCGGCCTCTTCGGCGGTGCCGGTGTAGGTAAAACCGTTCTTATTCAGGAGCTTATCACAAATATTGCCAATGAACACGGCGGCTATTCCATTTTCACCGGCGTAGGTGAGCGTTCAAGAGAGGGTAACGATCTTTGGAACGAAATGAAGGAATCCGGTGTTATCAATAAAACGGCGCTTGTGTTCGGCCAGATGAACGAACCGCCCGGAGCCCGTATGCGCGTTGCCGAAACAGGGCTTACAATGGCAGAGTATTTCCGCGATGTTGCTCATCAGGATGTGCTGCTCTTTATAGATAACATATTTAGATTTATTCAGGCGGGCTCGGAGGTTTCGTCACTGCTCGGCAGAATGCCCTCCGCCGTCGGTTATCAGCCAACCCTTGCAACGGATGTTGGCGAGCTTCAGGAAAGAATTGCCTCCACAAAAAGCGGTTCAATCACCTCCGTTCAGGCTGTTTATGTGCCTGCGGACGACTTAACCGACCCTGCCCCCGCAACCACATTTGCTCACCTTGATGCCACAACGGTTCTTTCAAGAAAAATTGTTGAAAAGGGTATCTATCCCGCTGTTGATCCGCTTGAATCAAGCAGCCGTATTCTTGAAATCGAAACCGTTGGCGAGGAGCATTATCATGTTGCACGCCGCGTTCAGGAATATCTTCAAAAATATAAAGAGCTTCAGGATATTATCGCCATCCTCGGCATGGAAGAGCTTTCTGATGAGGATAAAACCACTGTTTACCGTGCAAGAAAGATTGAAAAATTCCTTTCTCAGCCTTTCCATGTTGCGGAAATGTTCACCGGCTTAAAGGGCGTTTATGTGCCCGTTAAAGAAACCGTTAAGGGCTTTAAAGCTATTATTGACGGTGATGTAGACGATATCCCCGAGCAGGCATTCTTCAATGCCGGCACTATTGATGATGTGCTTGCAAAGGCAAAGGAAATGAAGTAATGAACACTTTTAAGCTTAAAATTGTTGCGTCTAATAAGGTGTTTTATGACGGCGAGGCTCAAAGCCTTACCGTGCCTTATATAGACGGTGGCTCCATGACCTTTTTGGCGCACCATTCAAATGCTGTTGTGCCGATTGAAATGGGCGAAATGAAGCTTGTTACGGCAGACGGCGATGTTAAAGAGGCTTTCGTGAGCGACGGCTTCCTTGAATTTCTTTCAAATGAAGCGGCTCTTATCTGCGTTTCGGTTGAATTGCCGGAGGAAATCGATAAGCGCCGCGGAAGAGGCCAAGGAAAGCGCCGAAGAAGAGCTTCGCCAAAAGATGAGCCAGTTTGACTATTATGTTACCAAGGCAAATCTTTCGCGTGCAATGGAGCGCATCAAGGTTAAAAACAGGCACCAAATTTAGTGCTGCGTATGTAATCGGGGAAATCATTTTTGACTTCCCCGTTTTTATTTATTGCCGCTGTGTTGCGGCAAAATTAAAATAAAAGAGTGCGTGCCGCGAGGCTGCAGCGGCGCGATTTGCCATTTTTGCAGCCGGAAAGGTTGATTGCCGTGTCCGTTAAATTTATAGCTTGCGATTTGGACGGCACTTTGCTCGGCGCGGATCATATAACCGTTGGCGAGCGAACAAAAACCGCGCTTTTAAAAGCGCACGAAAAGGGTATAAAAATCGCCATTGCCACGGGCAGAACTCTGCCCGTTATTTACGGCACGGTGGATCAAATCCCTTTTGCGGACTATGTGATTTATTCAAACGGAGCGGCGGTTTGCGATTTAAAATCCGCAAAAACGGTTTATTCAAATTATATGCCTGCCGATGTTGCGGTTAAGGTTATTGAATTTTTGCTTAAATACCCCGTTTATTTTGAGGTTTATTCCGATGCAAAGCAGTATTCGCAGGCGGGGCGCGAAAAATATTTCACCAATATGGATTTGCCGCGCGATTTTTTGGAAGCGTATGTGAATTCCATAAATATCACGGATGATATTATTGCCGTTGCTAAGCAGGGCAAGGTGGAAAAAATCAATCTTTTCTATTTTGAAAAGGAATATTACGATGAAATTAAGGATTTCCTTTTCTCTTATTCCGATATCGATTGCACTTCTCCCGTTGCGGGCGATATAGAGATGACCTATAAAAATGTTGATAAGGCATATGCGCTTGCGGGCGTTTGCGAAAGGCTCGGAATTGAGCCTGCGCAGGTTATGGCGTTCGGCGATGCGGATAACGATTTGAAAATGCTGTCCTATGCGGGCTTCGGCGCGGCAATGGGCAATGCCGCCGATAAATGCAAGAAGGCGGCACCTTATGTTACAAAGCGCAATGACGAAGACGGCGTGGGCGTGTTTGTGGAAAAATATGCGCTCGGAATAAAGCCCCGCCTTGCCGTTTCGGCTTGCCTGCTCGGTGAAAATTGCAAATATAACGGAGGCAACAATAAAAACGACGCGGTTTTAGCTTTGCAAAAGGATTTTGAAATCGTGCCCGTTTGCCCCGAATGCTTCGGCGGATTAAAAATTCCCCGCGTGCCGAATGAAATTATCGGCGGCAGAGCAATCTCCAAAAACGGCGAGGATTTCACCGCAGAATATAATAAGGGTGCAGAAAAGGCGCTTTATGTGGCGGAGGAAAGCGGAGCGCGCTTTGCCGTGCTTAAAGAACGCAGTCCCTCCTGCGGCAAGGGAATGATTTATGACGGCACTTTTTCCGGCACTTTGGTGCCCGGAAACGGCGTAACCGCCGAGCTTTTCATAAAAACCGGCATTTCCGTTTTCGGCGAAAGCGAAATCGATAAATTGCTTGAAGAGGCAGATATCGTTTGATTTTCGGCCGATGAATCGGCGGCTTTGGGTTTTGACCGTTGCAGGCGTGCGCGTTTTGTGGTAATATATTTCTAAGCAAGTGAGAGTCAAACCCGATGTGCTTAATCTTAATAACAAGGAAAATCATTATGAATTCAAAGAAAATTCTTGCCGCGTTTGTGGCTGTAATCGTTGCCGTATGCTGCGTTTTTGCGGCTTGCTCGGCCAAAAAAACGGATTCGGATTCCGCCTCGTCATCCGAAAGCGTTTCGCAATACAGAAATGAAACCTACACCACCACAGATCCCGCGCTGATTAAAGGCAACGCTGCGGCTCAGCTTGTGCAGTCTTATTCCGCCGAGGAGCTCGGCTTGCCCGAATCTTGGGATAAATATGATTCCGTTGCGGTAAACGACAGCGGCATTAAGCTCGACAATTCCGATTATGCGGGATATTATATCGAGGTTGAAGTAAGCAAAAAGTATGATATCGGAGACGATAAATTCACTTTTAACACCGTGGGAACTTATCTTATCAGCTATGACGGTAAAACTCTGCTTAAATATGATAAGGCAACGGGTGAGTGCACTCCGATTGAAATGAAGGAGGCTTCCGCCGCAGCTTCATCGGCTCAAAAGGCAACCGCTGCTTCGGGTGAAACCCACACCCATGCAAACGGCGAGGTCCATTCGGGCGCGGCTCATGCGGATTGACTCGAAAATTTGCTTTGATTGAATATTGCGGCAGTGCTTATTTGCGCATTGCCGCTTTTTTGTGCCTATCGTCGAAAAAGCGCAGCTTTGATTTCACTTCGGCGGCAGGTCAATCGGCAGTTATTGTCTATTGAAAAAGCGCTCGAATTATGATATTATTAAAATTGAACAGGCGCTCGGTGCGTCTGCGTGAAGGAGAGTTATGCTTATGAAAAGGGTTCCGTTTAAATCCGGAGTGCACCCGTTTGAGGGTAAGGCATTTTCCGAAAACGAAAAAATAATAAAAATCGAAGCTGCTCCCGAAATGGTGTTTCCAATGAGCCAGCATATCGGCGCACCTGCCGTGCCAACTGTTAAAATCGGCGATCGAGTGCTTGTTGGAATGAAAATCGGCGAGGCGGCTTCATTTATCTCAAGCCCGATTTTCAGTTCTGTTTCAGGCAAGGTAAAAATGATTGAGGATCGCCAAACCGTTACGGGCGCAATCAGCAAATGCATAATCGTGCAAAACGATTTTGAAAACGAATGTGCTCCGGGCTTCGGCGAAATCCGCGATCCCAATGCCGTTTCAAACGAGGAAATCGCAGAAATCGTTAAGCAATGCGGCATAGTGGGCATGGGCGGCGCAGGCTTTCCCACGGGGGTTAAGCTCGCACCCAAAAATGCCGAGGATATAGATTATCTTATTATCAACGGCGCGGAATGTGAGCCGTATTTAACCTCCGATTATCGCCTGATGACGGAGCGCACCGGCAATATCATAACGGGTGTTTCGCTTGCCCTGCGCCTTTTCAAAAATGCAAAGGCGGTTGTGGCGATAGAAGATAATAAGCCGGACGCCATAAAAGAATTTGAAGCTCAGTGCAAGGGGCTTGATAAAATAAGCGTTATGCCGCTTAAAACAAAATATCCGCAGGGTGGCGAGCGCCGCCTGATTGCAAGCGTAACGGGCAGAAAAATCAATTCACACACATTGCCTGCCGATGCCGGCGTAATTGTGCTTAATGTTGCCACTGCTTATGCAATTTACGAGGCCGTTTGCGCAAGCAAGCCCTTAATTCACAGGGTTGTAACAATAACTGGCGATGGGGCAAATCGTCCCGGCAATATAGACGTGTTGCTCGGCACGCCCGCATCGTTCTTGATGGAGCAATGCGGCGGGCTCAAAGAAAACACCGAGAAAATCATTTGCGGCGGACCGATGATGGGCTTTGCCGTTCCGAATCTTGAATTTCCCGTAACAAAAACATTTTCTTCCGTGCTTGCTCTCACAAGCGACGATGTTGTTAAAATGAAAACCACCGCTTGTATCCATTGCGGCAGATGCGTCGGCGCCTGCCCCGAAAATCTTGTGCCGCAGCTTATGGCAGCTTCCGTTAAGGCGGAGGATTATGAGCAATATGAAAAACTCGGCGGCATGGAATGCATCGAATGCGGTTGCTGCACTTATGTTTGCCCCGCAAAAAGGCCGCTTACACAGTCCTTTAAGCTTGCAAAGGCAGAGATTAGGGCTTCAAAAAAATCTAAGTAAGGAGGAATGGCTTTATGTATAATGTTTCGGTTTCACCGCATATAAGGGATAAGAGCTCTACCTCCAAAATTATGCTGGATGTGTGCATAGCCCTTGTGCCCACCCTTGCCTTCGGCGTGTGGCATTTCGGCTTAAATTCCCTTATTGTTATTATTTCCTCAGTCGCAAGCTGCGTTATTTCCGAGCTTGTGTTTGAGCTTATCGCAAAAAAGCCCGTCACCGTGTTTGATTTCAGCGCAGTGGTTACGGGGCTTATAATCGCGCTCAATATGCCGCCGCAGGTGGCGTGGTGGGTGCCTGCCGTCGGCGGTGTGTTTGCAATTATCGTTGTTAAAATGCTTTTCGGCGGAATCGGTCAAAATATTATGAACCCCGCGCTTGCCGCAAGGTGCTTCCTTTTGATTTCCTTTACTTCAAGGATGACGGATTTTTCAACTGCAGACGGCGTTTCCTCAGCCACTCCGCTTGCAGTGCTGAAAAGCGGCGGCAGTGTGGATTTGCTTGATGCGTTTTTGGGCATGAAAACCGGCTGTATAGGCGAGGTTTCCTGTGTTGCGATTCTCATCGGCGCAGCTTATCTGCTTATCAAAAAGGTTATCTCAATCAGAATTCCCGCATTTTATATCGCCTCTGCGGCTTTGTTTATTTTCGTTTTTGCATGGGCAAAGGGCGGCAGCGTTCCAGATTGGCAGTTTATCCTCGGCGAGCTTCTCACCGGCGGCTTGATGGCGGGTGCGTTCTTTATGGCAACCGATTACACCACC
>OHUI01001146.1_pt1 | contig 10184 bp, 5 predicted proteins | sample 1579231 | NCBI WGS metagenome assembly OHUI01 (sample SAMEA3882509, study PRJEB24775) | human gut metagenome | biome: human-associated habitat; feature: intestine environment; material: feces | place: Netherlands | collected 2009/2010 | reverse complement strand
TACTTTCTGTTCTATTGTCTGTTTCATTGATCGTCTGATTCTGAAATGTTATCTTCATGCCTGTCGTCCTTTAAATCCTCTTACGAATGCAAGCATTTAAAGAGGTCTTATTGATATTTACATGTCTCTGAATAGTTATGAAAAAAGATGAGTGCACTTTTGGTCACACTCATCTTCTATTTCGGTTGTTTTATGTAATTTCTTAACCTGACCTAGAACAGAAATACTGCTGCACCGTAGGGCGGCAGATCAAAGCTGATGGAGTAATCCTTATAATGATAAGGCTTTTTCTCCGCCATAATCTCTGCGGGAATCTCGTTGCCCCAGCCGCCAAAACGCTCCTCATCACTGTTGAGCAAAAGCTTGTACTTTTTCTTCTTAGGCACGGGAACGATATAGTTCTCCCATTTCATCGGGGTCATGTTGAGTACAAACAGCAGATTATTCTTGCCACTGGAACATTTTCTCACGAAGCAGTATGTACTGTGCTCCGCATCATCCGCGTTCATCCATTCAAAGCCGTCCCAGTTATTGTCAATCTCGTATAGAGCAGGGTATTTACGATACAGCTTTAACAGCTCCTTTACATAAGTATGTACGCCCTGATTCAGCTTCTCTCCTAACAGATACCAGTCAAGCTCACGCTCTTCACTCCACTCTCGTTCCTGTCCGAAATCCTGTCCCATAAACAATAATTTCTTGCCGGAATGCCCGAACATGTAGCTATACCCCACACGAAGGTTGGCATATTTATCTGCCGGATATCCGGGCATTTTATTCACCATGGAGCACTTCAGATGTACCACTTCATCATGAGACAATGGCAGAATATAATTCTCACTGTCGTTATAGCTCATGGCAAAGGTCATGGCGTAATGATCGCCTTTCCGGTACAGAGGATCCAGCTTCATATACTCGCAGAAATCATGCATCCAGCCCATATTCCACTTGAAGGAAAATCCTAAGCCTTCCTCCCCGATACCACTGGTGACATTGGGCCATGCGGTAGATTCCTCGGCAATCGTCAAAAATCCCGGATAAGTTCCGCGGATCACTGAATTCAGATGATGGAAAAACTCAATGGCTTCCAGGTTCTTATTGCCGCCAAATTTATTCGGCAGCCATTGTCCTTCCTTTTTACCGTAATCCAGATACAGCATGGATGCTACTGCATCTACACGGATACCGTCTACATGGAACTCTCTCAGCCAGAACAGAGCATTGGCTACCAGGAAGTTCTTCACTTCATTTTTGCCATAATTAAATATCTTCGTTCCCCATTCAGGATGCTCTCCCAAACGGGGATCGGGATGTTCAAATATGCACTGTCCGTCAAATTCTGCCAGTCCGTGTGCATCGGTTGCAAAATGTGCCGGTACCCAGTCCAAAATGACTCCGACACCTGCCTTATGCAGTTCATTAACCAGATACATAAAATCCTTAGGCGTTCCGTAACGGGAAGTAGGCGCATAGTATCCGGTCACCTGATATCCCCAGGAACCATCATACGGATGTTCTGCGATTCCCATAAGCTCTACATGGGTGTATTTCATCTCTTTCAGATATTCCACGATCCGGTCGGCAAACTCACGATAATTATAAAATCCTTCCGCAGTGCCGTTATTAGGATGCTTCATAAAAGAACCGATATGGCACTCATAGATTGCCATGGGCTCCTTGTTCATATCTTTTTTATCCCGGGCTTCCATCCACTTGGAATCCTTCCAGTCGAATCCCGTGATATCCGTAACGATGGACGCTGTTCCGGGTCTGTATTCCGCATAATTTGCAAAAGGGTCGGCTTTATACAGTCTTCTGCCATCTCTCGCATAGATCAGGAACTTATACATTGTTCCTTCTTCCACGCCGGGAACGAACAACCCCCAGATACCACCTTCTCCCAGCTTCTGCATGGGATGAGACTCCTCGTTCCATTCATTGAATGTGCCGATGACATTCACCTGTGCTGCATTTGGTGCCCATACCCCGAAATAGACTCCCTGCACACCATCTTCCGTCGACAGATGCGCGCCCAGTTTTTTATAAATATCATAGTGCGTTCCCTGGGCAAAAAGATACTGATCTGCTTCGGAAATAAATACCTTCTCCTTCGTCATAGCTGCGCCTCCCGCTATATATTTTTAACTATTCAGAACCCCATTCGCAAAATCGCATTTTCAATGCTTTCCTTTTGCTCATGTGGTTACTTCGCCCTATAAACATTGATAAATGTTCTTACGAATGCAAGCATTCGACGCCCATTCGTCAATGTTTACATGGCTCTGAATAGTTATACAAAATCTTTCTCAGTGAGGATGATCATATCCTCATCGTCATATCTCTTGGCAAACAGAACATCAAAGAAATGTTTTAATGTCTTTTTATTCGCATGAGCGATTGCTTCATCCACGATTTCTTTTACATCCACCACGGTAACTACATGATCTATCGTCTGCATATCCTCGATTCTGGTATGCAGTGCCAGAACACCCAGCTCATCGATGGAATATTCCCTCTCCCGTGCATACTGCCTTCCGAACGCTACCAGTGTATCATTGCTGAGTGCTTCGACATCCATGCGGGAAGTGAAGCTTTCCTGCAATTTCTCATACTTTTCCAGAAAACGATCTATCTCTTTCCTGGTATCTTCCAATATAATGACAATGCCCTGATTCTCCTGCTGCAGCGCTTTATACATCGTGTCCACAGTTTTACTATTCATTTCCGATGCCTTACAGATGATAAGTGCACCGTTCTGCAGTCTGTTCAGGGTCTCGGCTGCATCTTTTTTGTTCAGCGCATGGCCGGAGATTTTGGCAACTTTTCCGGAGAAATTGCTGTCGGTAGCCTGAATCTCCCGGATCATATTTTTCGCAAGAGATAAGGTATCCATGCCTTCTTCACCGGTGATGATCACATTGCCGGTATAGGCAGCCAGGCTGATATTATCAATGGCTTTGACTAACTGTTCTCTTGCGGACTTACTCTGAATAAAGGGAGCATATAGCTCGCGCTCTTCTCTGGTAAGCGCACGGACTTTTGCCTTGTCTCTCTCCACTACGGGAGGCTCCGGGGTCTGTGGCTGCTCATCCTCAGGGACTTCTTCTACCGCTTCTTCCGGCTCCTCTTCAGCCTCTGCTACGGATTCCTCCGATGCTTCCTCGGTCTCTGCTGTGGTTTCTTCCGATGCTTCTTCGATCTCTGCTGTGGTTTCCTCCGGCACTTCTGGGATTTCTGCAGCCGGCTCCTGCGTCACTTCCATATCGACAACAGCGTCCGGTTCCTCTGTTGCGGATTCTTCTTCATATTCCGCTACGGCAGGTTCCTCTTCAAGTTCTTCTACCTCTTCAGTGTCAACGATATCCGTATCAGCAGGTTCTGGTTCTGGCTCTTCTTCAGAAACTTCCGCAGGAGCTTTTTCTGTTTCATCGTTTACATCCGCAATCTCTTCCAGCTCTTCAACTTCATCTGTATCCGTAACCGTATCAGCATCCACCGCTTTTTCTTTTTCCAGTTTTTCTAACAGGCCATCTCTTACCGCCTGTTCAAATTCCGTGAACATGGCACCGGTCTGCTGTAGTACATGCTGGCGGACTTCTTCTTCTCTCTTTTCGAGGTTTTCTTTCTTTTTACGCTCCCACTCTGCCAGAATGTCTTCAATATTGATCTGACCGGTAATCTGCTTCTCAATGCTTTCCGCCTCGGGCATTACCAGGCTGATCTGTCCGTCGGATTCCTGTGCCAGTACATTCGCCAGCTCCTTGGGAGGTTCCACCGGTGTAGTCGCTTCCGGCTCCACTTCTGCTTCCGATAATTCCGGCACAACATCCTGTTTCTTAAGAGATGCCGGTTCCTCCGGCAGGATTTCCTCGGTCTCTACCTCCGGAACCTGAGACAGGTCACCGATCTCTCCGGTCTCACCAAAGAATACCTCAGAACCTTCGATCTGCTCAGTCTCCGGCTCCAGATCATCCTCACTGACCTCTGCAATCTCCGGATAATCCAGAGATTCTGTATCGGAATCCATCATAGGTGCTACGATAGAACGGGTAATGGAGTCCGCTGTCGCTTTTGCGGTATCTCCTTTTGGCTCCTCACCGAGGACTTCACGAAGTCCCGCTGCAAGTTCTGCCTGCAGATTGATGGTATTATACTGCCCCACATCCATGGTCTTCACATGAATATCGTAATCATCCTGTACCGGCTGTGTCGGTGTCTCCTGCTGTGCGGGTTGCACCGGATCATATATCTGTGTATCTCCGGTCACCTGATCATAACCGGAATCCTGTACGTAGCTCTGGTTCTGATCGTAGCTGCTATCCTGCGCATAACCCTGACCCTGATCATAGCTGCCGTCCTGTGCATAACCCTGCTCTTGATCGTAGCTTCCGTCCTTGGCGTAACCTTGCTCATAACTTTCATTCCCGCTATACCCGTTATCCTGCACAGAGTTCTGCGACGGGATATGGCTTCCGGGCGCATCGAACCGATGATCGTATTTTTCCTGCTGCTCCGGTGTCAACGGCTGATGGAGCATTTTCAGTTCCATTGCCTTAATAACGTATTTTCCCTCGCCAAACCAGAGGATCAGTTCATCACATTCCTCTACGCATCTGGCTGCCAGTCCGACTCTATGATACAAATAGGCCAGTTCATATGCCCATTTTTCCCTATAGTCTCTCTTCTTGAGTTCCTCCAGAACAGCAATTCGTTCTTCCAGGCTCACATCCTGCGCCTCATATAATTTATACTGCAAAATGTACCTTCCCGGATCCTTGGGCGCCACCTGCAAAAATTCCTTATAATATTCTATCGCCTGTACATATTCTTCCATTTTAATGGAAAGCTCGCACAGAGAATAGCAGATGGTCCTTCCACCAGGACGTCGCTCATATGCTAAAAGCAACATATCTCTGGCATCCTCATATCTGCGATTGATCTTATAGAGGTCGCTGATCGTACACAACATCATGACACTTTTTACACGACGCCAGTCAATCGTGTCGGCAATTTCAGCCGCCTGTGCATATTCTCCCCGGCTGATCAGGTCTTTGATTTCTTCCGCTCTTAATTTATATTCACTCTTATCCAAGGTATTTCGCTCCCTTAACCTTTTCTTGTCCTAAGTTCCTTATTTCATCAAAGCAGACTGTCCCACTTTTTTCTTATTCAGTGTATCATAGTCACTATACGTATGTCAAAATCAAACTGGGGAAATTGTAGTGGAAATTACGCGAGCAATGAACCGCGCATAGGCATAAGGAAAGACAGCGATGGGCGCTCGCGCACACATCGCTGTCTTTAATCACAGATATTTTCCCGTAATGCTGTCTGCATTGGCTGCGATCTGCTCCGGAGTTCCCACAGCAACGACCCTGCCGCCGTCTTCTCCGCCGCCGGGTCCCATATCAATGATATAATCGGCATTGCGGATCACATCCAGATCATGTTCAATGACAAGTACCGTTGCCCCATTGTCTACCAGCGCCTGAAATACCTGCAACAGGGTCTGTACATCTAACGGATGCAGTCCGATCGTCGGTTCGTCGAATACAAATACGGAATCTGATTGTCCTCTGCCCATTTCACTGGCCAGCTTCAGCCGCTGGGCCTCTCCACCGGAGAGGCTTGGTGTCTCTTCGCCTAATGTTAAATATCCCAGTCCCAGATTTTTCAGGACTTCCAGCCGCTGATGCACGACTTTCCAATCCTCTGTCGCCTGCAATGCCGTTGTTACATCCATCTCCATCATCTGCGGCAGAGAATAACGTTTCCCCCGTTTGTTCTCATAGCAAATGTCCCATGATTCTCTGGCATAGCGGGAGCCGCCGCACTCCGGGCAGGGCACATCCACATCCGGCAGGAACTGTACGTCCAGACTGATCTGTCCGGTACCGTCGCAGACCGGGCATCTTAATTTTCCGGTATTGTAGGAAAAATCTCCCGCCTTATATTTCTTATTTTTCGCATCCGCGGTTTTTGCATAAATTTTCCGTAGTTCGTCATGCACATTGGCATAAGTGGCTACCGTGGACCGCACATTGATGCCGATGGGGGATGCATCGATCAGTTTTACATGGGCGATGCCCTCTGCGGTGATACTTTTTACATGGCCGGGCAAATGTTCGCCGTTTAACTTTGCTTCCAGTCCGGGAATCAGGCTTTCCAGCACCATGGTGGTCTTACCGGAGCCGGAGACACCGGTAACGACCGTAAGTCTTCCTTTGGGAATGTCTATTTCCAGAGGTTTTACCGTATGGATGGCATCTGTGGACAGATGGAGCTTTCCCAGTGCAAATATTTCCTCCCGAGCGATGGGCTTACGGATACGCATATCCGCAGTCTGCGCCAGAAAAGGACCGATCATGGACTCCTTTTTGGCGATTACCTCTGGAATCGTACCCTGTGTGATCACATAGCCGCCTCCGGCACCGGCTTCCGGTCCCATCTCGATCAGCCAGTCCGCTTCGGACAGAATCTGGGTATCATGGTCTACCAAAATAATGGAGTTGCCGTCAGCGATCAGGTCATGCATCACCGCATTCAACCCCACAATATTCGAAGGATGCAGACCGATGGAAGGCTCATCCAGCACATAGAGCACTCCTGTGGTACGGTTCCGCACTGCACGTGCCAACTGCATCCGCTGTCTCTCCCCGGTGGACAGAGAGGCTGCCGCACGATCCAGAGACAGGTAAGTAAGTCCCAGATCCATCAGACGCTTCGCCACAGTCTGGAAAGATTCACAGATGGATTCCGCCATGGGCCGCATCTCTTCGGGCAAAGAATCCGGCACTCCCGCTACCCAGTCCACCAGTTCTTTCAGGGGCATCTGGCAGGCCTGCGCAAGCCCTATGCCCCGAAGTCTCGGTGCTCTGGCCGCATCCGAAAGTCTGCTACCACCGCATTCCGGACAGATGTCCTCCTTTAAGAATTTTTCCACACGTTTCATGCCCTTTTCGTCTTTTACCTTTGACAGCGCATTTTCTACCGTGTATACCGCATTGAAATATGTAAAATCCAGTTCTCCCGCCTGATTGGTCTTCTTCGCCTTATAAAAAATATGTTTCTTCTCCGCGGGACCGTGATAGACGATCTCTTTTTCCCGATCTGTAAGTTCCCGGAAAGGCACATCCGTCCGCACTCCCATTTCCCGACAGACATCTGTCATTAAAGACCACATGAGACTGTTCCAGGGTGCCACCGCTCCCTCGTCAATACTCAGGGAATCATCCGGCACAAGAGAATCCAGGTCCACAGTCCGCACACTTCCCGTACCGCCGCATTTCGGGCAGGCTCCCTGAGAATTGAATGCCAGTTCCTCTGCGCTGGGAGCATGTACCTTCGCTCCGCATTCCGGGCACAGGATCTCCTGCTCCGCCGCTACTTTCAGGGTCGGAGGCACATAATGTCCGTTAGGGCAACGGTGGGATGCCAGTCTGGAATACATCAGACGCAGACTGTTCAAAAGCTCCGTTCCGGTTCCAAAGGTACTGCGGATCCCGGGAATTCCGGGGCGCTGATGCAGTGCCAGAGCAGCTGGAACATAGAGGACTTCATCCACCTGCGCTTTCGCCGCACCAGTCATACGTCTTCTCGTATATGTGGACAGGGATTCCAGATAACGTCTGGAGCCCTCTGCATAGAGGACACCCAGTGCCAGCGAAGATTTCCCCGAACCGGATACACCGGCGATCCCCACAATTTTGTGCAGGGGAACATCCACATCTATATTTTTCAGGTTATGAACCCTTGCACCTCTTACCTTGATATGCTTTGGTTCATTGGTTTCGTATTCCATGACAGCATTCCTCATCTTTTGATTTCATTTATTAAAACAAATCCAGCATATTGTCCAGATAGATTTCTTCTCTGACCTGCAGCTGGTACTCCGGTTTCGTCATATAGTACAGTAAAAATTCCAGAACCAGTGCACTGCCCAGTCCCCGGCCTTCGATCTTATAATTGGAAAATCCCATAGGCAGATAGATCTTCTGAATATCTCCCACGCTGATAAATCCGGGATTTTTCATGGCTTTGGAGAAACGATAGCCCTCCTCCGCCCCCGGTGAGGTACAACTAAAATCCGGCTCCTCTCCCAGATTCCTGCGGCTGACGGCTTCGTAACATTCCTTCCTGTCCTTACAGCCGAAATAACAACACTCATTGCACAAAAATTCCACTTTGTCTTTCTGTGATTCTGTCAGCGTATTTAATTTTTCATAAGCCTTGTTCAGGCGGAAATCCGGTACAACATAGCGAAAATCGTCTCTGTCGGTCTCCTTTTTTAACGCTTCAAAATCCGTCAGGACTTTCGTAGTGGAGGATACCGGATAAAGCTCCGGATAATGGCTTTTCAGATACTGTAACAGCAATTCCGAATGGACGATCACGCCGTTCTCCGGGGTTGCATTTTCCGCAAACAGGGCACAGAGTTCATTGCATTTTCTGTCCGAAAGATGTTCCTCGCAAAGAAGGGAATTACTAAAGGTCAGACGTGCTGAAATGCCGTATTCCTGTAACAACGCCAGCACTTCTCCTGCATCGTGATCCTCCAGTGAAACGCGGCCGCCTCCCCAGATACAGTCCGGCGGTGCTCCGTAGATGGAGCCAATGTCACACCCGTCGTAAAAATATTCCCGGTGTTCCCGGAATAATGGCAGAAATATCCGGTATAGTTCATAGAATTCAAACAGACCGGGAAGATGGTAATAAGCTGTTTTTTGCATATGCCTCATACTAATCTCCATTCGACTTACTGCATTCATAATCTAGGATAATTTCATTTCTCTTTGATGGTTACAAAAAATAGTTTGTCATTATATTTTCTCCAAAAGGTAAAAAGTACAATCCATGTAAAGAATAACAAACTGCTTATCGCTGGAAATCATTATGTCCACTGCCGGAGACTTTCCCTTTATTCCATCTCTTGTGCCCCTTATTTTTAAATCCTGTAATTCATCATAATTCAAAATCCAGTCATATAGTTCCGAATCTTCTTTTACGTCTTCACTTACATTATAGATTAAATTACGCTCTTTTATAGGAGATACCTCATAAGAAGGGTCTAAAACCTCACATTGATAACGTTCATATTTTTCAAGTCCTTCACTGGAAAATACATCTTCATTTATCACAATATGATTGCCTATGATATCATGTCCTTCCGGATAATTCGTATAATCGTTTTGTACGTGTGTAAAGCCAAGCAATTTCGTAACTTTCCACTCACCAAAAAGCAATTCTTTGATCTCATCCATGGATAATTCGTCCACACTGCCATCTGCCGTTTCCGAATCTGGCTCTATCGTTTCTTCCGCATTCAGGTTTTCCGATTCTGTCTCGAGCATATTATTAATTCCGATAATTGATAGTTTCCAAGGTCCTGTTCCTTTATAAACATTGTCAAACCAGATTTGTCCATCCCCCATCATCACCCCTTGCCAATTACAAAACATTTTTCGGCATGTTTCAGCACGAATAGCCTCTACAAATTCTTGATTCAGCTTTCCATCAATATCGAGTTTTAAAAAATCTTCACGATTATTAACCGTAGTACCATTTATTGCAATAGGATATGAAATTTTCTCGGATAGCGCATCCCAATCATGCTTTAAAACATCATTTTTAATCTCTTCAGCAAATTGCTCCACTTCTTCTGTTTCGCTGCTTTGAAAGCTTTCATCACTTTCACGTACTTCATAGTCTTCTGTATCACTCATGGCAGGCATCTCTTTTTCTTCAGGTGTGCTGTCTATATGCTGATTTTTCATCAAAAATACGTAAGACATAATCATCCCCAGCACAAGCATTGCTGCCGCAACTGCAAATACTACTTTCTGCTTTTTGGTCATCTTTTCGTTCATTTTCCTTACCTGAATTCTCCTCCCACAAGCATTCACACAAACGAAATTTTTATCATAATTTCATTAACTGATGCTAATTATTTTGATATTGTCAATTTAAAATATCTCAATCACATAATCATAGCTATAGGTGTGGACATATAATTTGTCATCCTTCTCTGCCATGAGGTCCGGCATCTTTTTCAGGGGCAGGCGGTCGATCACTTCTCCGGTGTTTTTATCCAGCTGGTAGAGGTAATCATCCTCTGCGGTAAAGCCATAGCCGCAGAAGATCACGTCCCCTTTCACGAGAAAGTTCATGCTGTTGTAGGTCTGGTC
>OHUI01001143.1_pt1 | contig 10199 bp, 7 predicted proteins | sample 1579231 | NCBI WGS metagenome assembly OHUI01 (sample SAMEA3882509, study PRJEB24775) | human gut metagenome | biome: human-associated habitat; feature: intestine environment; material: feces | place: Netherlands | collected 2009/2010 | reverse complement strand
TCCAAGTTCCCAGTCCTGAAGTGTCCGGTAAGGAATCTCAAAATATTCGCAAAATTCTCTGCGTGTCATGCCGGTACTCGTTCTTAATTCAATTAAATATTCTCTGTTATCCATAAAACCTCCTGATATAATATGACATTTGTTTTTGATCCCAAAATATTTGCAATTTCAGCGTAGCATGCACCTGTGGAGGAAGTAACAATCATACACAAAATACACACATTGCGTATAATTTTATGTATTATAACACACGCAAAGCGTACATACAATGCAAAAAATAAAATGAAAGACAACAATTAAAGCCAAATTTAAAGATTTTTCTAAGGTTTCTTCTGTAAGATAAAACCAGAAACGCAAAATGCTACATGTAGAATGCCAAAGCAGAGGAACAGCTGCCTGTTCTGGCTATGGTTGCGAAGCTGCAATCGTAAAAGCAAAAGAAAGATATAATAAAAAAAGAAAAACATAATAAAAAGAACGGTCATAAAAACAAAATGAAAAATGCAAAGATAAAAAACAGACAAAAACTAAGCATGTTCATTGTCATAATAGTTTTACTTCTTCTGATGACATTGACAGCAGGAATATTCACCGGCTGTGGAAAAAATGCAGGCGGAGGCGTAGATGGAACGAATGCTGATGGCAGCGCAGGAGGCGGCAAAGGAAGATTTATTGAATCAAAAGTAGCACTTCCGGAAGAAATCAACAGTATTTTACAATTCAAAGCACTGTCAGATGGAACACTTGAAGTTGTAGGGCAGGATGCAGATTATAGCATCTATGTGGCAAAAAGCAGTGATGGAGGCGGCAGCTGGGAGACAACACCGCTTGAAGATATCTCTTATGGCGATGTCGCAGTCGCAGAGGATGGAACAGTTGCGTTTCTTGATTACACAGAAAACGGATTATGTCCGGTTACAATTGTGGACGCGGACGGAAGCACACATACATTTTCGATTGAAATGCCTGCAGAAGATGCCTTTGTATCAGTTGCAGCATTTGACAGTAACAAACAGCTGATCGTGCGCGATACAGTGGGCGGTTTGTATGGAATTGACTGTACAGATGGAAGCAAAACAGTGACATTTGAAATCGATGAGGATACCTATATTCCTTATTTTGATGTGGTTGGAACGAATTGCTATATCGTCACAAGTGACAAGGTGCTTTGCTATGACACGACAACCGGAAAAGAGACGGACGAGCTGACCGCATTGACGGAGCAGATCTGTTCAGATGATAACCTCGTTTATCGAAATACCGATATCGGACTTCCGGTGACGTTTGCAAAAGCGGAGAATGATAACAGTATTATTTTTGCAGATTATAAAGGAATTTTCCACTATACAACAGGTGGAGCAGTTGTGGAGGAGCTGGTACAGGGCGAGCAGACTGCATTGAGCAACAGCGGTGCGATTTTTTACGGAGTGTATATGCAGGATGAGACGCATCTTTTTGTGGCAGGAAATAACGGAATGGAGGGTGCGCTCTACAGCTACACCTACGATGCAGACGCGTCTGCCAACCTGAATCAGGAACTCAATATTTATGCATTGCAGGATTCCGATACGCTGCGTCAGGCGGTCATTATTTTCCGTCAGGAGTATGCAGATATTTATGTAAACCTTGAAATTGGCATGACGGATGATAATGGAGTGACGTTAGAGGACGCATTGAAGACGTTGAGCACGGATATCCTGGCAGGAAATGGACCGGATGTGCTTATCTTAGATGGAATGCCGGTGGACAGCTATGTGGAAAAAGGAATTTTAACAGATATCAGTGATGTTGTGGATGAGGTAAAGGCTTCGGATGGACTTGTGGATTCCATTGTGAAAGACAACACAAAGGATGGAAAGATATATGCGATTCCGACACGTTTCTTAGTATCATTTATCACGTCAGATCAGCAGACGGTAGATGCAGGAAAGTCCACGCAGGCACTTGCAGACCGCATCGAAACCCTGGCAAAGGACAAAAGTACGACTTATGTGGTACAGCAGAAGATGGCGGAAGAGTTACTGCTTGATTTTTACAATGTAGATTCCAAAAACTGGGTAAAAGAGGACGGAAGTCTGGATGAAACGAAAGTTTCTGATTATCTGACACAGGTGAAACGTATTTATGATGTGGATGATCACAGCGATATTGAATCCTATGGCAATTTTTTTGAGAGCGGAATGTGCGATGGATACCGTTATGGAACATTAGACAGCATGGATTTATTTGCAGAGAGATGTAAAGTAGAATTTGGAACCATTGCAGATGTCGAGGATTTCCAGTTGATGTTGAGCGCCGGTACGACGGACGGAGCGGTTTATGGGGTGTTGTCGAATGGTGGAACTTCTTCTTATGTCCCATTTTTACAGGCAGGTGTGGTATCTGGAGGCAATGAGGATGCAGGGAAAGCGTTTGTGAAAACATTGCTCGGCAAAGAGGCAGGAGCTTCCAGCAACGGAATCCCGGTGAATGAGGCAGCTTTAAAGGATCAGATCAATGCATTGATGGGATGGACGGAAACAAGTATGGCATTTAACAGGGATGGAAGCGACAAAATGTATACGATTGAATACCGCTCCATGACACAGGAGGAAGCAGTGGAGCAGTCAGCACTCACAGACCGTACGATCCAGAATCTTGTGATCGAACGGGGAACAAGCTATGTAAAAGGAGAGCAGAACCTCGAAGAAACGGTAAATGAGATCACGAAGAAAGTGAATTTGTATCTTGCAGAGCAGCAGTAAAAAAGGAAGAGGATGGGAGATTGTAGCAGGCTATGAGAAAGGCATGAGGATGAAAAGACATAAAATCAGAAAAAAGCGAAATCCCGGCTGGTATTTTCTGTTGCCCGAATTTCTGGGAGTATCGGTGTTTGGACTGATCCCATTTGCAGATGTGGTGCGGCGCTCTTTTTTCCAGACCGTGGATGGCAGTTTCGTCGGGATCAGTAACTACGTGCAGGTGATAAAAAATGATGCGTTTAATCTTGCAGCGAAAAATACACTGCGTTTTGTGGTCACCTGTATACCATGCCTGTTGCTATTATCGCTGATCCTGGCACTGCTGTTGCAGCAGGTTTTGATTTTGGCAGAGAAAAAGAAAAAACACCGGGATGTGACGATGGAACAGTTTTACCGGGGCAGTGCAGCGGCACTTAAAAGTATGTATCTGCTTCCGATGGCAATCCCGGCGGCAAGTGTGGTCGTACTGTGGAAGATTCTTTTTGACAGCCACGGATTTGTGAACAGTGCGATCCATGCGCTGTCAGGAATGAGCGGAATCGGGCAGATTTTAAACGTTTTGTCGGTGCAGGAGGTAGACTGGATGAACACCGATGCCGCATTTGGAATCCTCGTATTCAGCTATGTCTGGAAATATTTAGGATACGATATTGTGCTCTGGATGGCGGGGCTTTCTGCAATCCCGCAGGGGATTTATGAGGCGGCAGATATGGACGGAGCCGGAAAATGGAAAACGTTTTTCTATATCACACTTCCGAATCTCCGCCCGGTGGCATTTACCGTTGTCATTTTGTCGGTTTTAAATTCATTTAAAGCGTTCCGGGAGGTTTACATGGCAGCAGGCAGCTATCCGCAGGAAAATATTTATCTGTTGCAGCATGTGTTCAACAACTGGTTCCAGACGCTCTTGGTGGATAAGATGGCGGCGGCATCTGTGATGCTCGCGTTTGTAATTGCGGTGTTTGTGCTGTTACTTGAGCGAAGCTGGGAGCGGGAAGGATAATGAACAGGAGACAGCAGATAAAAAGGAAGATGTACAATATAAATATAGAAAGAAGAATTTCATGAAGAGAATAATAATAACATGCATTCTGATTCTGACAGCAGGCTTGTGCCTTGCTCCAGTTCTTTTTCTGCTTGTCGGCACTTTTATGGGAAACCATGAAATCTATACGTGCATCGCACCTGCACTCGGAAAGGGAGATGGGCCTGCTATCTGGCATCTTCTGCCACAATACCCGACGTTGCAGAATGTTGTGGGGCTCCTTTTCGATTCACCAGAATATTTTCAGATGTTCTGGAACTCGATTTTTTACACGGGGGCAATTCTGGCAGGGCAGATGCTTTTTGGCATGCCGGCAGCGTGGGGGCTGGCGCGGTATTCTTTCCGCGTAAGAAAAACAGTTTACCGGCTGTTCATTCTCGTGATGATGATGCCGTTTCAGGTCACGATGTTGTCGCAGTATCTGGTGTTAAACCGTCTGGGAATGCTGGACAGACCGCAGTCAGTCGTTTTGCCCGGAATTTTTGCAACGTTTTCCGTCTTTATTATGTACCGCTTTTTCCGTGGAATACCGGAAAATGTCATGGAGGCGGCACGTATGGACGGGGCGGGAGAATTCCAGATTTTTTTGCGGATAGGCATACCGCTTGGAAGTCCGGGCATCCTGTCGGCACTGGTATTTTCGTTTTTGGACTGTTTTAGCATGTTAGAGCAGCCGATGACGTTTTTGAAAACAAAAAGTCTCTGGCCGTTGTCACTTTTTCTGCCGGAGATCACGAGCCGGAACGCAGGATTTTCACTCTGTGCATCACTGGTGACGATCCTGCCCGCGATGTTTGTTTTTCTGGCAGGACAGGACTATCTGGAGCAGGGAATTGCGATGGCGGGAGCGAAGGAATAGTGCAGGAGCAGAATGTAATTGAGAATATGAAAAATATAAGAAAAAACAAAAATTCGGAAAATGAAATAGCAGTAACCGGAAAATCGGGAATTTTCTGGTTAAAAGGGCTGGCTGGTTTACTTGCGGTCATGCTGGTTTTCACGATTGCATCGCGGGTGGTGGCATCCATCACTGTCCCACAGGTAACGGCATCAGCTCCGTCATCCGGAAAGATCGAGCACACGGTTATGGCATCGGGAACCGTGGAGGCAGGCGGCGAGAAAGCGATTGTCACAGAGGAAGGAATTCTGGTTGCACAGGTCAATGTGCATACGGGAGAAAGCATCGGGGAAGGAGAAACTCTTTTTGCACTTGATATGGACAGTCTGGAAGATCAGATTTATGAGCTGCAGAACCAGATCAAAAAGCTTCAGCTTGAAAATGATTCCCTGAAGAAAAATAAAGCGCAGGCAGACGCAAAGCAGCAGCTGGAGTTAAAGCGTGCGCAGGAAGATTATGAGGAAACGATAGCGAAGAATACAGTTTCCGATGGGAAGGCAAATGAGGCATTGCAGAAAGCGGCGGATGCGAAAAGTCAGGCAGAGAAGGAATTAAACAGTGCGAAGGATGCACTCGCACAGGCGGAGAAGGAGCTGAATGCAGTCAAAGAGGAACTGCAAAATGTGAAGGATGCAGCTGCGGCAGAGCAAAGTAAAGATACCGCAGATCAGACAGGCGAAGCAGAAAAGAAAGATACAAATTCAACCATAACACAGAAGCTCCAGCAGTTAGAAGAAGCTGTGCAGGAAAAGCAGAACACATACGACACAATTCAGGCAAAAGTTACTGAAAAGCAGGCGGCACTTGACTCTGCCAGCGTCGCATTAGAGGAGAAGCAGGAACAGCTGGAATCCAGTACAAGTACTGCAGAGGATGCAAAGAAAGCCGCAGAGCGCGCGGTAGAAGATGCAGGTCTGTCTGCAGACATCGATCACACGCAGGAAATCAACGCCATTTCTTTAGAGCAGTACCAGAAACAGTTAGAAAAGCTGAAAACCCTAAAGCAGCAGAACGGAGAGATAACTGCACCATCCTCCGGGATTATTACAAAAGTATGTGTGGAAACCGGGCAGAAAACAACAGACACGGCGGCAGTTGTCATGAGCGATGAGCAGAGTGGACTTTTTTTTACTACAACAACGGACAGCAAAAACAGGGAATATCTCTCAGTGGGAGATAATGCAACGATTACCGGTGTCGGTAAGGAAACGTCTGACTGCAGTATTGTTTCCCTGGAAATATCGAAAGACGGAAGCAGCATAAAAGTGTCAATTGCTATGCAGGGGGATGATTTCTTGCCGGGTGAGAGCGCACAGATGACTGCCACAAGAAAATCGGAAAGCTATGATTACCTTGTGCCGGTTACAGCCGTTTGGCAGGAAAATAACAAAGCGTATGTGTTACTCTTAGAGACGGAAAATACAGTGCTCGGAGAGCAGTATATCGCGAGGAAGGCGGAAGTGCAGATTTTAGATAAAAACAGCAGTTATGCAGCGGTAAGCGGAAACTCACTGAGTGCGGACTGCCAGATCATCACAGATTCTGATCGGACGGTTGGAAACGGGGATGTTGTGCGGATGACGGAGTAAGGACAGAACAATGAAAAAAATAAGTTACAGAAAAAGGATCGCAAGTCTGGCTTTTGGATTATTTGGAGCTGTATTTTTGGTATTTGCATGCGTTTATCATAATAAAACAGAGGATTTTTCCAATATCATCACAATCCAGTCTGGGGAGGACAAGTTTACCCAGAGCGAAATATCGTCAATCCGGCAGGATACGGCATCCGCAGAGACATTCACAGCGTGGACAGAGCAGAAAAATCAGACAGTTCGTGCTACGATAAATGAACGGAGCAGCAACGCGGATATTTTGTTACTCTGTGGAGATTCCCACTCCGTCCTTCCGTGGGGAAAAAATCTGCCGGAAGGCGACACAGAGGGCTGCATCCTAGGTGCATCCTTAGCGGAGCAGTTGTTTGGTGGAACAGAGGTGGAAGGACAGCAGATCCTATACAACGGAAGAGAGCTTACTGTGCGCGGTATCGTAAAAGAACCACAAAATATAATGCTATGTCAGAGCGCTGCAAACGATGAGACAGCTTACGGAACACAAACTGGAAGCAACGGAAACCAGCAGACAGGCTCATCAGAAAATAATCAACAGGAAATCTGCTATGACAAAATCAGTCTGCTCTATACAGACAAGTCGAAAGCGATTAACAGGACTGCAGCAGAATTTATCAGCAGATATGGATTAGACGGTCAGATCCTTCATTACGAATACAAACGAAATCTAAGCTGGTTTACAGACTTGATTCCGGGAAAATGGTCCGATTTTTCCGGTTGGAAGGAGAATTTGAAAACACTGCAAAGTGATGAAAAAATATTAAAGCAGTGCGAGAAGAGCACGGTCGAAAGCCTTTATTTGGAATGGATCTGGAAAAGAAACAATTGTTTCCTGATGTGTCTTGTTATGGCAGAGTTGTTATAATAGCTCCAGAGGTGGTATATAAGTGAGAGGGGCACTGAAACTTGTAATTTGAAATACGTTATGTTAGTATAAATTACGTCAGTGAACATTTCTCACTGATACAGTTTTTAAATAACAGTATATTTTAAAAGTAAGACTCCGGAGGTTATCAGATACATGAGACATTGATATTTTTCTAATTCAATGATGGAAAAACTGGCAGAAATCAAAGATGGCACAGTTTTTAAATCAGGTTACAGACAGATGTAATCTTTTTTTTGTTACAACGAAGAAGATCGGTCAACTGATTACGAATTAGAAAAAAAGGAGATATCTCATGAAAAAATTAAAATTTGATAGTTATGATGGAGTCTGTTTTTTGAATGGACTTGTCTTTTTTGCGCCGGTTGCGTTGCTGGTAAGAACGCAGGCTGGTGTGTCGGAACACATATTTTTCCTCCTGCAGGCATTATTGTCTGGCGTGATTTTTCTGGGGGAAATTCCAACAGGATTTATAACCGATAAAATTGGATACCGGAAATCCCTGATCTGGGCACAGGTGTTACTGTTTGGCGCGAGAAGTTTATTGCTTGCAGCCTTTGTGAGCCGGTCGCTTGTACTGTTTGTCGTGGAGGCAGTTGTAGAGGGAATTGCGGCGTGCTTTACCTCCGGGACGGGAAGCGCGTATTTGTACGCTCTGTATGGAGAAAACGGATATCTTGCAAAAACGGCACACGCAGGAAATTTCGGAACAGCAGGTTTTATCATCAGTACGGTCGCGTATGCCGGGATTTATAAAATAAGCGGTATGGAAGGTTTACTGATTACAACTGTAGTCATGGATATTATAGCGGTTGTGTGCTCGTTCTACCTGAGAAGTGAAAGCAGTAAAACCATAATTGCAGATAGAAAGGAAGTACAGATTTTAGCGGTATTTAAAAACAAAAAAGCATTTCTGTTTGTGATTTCGCTGGCGATTTTCAGTATCGCATGGCTTCTGATCAACTTCTTTTATGTGGAAAAACTTGAAAACTGCGGTTTGCCGGTAGAATGGATGTCATTGATCATTTTGAGCTATTCAGCCGTACAGATGCTGGCAGAACCCATTTTAGGAAAATTGTCTGACGAAAAAAACGGAAAGTCCGGCAGGGGAAAACTGCCCGCAGTTACAGCTGCCACAGCAGGGGTGGCATTTCTTCTTTTTGGAGTGGTAAAATTCAGGTCAGCCGTACTGCTTCTAATGCTGATATTGCCGTTGCTTTTAAATCTTCCGGAATACCTGCTGATGGATCTGGAAAATCAGTTTGTGGACGAAGCGGAGTGTGGCAGCCAGCGTGCGGCAACGCTGTCTGTGCTTAATATGGGCGTGAATCTGGTGGAGATTCTGACGCTGTCAGCCTCAGCATTTTTGACGAAAATCGGAATCCAGTGGTGCTTTGTGTTTGTGGGATGCTTTCTGATGGCGATAGCGCTTCTATTTGCCAGAATACAAAAATAGAAGGAGCGAAAACCGCTTCCTCCTATCAAAATGATCCGTAATTTTACCACAGACCTAATACGTGTTGCATCAGCAAACTCATACAGGTAATACCGATCCAGCAGCTGAATCCAAGAAGCAAAGGTTTGGCTCCTGTTTTCACTAATTTCACAATATTGGTATTCAGACCAATTGCACTCATGGCAAGAACGATGAAAAACTTGCTCAAAGTTTTTAGCGGATTGAAAACAGCTGCTGGAACACCGAAGTTCACTGCTATTGTTGTAATAATGGATGCAATTATAAAATAGAGAATGAACATTGGAAAAATCTTTTTAAAATCCACTTTATTATGATCCGTTTGTTCCCTTCTGGTTCGAAGAAAGGCAAGGACAAGCGTGATTGGAATAATTGCCAGTGTTCTTGTAAGTTTTACGGTGACAGCTTTATCCAAAGTCGCCGAACCAAGGTTGTACATGGAATCCCAGGTGGAGGCAGCAGCGGTAACGGAAGAGGTGTCATTCACAGCAGTTCCGGCAAAAATACCGAAAGCTTCTCCGCTTGTCTGGGAAAAACCAAGAACGGTGCCAAGCATAGGAAAAAATAAAGCGGCAAGCATATTGAAAAAGAAGATGACAGAAATTGATTGTGCAACTTCCTCGTCATCAGCGTCAATGACAGGAGCAGTAGCTGCAATTGCGGAGCCTCCGCAGATCGAGGAACCTACACCGATGAGTGTGGAGATTTTTCCGGGAACATGAAGGATTTTATGTAATACCCAGGCAACAACAAGGGATGTTGTGATCGTTGCAAGAATGATTGGAAGCGATTGTTTTCCTGTCTGCAGGATGACAGAGAGATTCATTCCAAAACCAAGTAAAATAACAGCATATTGCAGGATTTTTTTGGACACAAATGTGATGCCGCTCTGTAGAGCAGATTTATCGCTGACCAATAATGTAATGACCATTCCTAGGAGGATCGCAAAGACAGGACCACCTACAATTGGGAAAATTTTTCCTAAAATCCAGCTTGGAATCGCAATCATCAGGCATAACAGCACACCTTTCCAGTTTTTTTTAATAAAATTCATATTCATAACCTCACTAAAAATATTTTGATTCTTACGGGTTCCTATGATAGCATAAACACATAGAGATGAAAAGTAACAAGCCAAAATAAAAGGAGCAGTCATGCAGACAAAAGGAAAGAAAAAAATCATAGATAATGCGGGAGCATTGCAGAAAAAATACGCATGGAAATCAGAGAAACAAAAAAAGAAACCGGCAGCAGTCTGTCCGTATGCAAAAAAATGTGGCGGCTGTGATTATCAGGGAATGTCCTACGAACAACAGCTGCAGGAAAAACAGACCTATGTGCGCAAAAACATTGGGGATTACTGTAAAGTCCTGCCGATTATCGGAATGGAAAATCCGTATCATTACAGAAATAAAGTACACGCCGTATTCGACAGGGACCGAAAGGGAAATATCGTATCCGGAACCTATGAAGCGAAGACACACCGGGTCGTTCCTGTTGAAAACTGTCTGATCGAAGACAAAAAGA
>OHUI01001138.1_pt1 | contig 10282 bp, 8 predicted proteins | sample 1579231 | NCBI WGS metagenome assembly OHUI01 (sample SAMEA3882509, study PRJEB24775) | human gut metagenome | biome: human-associated habitat; feature: intestine environment; material: feces | place: Netherlands | collected 2009/2010 | reverse complement strand
AGCCGCTTTGGCAGCGACACGACCTACTGGAAGGAAAGCGCCGAGATGCTGGCGGCAGCGATCCATTTTATGCGCGGCACCCCCTACATTTATCAGGGCGAAGAACTGGGCATGACGAACCCGCACTTCACATCCATTGACCAGTACCGTGATGTGGAAAGCCGCAACTACTATAAGATTCTGCGCCAGCAGGACAAGTCCGAGGAAGAAACGCTGGACATCATTGCACAGCGCAGCCGGGATGATTCCCGCACCCCGATGCAGTGGAATAGCAGCGAAAATGCGGGCTTCACCACTGGCACTCCGTGGATTGGTTTGGCGGACAACTACAAGGCCATCAACGCCGCTGCTGAGGTGGATGACCCGGATTCTGTGCGCAGCTTTTACAAGATGCTGGTGCATCTGCGCAAGACCCACAAGGTCATCAGCGAGGGCAAGATCAAGTTTCTTTACCCGGACAATGCCGATTTGTTGGCTTACCGCCGCTATGGTGCCGAAGATGGGGAAGAACTGCTGGTGCTGTGCAACCTGACTGAGCATGACGCACCTTACACCCTGCCAGAGGGCTGGGCAGACGCAGATAAGCTGCTGGGAAACTATCCTGACAGAAACGATGCCCTGCGTCCGTATGAGTGCCTGATCCTAACAAAGGCCTAAGATTTATTTCTCAAGTTTTTTCTCAAAACAAAAACAGGGTGCGCCCTGAATGGACGCACCCTGAAAATCCACAGACAAGAGCGATCTGTACAACAGGGCTTTCCCCGTCGGGAAGGCCCTGTTTCTCTCTGTACTGACAGTAAAACCGCTCCGAGCGTTCTGCCCGGAGCGGTTTTGCGTCAGCAGTATTTATGCAGAATGGTCATAGACGGAGGGAGAAGTCATGCGTCCTTGCACAGCTTGGTCAATTCTTCGATGGCGGCATCCTCGTCCGGGCCATCGGCGGCGATGGTCACGGTCTCGCCGCACTTCACGGCCAGACCCATTACGGCAAAGATCTTCTTCATGTCGGCGACTTTGCCGTTCTTAGTCATAGTAACTTTGCTCTCAAAGCCTTTGGCAGCTTTGCTCAGGATACCGGCGGGACGGGCGTGCAGACCTTCTTTGTCCTGAATGGTGATATCGATGCTCTTCATAAAAATCTCTCCTTTTGGAATCGTTATTGTAAGTGCTCCAGCACATAGTTCATATCGGAAGTGGTCTTGAGCTGTTCCAGCGCATCCTCGTCTTCCAAAATCTCGCAGACATTGCCCAGCAGGTCAAGATGGTCGTTGCCGACACCGGCAATGCCGAACACGAGGTAGGCTTTTTCATCGCCGAAGTCCACGCCCTGCGGATATTGCAGCAGAACAACGCCGGACTTTTTAACGGTGCCCTTCTTCTGGCTGGTGCCGTGGGGAATGGCTACGCCCATGCCCATGTAAGTGCTCACCAGCTTTTCGCGCTCCACCATGGCGTCGGCGTAACTGTCGTCCACATAGCCGCGCTTTGCCAGCAGCGCACCGGCAGCACGGATGGCCTCCTCCTTGGTGACGGAGGGCAGACCCAGCTGGATGTCCTCCGCCTGGATCTTCATCACGGAACCGTTGGCTTTGGAAGCCTCGGTCACGGCAGCCGCCAGAGGGGCTACGGCTGCATTGCGCAGGTCGGATACGATCTCCTCATTGGCGGCAGCTTCGGCCTTGGCATCCAGTGCCGGGGAAGTGGAGGTCAGTGCGTTGTACAATGCGTCCAGATGCGGATCTGCAAGGAAGTTATCCAATGTAACAAGCTGTGCCTGCGGGGCGCACTTGGCGGCGCGGTCAGCCAGAACGCGCTGGCAGACCACTACGTCCGCGTCAGCGGGGATGGTATCCACGCTGGAGTTGGTCACGGTCAAGTCGGGGCGCTCCGCCTTAATGCGGTTGTGGAACTTGGTAGCACCCATGGCGCTGGAACCCATACCGGCATCGCAGGCAAAGACGATCTTGCGAATCTGGCCGACATTCACGGCAGTAGGCTCGGGGATCTCGCCCTTAGCCTGTGCCTTCATCTCCTTCATCTCGTTCTGGGCGTCGGTTAGGCTCTTGGTGTGACCAGAGGTCGCTTTCAGAATGACCGAGGACAGAACAAAGGAAACAGCACCGGCGATGACAACGCCCAGCAGAACGGTGAGAATGGAATCCCGGGGAGCCATTGCCATGTAGGCGATGATGGAACCGGGAGAAGCAGGACCGGACAGACCTGCACCGGTCATAGAGTAGAACAGGATGGCGCAGAAGTTGCCCACGATGGGGGCGATGATGATCACGGGGTTCATCAGGATGTAGGGGAAGTAGATCTCGTGGATGCCGCCCAGCAGGTGGATGATGACAGCACCGGGAGCGGACTGGCGGGTCGTCCTTGCAGAAGAAGCAGTAGGCCAGCAGGACACCAAGACCGGGACCGGGGTTGGCTTCCAGCATATACATGATGGAACGACCGGTCTCAGCAGCCTGACTTGCACCGATGGGGCTGAAGATGCCGTGGTTGATGGCGTTGTTCAGGAACAATACCTTTGCAGGCTCAATAAAGATGGACACCAGCGGCAGCAGGCTGTGCGCCACAAGGAAGTCCACACCGGCGGTCAGCACGGTGAGGATGGCGGTCATGAACGGGCCGATGACGTAGTAGCCAAGGATGGCCAGCAGCATACCCAGAATGCCGATGGAGAAGTTGTTGATCAGCATCTCGAAACCGGCGGGGATATGGCCTTCCACCTTCTTATCGAACTGCTTGATGACCCAGCCGGCCAGAGGGCCCATGACCATGGCGCCCATCAGCATGGTGTAGTCCGAGCCGCAGATGCAGCCCACCACGGCGATGGCGGCGATGACGCGGCCGCGGTCGCCTGCAATCATCTTGCCGCCCTGCCCTGCAATGAGGATGGGCAGCAGGTAGGTCAGCATCGGGGAGACCATGCTGGCCAGCTTTTCGTTGGGGAACCAGCCCGCTTCAATGAACAGAGCAGTGAGAAAGCCCCACGCGATGAATGCGCCGATATTCGGCATGACCATGCCGCTGAGGAACTTGCCAAAGCGGGAAACAGCGTTTTTCATTTGTAGCTCTCCTTTTTCACTTGAAAGGCAGGCGGTGCAGCTCCTGTGGCATGGGAGTTGCGGCCTGCGGACGGTTGTTCGGAGGAGCTTTCGTTTCGTTCTGGCACTATTCTAGCCGATACTGCGCCGGATTTCAATGGTGACAAGCGGTGGGGTTGTCACCGGAGGATGGTGACACCAGTGGGCTGATACGGCAACATTTCCAATGGATGCGCGGGTGATTTGTGCATATTTGCTGATGCGCCGGGATACAAGACGGGAACAAGGAAGCTTTTGTCACCGGGCAATAGTGACAAAAAACACACAACTTCTTTTCTGCGTTGGGGGCTGGCAGACGGGGTGGCACTATGTTACAATAGAAGCAATGGGTAACTTTTGGGAAAAGGAGAGAAGCAACATGGGTGCGGTGTATCGTGAGGAACTGTCGGCAAATGCACGGAAGCTGATCAAGCAGCTGCTCAGCCTTCCGCAGGGCTGGGTGACGGCGGCGGCGCTGGCTGAAAGCATCGGGGTCAGCCGCCGCACCGTGCTGCGGGAGCTGCCCGCTGTGGAGCAGTGGATGCAGGCTGCCGGGGCGCATTTTGTGCGGAATCCCGGCAAGGGTCTGCTGCTGGATGAAGCGCCGGAGCGGCGAGACGCACTGCGCACCCAGCTGAACAGCGGCGACAGGAAAAAACTTTCCCGCGCAGAGCGGCGGCAGCAGCTTTTGACAAGGCTGCTCAGCGAGCAGGAGCCCTGCAAAACAGCGGTACTGGCACGGGCGCTTGGCGTTTCGGAAAGCACGCTGTCTGCGGACTTGGATGAACTTGAGACCAAGCTGCACCCCTACCGGGTGGAGATGTTCCGCCGCCCCGGCGTGGGGGTCTGGCTGCAGGGGGACGCTTCTTCCTACCGGAGGGTGGTGTCTGCCCTGCTGCGCAGCAGTATGCCGGAAAAGGAACTGGCAGAGGTGCTCTGCGGACGGATGCCGGAAAACGAGATCTTCTCGACCCTGCTGGATACAAAAACGGCCGAAAAGGTCTGGGCGGTTTTGCAGCAGTTTGAACAGGAAGAGCAGCTCCATCTGCCGGATGCAGGTTTTCTGGCGCTGGCGATCCATTGCACCCTGACCATTCAGCAGCTGCGGCAGGGCGGCGACAAGGGCAGTGCCCCCAGAGGGCTGCGCCCGGCGGGCAATCATGCTGCCCGGCTGGTGGCGGCGCTGAACCGCGCCTTCGGGCTGACCCTGCCGCCTGAGGAAGCGCAGTATCTGGAACTGTATCTCTCCGCCTATCTGGGCGCAGAGGACCCTTGGGGCAGCGCACAGGAGATGGAGTTGCGGAATCTGGAAGCCGCCCTTATCCGGGAAATGGAAAAGGCGCTGCACACAGACCTTTCCGGTTACACCTCTCTGCGGGATGACCTGTACTGCCACCTGCGCCCCATGCTGCTGCGGGTGGAGCAGAACATTCGTACCGAAAACCCCCAGCTGGACACCATCCGCACCGCCTACCCCGGCCTGTGGAAAGCCACCCGCGCCGCCTGTGATGCGGTGCAGCAGCAATTCGTCCTGCCCGCCATCTCGGACGCCGAAGCGGCGTACCTTGCCATGCACTTTGGCGCAGTGCTGGAACAGAATGCCATGTTCCGGCTGCGGCTGCGGGTGGTAGTGGCCTGTCCGCTGGGCATGGGCTCCAGCCGCTTTCTGGCTTCCCGGCTGGGAAACGAGTTTCCCTCTTTGCAGGTGGAGGGGTGCTGCTCGGTGCGGGAGCTGAACACTGCCGACCTGCGTCGGAGAAAAATCGACTTCATTATCTCCACCGTGCCGCTGGAACTGGATTACCCGGCGGTGTGCATCAGCCCTTCCCTGCTGGAACCGGATCGTGCCGTGCTGAAGGACGCTATCACGCAGTACAGCCAGAACCGCGCAGAACCGGAACCGGCGGTGCAGCCCGTGCAGGATACAGCCTGTGCAGGCTCTAAGCTGCAGTATTATGCACGCTTGACCCGGTCCATGACCGAGCTGCTGGAACATCTGACCATCCAGCCCGTCAAGGTTCCCGGCAGCCGCGCTGCCCTCATCCATGCAGCGGCGCAGCTGTTCTGCCCGCAGGAAGCGGACGCCCGGCTGGTGGAGCAGCAGCTTCGCCGCCGCGAGACGCTGGGCGATACCTACATCAAACCCCTGTATGCCCTGCTGCTCCATTGCAGGACAAGTGCGGTAAAGGACTGCCGCTTGGGCTATCTGCAGGCACAGCCGCCGGTCTATGAGCCGGGGCGCATCGTGCTGGGGGCACTGGTGCTGCTGGCTCCGGACGACGAGAACAGCGTCCCGGTGGAGGTCATGCAGAATGTCAGCGGGCAGCTGATCGAAACGCCCCGGCTGATGGAGGCACTGCTCACAAGCGTGTGCATCCGGATGTAGCCGAGCACCCCGCCATCATGGGCCACGAGTTCGCCGGTGATATCGTCAAGGTGGGCAAGGCGCATCAGGATAAGTTCAAGCCCGGCATGAAGTTCACCCTGCAGCCCGCCCTGAACTACAAGGGCACCATGTGGAGCCCCGGCTACTCCTACGAGTTCTTCGGCGGCGACGCCACCTACTGCATCATCCCTGCCGAGGTCATGGAACTGGGCTGCCTGCTGGAGTACAAGGGCCGTGCTTACTACGAGGCTTCTCTGGCCGAGCCTATGAGCTGCTCCATCGGTGCTTTCAACGCCGCCTACCACACCAAGATGGGTGTGTACCATCACGATATGGGCATCAAGAAGGGTGGCAAGCTGGCGATTCTGGCCGGTGCAGGCCCCATGGGTCTGGGTGCTCTGACCTACGCACTGCACCGTGATGTGCGCCCCGGCATGGTGGTGGTCACCGATATTAACGAGGATCGTCTGGCCCGTGCGGAGTCCCTCTTCCCCCCGAAGGAGGTCAAGGAGAAGGACGGCATCGACCTGTACTTCGTCAACACCGCCAACATGGCAGACCCCGCTGCCGAGCTGCGGGAGCTGACCGGCGGTACCGGCTTTGATGATGTGTTCTGCTACGCCCCCATCGCGCCGGTGGTGGAGCTGTCCAGTGCTGTGCTGGGTCGTGACGGCTGCCTGAACTTCTTTGCAGGCCCCACCGACAAGCAGTTCAGCGCCAAGATGAACTTCTACGATGTGCACTACAATTCTACCCATGTCATGGGCACCACCGGCGGTAATACCGCCGACATGATCGAGTCGCTGGAACTGACCGCCGCTAAGCGCATCGACCCGGCTGTGATGGTCACCCACATCGGCGGTCTGAACGCCGCTGCCGAGACCACCCTCAACCTGCCCAAGATCCCCGGCGGCAAAAAGCTGATCTACACCCACCTGACCATGCCCCTCATCGCCCTGACCGATCTGCGTGCCAAGGGCGAACAGGACAACGACCCCCGCTATACCGCACTGGCTGACATCGTGGACGCCCACAACGGCCTGTGGTGCCCGGAAGCAGAGGAATATCTGCTGGCAAACTTCAACCCGGAGGACTAAGCGGAACGTGCCATGGGACAGGACAAACGCAGACAGGAGGAATCCCCCATGGAACAACGCCGCAATCAAATCGTGGAGCTGGTGAACCGCAAAGGCAGCATTAGCTTTGCCCAGCTCAAGGAAGCTTTCCCTTCCGTTTCGGAAATGACCCTGCGTACCGACCTGAAAGCACTGGATGAAGCCCGCCGTGTGGTGCGGGTGCATGGCGGTGTCAAGTCGGTGGAGCAGGTGGTAGGCACAGACGACCTGCTGAGCCGCCGTGCCGCCAGCAATGCCGAAGCAAAGCAGATCATTGCCGAAAAAGCCGCTGCTCTGCTGCGCCCCAACACCACCCTGTTTCTGGATTCCGGCAGCACCGCCACAGCAGTGGCCCGGTGCATCCCGGATCAGCCCATGCTCATCTACACCAGCGGCCTGAGCTGCGCCATGGAGCTGGCAAAGCTGGAAAAGCCCAATGTATCCCTGCCGGGCGGCAGACTGAACCGGTTCAGCCTGAGCGTCTGCGGTGCACAGAGCATCCAGACGATGGAGGGCATCAACTTTGATCTGCTGCTGCTGGGCGTGACCAGTTACAGCCCGGAAACCGGTTTTACCTGCGGCGTGGAGGATGAAGCACGGCTCAAGCAGACCGTGCTGCGCCGCTGTGACTGTGAGCAGAAAGCCGTGCTGCTGGATTCCTCCAAGATCGGACTGAAAAGTACATTCCACATCTGCGAGCTGTCCGATATTGATATTGTGATCTCGGACGGAAAGCTGCCCGTAGAATTTTTACAGGCCTGCCGGAACGCAGGCGTAACGGTACTATAAAAGGAGCGTTATTATGAAGATCATCCGCGCAAAAGATTATCAGGATATGTCCCGCAAAGCGGCCAACATCATCTCCGCACAGGTCATCATGAAGCCGGACTGTGTACTGGGTCTTGCCACCGGCGGCACCCCGGTGGGCACTTATGCCCAACTGGTGGACTGGTACAACAAAGGCGATTTGGATTTCTCCGAGGTCACTACTGTCAATCTGGACGAGTACCGCGGCCTGCCCAAGGAGCATCCCCAGAGCTACTGGTATTTCATGAATGAGAACCTGTTCAGCAAGGTGAATATCGACCCGGCCAAGACCAACCTGCCGGACGGCACCAATCTGGACACCGCCGCCGAGTGTGCCCGTTACAACGGTATCATCCACAAGCTGGGCGGCATCGACCTGCAGCTGCTGGGCATCGGCCCCAATGGTCATATCGGCTTCAATGAGCCGGGCGAAGCCTTTGAGCTGGAGACCCACTGCATCGACCTTGCGCCCACCACCATCGAAGCCAACAAGCGCTTCTTTGACGGCAACGAGGCCCTTGTCCCCAAACAGGCATACACCATGGGCATCAAGACCATCATGCAGGCACGCAAGGTGCTGGTGGTAGCCAACGGTAAAGCCAAGGCACAGGCCGTCAAGGACGCCGTGACCGGCCCTGTGACCCCTGCCTGCCCCGGCAGCATCCTGCAGCTGCATCCGGACTGTATCCTTGTGGCAGACGAGGAAGCACTGAGCCTGCTGTAAACTCCCAAAGCCAATCTCTTCATTTACCATAACTTTGCTTAAGATCCAACCAAAGCACAGAAAGGGCCGGACTCGTTGCACGGGTTCGGCTCTTTCTGTCAGAAAGAAGAAGAACGGTGTCAAGCTCATGTCGGCTACCGAGATCATCTCCGAGGGATCGGAGGGCATCATTCTGGAATCGGTGCTGGAAGGTTATGCCGAGTATTATTCCGCCGACCTTGCCGAGAAGGTCGTGCGTGGACAGACTGAGAACATCCTGAAAGGCCGCTGCAACGGTGGTCGTGGAACCTTTGGCTATACGCTGGATTCGGAGCGGAAGTTCCACATTGACCCTCTCACCTCGCCTTTTGTAATGGAATCGTTCAAGAAGTACAATGAAGGCTCCACCATGAAGGAGATCCGGGACTGGCTGAACGAAAACGGCATCAAGAACCCGGTGGGCGGTGCGTTTACCTATAACAGCGTCGAACATATGCTCAAAAACCGGCGGTACATCGGAGAACTGAAATTCCGGGATGTGGTCGTACCGGATGCTATCCCGCCCATCATTCCGCTGGAACTGTTTGAGGATGTGCAGGAGAAAATCGCCAAAAACAAGAAAGCCCCTGCCCGTAGAAAGGCAGAGGATGACTACCTGCTCACCACCAAGCTGTTCTGCGGCTACTGTGGGGCGTTGATGTTTGGCGAAAGCGGCACAAGCCGGACGGGTGAAGTCCACCGCTACTATAAATGTGCCACTGCCAAAAAGCACAAGGGCTGCAAGAAAAAGACCGTCCGCAAACAGTGGCTGGAAGATCTGGTGGTCAACCAGACCATGCAGCTTGTGAAAGACGATGCCGCTATGGAATCCATCATCGCCAAGGTGATGGAACTGCAAAACAAGGAGAATACCAACATTCCCCTTTATAAAAAGCAGCTCCGGGATGCAGAATCCGGTATCCAGAATATGCTCAATGCGATTCAGGCCGGTATCCTGACCAGCTCCACCAAGGAGCGGTTGGAGCAGCTGGAAGAAACCAAGCGTGAGCTTGAAGCCCGCATTGCGGAAGAAAAGCTGGCAAAGCCCAAGGTCACGGAGGAGTTCATCCGGTTCTGGTTGCTCCGGTTCCGCAAGCTGGACATGAGCCTGAAAGACCAGCGGCAGGCACTGGTGGATACCTTCATCAATGCGATTTACCTGTATGATGATAAGGTTTTGATAACCTTCAACTATAAAGAAGGAACACAGACCGTCACCTTTGGGGAAGCGGCAGAAGCCGCATCAAAGGGAAATGGTTCGGATTTGGATTGCTTTACTGCACCATCTTCTGAAAAAGACCTTGTAAACTTTTAAAGTTTACAAGGTCTTTTTTTGCTTTCCGACAGAAAGATGCTCGTCGGGCGTCTTTCTGGATCCGACCACCGCATACGCTGCCCCAGCATCGTGAGAGAATGAAAGCTGCACAAAGAAGATTGAAGTCTATGTGCAATATGCACAATAAGTTTTCCGCAACAAAATACAGAAGTAGGTATTTGGCTCTAAGACCAGACAACTTTATCAATGAAATCGAAAAATCTGTTGACTTGAAATCCTCCGGAATGTTATCCTAGGGTCAACAAAAGCACCGTCAGGTGCGAGCCACTACACGAAAAAAGGCAAACAAAAAGGAGAGTAAAATGATGAAAACGCGTATTGCGGCGTTGGTCACCGCCGGTGTCCTCGCTTTGTCGATGCTCACTGGCTGCGGAAGCAAGCAGGAGAGCTGGAAAGTCACCTGCCCGTGGGCACCGTCTGGTGTGGCAGCGATGGTCAGCCAGAAGGCAGCCGCCATGTCTCCGGACTACTCGGAGAAAAAGATCACGCTGGTGGCAGAGGCCATCAAGGGCGACGCCGCCACCGTCAATACTTGGGTGGCCGGCACTAAGGCAAACGACAAGGAGCTGGTCTTTGCCGGTGAGGGACTGTTCGCCATCACCGAGACGCTGGACCCGGCCAAGCTGCAGTTCAGCTACGACGATTTTGAGTTCGTGGAGAACTTGTACTCCTCCGTCTTCGTCCTGTCCGCTGATTCTTCACTGAACCTCAAGAATCTGGACGATCTGGAGGCCTATGTCAAGGCAGGCAACCCCGTATCCGTGGCCGTTAACGGCGCTACCGGCTCCGAGTCTTTCCTGGCAG
>OHUI01001136.1_pt1 | contig 10312 bp, 8 predicted proteins | sample 1579231 | NCBI WGS metagenome assembly OHUI01 (sample SAMEA3882509, study PRJEB24775) | human gut metagenome | biome: human-associated habitat; feature: intestine environment; material: feces | place: Netherlands | collected 2009/2010 | reverse complement strand
CCGAGGGCGCAAGGAACATCAACGAGATGATTGGCTACCGCTTCGGCTATCTGGTGGAGCGCGCGCTGGACGCCCGTTCCCGCAATGACTTTATCGACACAAGCTACATCATCTGGGTCAGCAACTGGGACGGTCCCCTGCTGAGCCTGCAGATCACCAGCTCTGACGCGATGTACAACCACGATGTGGGTTCGTACCATTACAATTTTGCCACCGGGCAGGAGCTTTCCAACCCGGAGATGCTGGCGCATCTGGGCTACACCGACGACGCCAAGGTGATGCACGCGCTGGAACGCGCAGTAGCGCAGCATTTTGACACCTACTACGGCTACATCGACCCCGACCAGACCGCCATGCTGTACATGATGCGCGCGCAGAGCCTGAGCAATCTGGACGGACTGTACAGCTACTATTCCCTGTATCCGAAATACAGCCACGGTTTTGTTGCCACGGTTCCGATGTACACCCCCGCCGGGTCGGGAATGTACTGGACGGATGTTCAGGTCGACCCCGACAAGCGCCAAGGCAGCGGCCAGATCCTGCACGGGCAGGATGAATGGTTCACCTGCGATGTAAGTGCCGACGGCGCTGTGACGGTGCGTGCCTTGACCGACTATGTTACCCCTGACGGCGCTATGACCTACCAGACCATGAAGGAATGGTACGAGTTGGGCGACAAGACCGAGTTCGCGGTCAGCGGCTGCTACAGCGACTATATAAAGATGCTGATGACCAGCATCGGGCAGGACTACGCCCCCTATGTTTTCCTTCTGACCGAGAACGGCAATGTCGAATACATTGATGTCATCAGCGGCGCACAGTGCGGCACGATGGTCAACGGCGGTCCGCTCTTCGGCATCAACGGAATTGTCCGGTTTGAGACCGGTACGGCCTACGATGCGGAGTACGGCGCCGAGTACGCGACCGTGTACGGCGTTTCCCGCGATAACGAAAAGTTCAACCTGATGGAGGCTGTCTGGAACACCGCCCCACTGAGCATTCCGAGCATGATAGGCTCCTTTGTGAGTGAGGAGACCGGCACCTGGTTTGAAATCTGCGAGGATCAGCCGAACTTCTACACCGGCGAATACACCAATGGCCAGAGGATTCCGGCCACATGGGACAGCAGCATCTCCTACCTTGGTATGGATGACCGCGGCTGGATCTGCTCCGTCTCGCTGTTCCGTATGGATTCAGGGCGTACACAGCGCGAAACGCTGGCTATGATGCCCGATGATTACGGCGGCGTCAATGTAATGCACATCGGTGGGGAATCCCTTCTGAACCTGCCGCAGCAGGAAGCTGTATGGTTTGAAATGACACAGGAATAAGCAAGGTTCTAAAATATTACTTTATAAAAGGAGGCAGACACTATGGCAACATGTACGCAATGTGGTGCCGAGTTAAAGCCCGGCGCTAAATTCTGCGAGAATTGCGGTGCAAAAGTATCCGTACCGCAGCCCGCCGCACAGCCCGCAGCTGTGCCCCAGCCCCCGGTTCAGCCGACTCAGGCTGCACCTGCGCCCCCGCAGCCCCAGGCAAGCGGCGGCAATCCCTATGCAGGCGGCGCACCTGCCGCCCCACAGCCCCAGACGAACGCAGCGAATCCTTACGCAGGCAATGCGCCCGGCACACCGCCGCAGACCGGCGCAGGCGCACCGCTTTACGCCGGGGAAACGCCCCCGTCCGCGTCCGCACCGCCTGTCACGCCGCCGCCACCCGGCGGCACGGGCGGCAACCCTTACGGCAATGTGGCCCCCGGGGGCAAGCCCAAGCGCCCCCGCGCACCAATGTCCCCCAAGCGGATGATCCTGATCGCCATCCCGGTGATATTCCTGCTTATGATCATCGTAACAATGATCAGCGGCTCCATCCGCACCGGCAAGCCGAACGCCAGTGACCCGAACCAGGGCACCTGGGAAGCAGCCTACGCCGAGGTCGGCGGCTCCGTGACGCAGGTCGAGGATGCCTTCGGCAGCGGGTTCCTGATGGACCTGAATGATAAGGGCAAGTGCGTTGTAACGGTGGACGGCACCAAGTCCTACGGCAAGTGGACGCTGAACGGCGGGGCCTTCCAGCTGGATTGCGGCGGCCTGAGCTGCACCGGCACCCTGCAAGACGAGATCCTGACCCTGAACGATGTGCAGGGACAGGGCGTAACGCTCTACTTCGTCAAGTCCGGCAGCACCATGCAGCAGCCTCTGGACGATGACAACATGACCCAGGGCACCACCGCAGGCAGCGATACCGATGTGGGCATCTATGTGCTGGAATCCGCCTCCGACAGCGAGTACACCCTCTCCAAGGAGGAGCTTGCCCTCGTCGATATGGAGAACTTCTACATTGAGCTGCGTGCGGACGGCACCGGCGAAACCTACATGGAGGATTTTGTCACCTTCCAATGGAAGGACGGCAGCTTCTACGCGCTGACCGACCCCGATACCCCGGCCATGACCTACACCCGCGAGGGTGACCTGCTGACCATTGAGTTTGACGGTATGACCATGGTCTTTAAGCGCAGCGACACCAAGCCTGAAATTGACCCCGCCTTGCTGGACGGCGGCGATGACGAATATGACGGCGACGGCTGGATCGACGGCCCGGATGAGCCTGACCCGCCCTACACCTACGATGACGGCAACACCTACGATGATTTGGGCAACACCAACTGGTACGGCTGGTTCCGGATGGAAAACTACAAGAATGTACCGAACCGTGATTACTTTGACACCGACACCTACGATTGCTGGGGCTACATCGGTGAGAGCGATGACGGCAGCCACTACTTTGAGGTTTACCGCGACGGTATGCCCGATGACCCGGTCATCACGATGTGGGTCAATGTCTATGATGACCATATCGAGCCTATCCTGGACGGCAGCGATTGGGTGCTGGATCAGAATATTGACGACAGCGAAGCATACAACTTCAATATCTACCCGTACAACGACTGCATCTCGCTGTTCATGTATGACTACGAGGGCGACGACGGCACGGCCTGTGCGGTCAGCTTCTACATGAGACTGGACGGCACCGAGTGGAACGAGGAGCTCGAAGAGCTGCCGCCCCGCTATGAGGAGTACAAGGCCGCCCTGGCCAACAAATGACGACCTGATTTATCTGTAACAAAACGGGGCGGGTCCTGCCCGCCCCTGACATAGGAGGATCACTATGGGACTTATCAGAGCTGCAATGGGCGCTGCTGGCGGCGTTATGGCCGACCAGTGGAAGGAATACTTTTATTGTGAAGCCATGCCGGCTGACCTGTTGGCTACCCGCGGCTGGAAACGCCAGAGCGGACGCAGCGCCAACACCAAAGGCAATGACAACATTATCTCCAACGGCTCCATCGTGGCCGTTGCCGATGGCCAGTGTGCCATGATCGTGGAGCAGGGCAAGGTCGTGGATATCTGCGCCGAGCCGGGTGAGTACACCTACGATACCGGCAGCGCTCCCTCGCTCTTCAGCGGCGACCTGTCCGACTCTATCGGCGCAGTGTTCCAGAACATCGGCAAGCGCTTTACCTTCGGCGGCGAGGCCCCGATGGATCAGCGCATCTATTACTTCAACACCAAGGAGCTGGTGGGCAACAAATACGGCACGCCCAGCCCGGTGCCCTTCCGCGTGGTGGATCAGCGCGCCGGCATCGACATCGACATTGCCATCCGCTGCTTCGGCGAGTACAGCTACCGCATCACCAACCCCATTTTGTTCTACACCAATGTCTGCGGCAACGTGGAGGAAGGCTACACCCGCGATGAAATCGACGGGCAGCTGAAATCCGAGCTGATGACCGCCCTGCAGCCCGCCTTTGCCAAGATCAGCGATATGGGCATCCGCTATTCCGCACTGCCTGGCCACACGATGGAGCTTGCCGAGGCCCTCAACGATGTGCTCTCCGCCAAGTGGGGCAAGCTGCGCGGCATTGAGATCGTATCCTTCGGTGTTTCCAGTGTGAAGGCCAGCGAGGAAGACGAGCAGATGCTCAAGGAAATGCAGCGCAACGCAGCCTTTATGGACCCGACCCGTGCCGCTGCGCATCTTGTCGGCGCACAGGCCAGTGCCATGCAGACCGCGGCCGGTAATCAGGGCGCAGGCCCCGCCATGGCCTTTATGGGCATGAATATGGCCGGTGCAGCAGGCGGTATGAACGCCCAGAACCTGTACCAGATGGGTGCCCAGCAGCAGGCCGCCGCACAGCCCGCCCCGGCCCCGGCCTCTGCCCCCGCAGGTTGGACCTGCAGCTGCGGCCAGACCGGCAACACCGGCAAATTCTGCGCAAACTGTGGCAGCCCCAAGCCTGCCCCGGCCCCCGCAGCCGGCAGCTGGGTATGCAGCTGCGGCACCTCTAACACCGGTAAGTTCTGCTGCAACTGCGGCAGCCCCAAGCCCGCACCGGCCCCCGCCAAGTGCAGCCAGTGTGGTTGGACCCCGGATGACCCGGCCCATCCGCCCAAGTTCTGCCCGGAGTGCGGTAAGCCGTTTGGCCAGTGATGCGCAAAAAAATTGCTGCGGTGCTTTGCGCCGCAGCCGCTTTTCTGACAATGTCCGGCTGTAAAAAAGCGCCGCCCGGCACACTGACCGGTATCAGCATCAGTTATTCCGGTATGTGCTATGACGACACCTATGGGTTCAGCATAAGAAATGACCCGGTTGACGGCTGCCTTTTCAGCTGCAATTACAAGGATGATGAATGGGTGGAGCTGGAAAACATCCCTGTTGAGGACACCCATTGGCAAGAAGCCCTAGCTCTGGCAGAAAAGCTGGGGCTGGAAAGCCTGCCAGACGAAAAGAAAAATTCTCCCGGCTTATTCATCACCGATGAAACGTTAGATAGCGTTTGCCTGATTTACAAGGCCCCGGATGACGAGATCATCTACCGTTATCTGGATGCTGATGGCAATACGCGCAGCACCCTGCGTGATTTTTTTGAAGATCTGGCAGGGCAGCTGCAAACCGAAGGAAAGAGAGGTGACGCATAATGGCAACGCAGCTTACCAACTACCAATGCCCTGCCTGTACCGGTCCGCTTCACTTTGACGGTGCCAGCGGAAAGCTGGTCTGTGACTTCTGCGGCAGCAGCTACGATACTGCCGAGATCGAAGCGCTCTATGCCGAAAAAGAAGCCGCTGCCGAAACCGCGGCACAGAATAAACAGGCACCGCCGCCCGACTCCGTCTGGAGCGAAAACGAGGCCGCCGGGCTGCGCAGCTATTCCTGCCCGTCCTGCGGCGCAGAGCTGATCTGTGACGAGACGACTGCTGCGACAAGCTGCCCGTACTGCGGCAACCCAACGGTCATTGCGGGGCAGTTCAGCGGTATGCAGCGGCCCGAGCTTGTCCTGCCGTTTGTGCTGGATAAGAACGCCGCCAAGGCCGCGCTGAAAAAATACTATCGCGGCAAGAGGTTCCTGCCCAATGCCTTCTCCTCGCAGAACCATATCGAGGAGATCAAGGGCGTGTATGTCCCGTTCTGGCTGTTCGATGCCAACGCCTCCGGCTCGGGCCTATATGAAGCCACGACCAGCTCCAGCCACCGCAACGGCGATTACGTCATCACCACGACCAAGCACTATGATGTCCGCCGCGCCGGTACCACGCAGTTCATGGGCGTTCCGGTGGACGGCTCGACCAAGATGCCCAACGGCCACATGGACGCCATTGAGCCGTATGACTACCGCGCGTTCCAGCCCTTCTCGACCGCGTACCTGCCGGGCTATATGGCAGACAAATACGACGAGGACGCCGACACCTGCCAGGCCCGCGCCCACAGCCGGATGCAGAATTCGGTCAGCAGCGAGCTTTCGGCCAGCATTACCGGCTACAACAGCGTAAGCACCCTGAGCGAGAACATCAGCATTGATTACACCGCCAAGCACTACGCACTGCTGCCGGTCTGGATGCTGCACACCAAGTGGCAGGGCAAGGATTATCTGTTCGCCATGAACGGGCAGACCGGCAAGCTGGTGGGCGATCTGCCGGTTGATAAGCGAAAGGTGGCCGCCTGGTTTGCGGGCATCAGTGTTCCGCTGATGATCCTGCTTGCCATCCTGCTTTGAAAGGGGGAAACAGAGTATGAAAAAGAAACTGTTTTCTCTGCTTACGGCACTGCTGCTGTGCCTGTTCTGCGCCGTACCGGCGTTTGCCGAAATGCCGCTGGTGATGGACACCTACGAGCTGTTCAAACCCGAAGCGACCGCTGAATTGGAACAAAAGGCGCAGGACGCCAGTGCCGGACACGGTGTCAACGTCTACCTGCTGACGGTGTCTGACATCGGCGGGCAGAACGTGCGCGAGTTCGCCAAGGATTGGTACCGCAGCAATGACCTTGGCTACGGCGAGGGCAAAAGCGGCATCCTGTTTTTGATTGCGCTGGATTCCCGCGATTATGTGACCATCACCTACGGCGGCGGCGTGACCGCCTTTACCGACTACCGCATCGCGCAGATCGAAGATAAGATCGTGCCGATGCTCTCGGACGGAACGTATTACAAGGCCTCCGACACCTACATAGAAATGTGCGCTGACACGCTTGATTTCTATGCCGAAAAGGGTACACCGCTGGACAGCGGCAACGACCCCGCCAAGGGTTGGATCAAGTGGGTGTTTGTGTTTGTCATCCCGCTGGTTGCAGCCGGAATCGTCTGCGGTATCTTCTACGCCCAGATGAAAACCGCCAACGAGCAGACCCACGCCAACGCCTATATGCCCGCCGAGGGTCTGGCCCTGTCCGTGGTGGAGGACACCTACACCCACACCACCGAGACCGAAACGTACGACCCCGTCAAGAACGACAGATCGAGCAGCTCGAGCGGCTCGAGTACCGACAGCGACGGCTTCGGCGGCAGTTCCGGCGGAAAATTCTAAGAGTATCCATTTTGACAACAGCGGCGGCTTTCGCAAAGAAAGCCGTCGCTGGCCTTTTATCGGAATTTTTCGTTATGGCTTTGGGAAATGTTCTGCTGTTTAGGGGTACTGCAAACACAAAAAAAGCTCCTGCAGCGTTTAATTCACGCTGCAGGAGTCTTTTTTACTTTTTCCTTTTCAGCCAGAACACCTTAAACTTCCCGTATCCGTTGGGCTTGTCCTCGTCGAATTCCTCGGTCTTGACGTAGCGCTTGAAGGCACCGTCAAACTGCAGGGCGTTCCCGTCCTCCTGAATGTCGGTCAGCACGCGGGGAATGGCGGTTTTCTGGCTCTCAAACTCCGGTTCGCGGTCCCATAAAATGTTCCCGTCAGCGTCAAAGCCGTGGGCCCAGACGCTGAACACCAGACAGGCGGCCTCGCCGTAGCAGTAGCGCTCAAAGCGGATGCGGCCATCCAGATAAAACAGCAGACAATCGCGAAAATGGGTCTCCAGCTCTTTCTCATAACGGCGCCCGCACCCGGACCCGGCAAAATCGGCAGCATTGGCAGTCATGGCGTGCCCTCCTGTTTGTTGATGCTTTTATTATACAGCAGGGCAGGGCGTTTCGCAAGCAGTAATATAGGGCGCTGCGGCAGGGGCCGGGCATGCCCGGCCCGGTGCTTTCCCGCAAATGCCCACCCGCCATATACCGCCGGGCCGCCTATATGCGGCCCCTGCTGCGCGGTAAAACCTTACGCTTTCACATCCGTTTTTTCCAGCAGCACTTTTGCGGTCAAAAGCACCACCGCCAGCCAGCCCGCACACGCCAGCAAAAACGGCAGCACATTCCCGGCCAGCACGTCGGTGCTGTGGTTGGCGTTCATGCCCTGCTGCATCAGGCAGTAGGGCCACAGCAGGGCATAGCCCTTGCTGCCTATCAGCATTCCCGCAATGCCGCCGACCAGCCCTAAGAAAATCGGCACCGCAAAGCTGCGGATCAGCATGGCCAGCAAAAGCTGCACCGCCGCCACAGCCAGACCGCCGAAAATGCCGCGCACCAGATAGAAAACGATGCTCACCGGCGGCCAATCGCTGAACCCGGCAAACAGCCGCCCGCACGCCACGTACAGCACAAAGACAAAGCATTGCGTAAAGCACATCAGCTTTACAACAACAAGGAGCTTTGCCGCAAACAGCGCAAAGGGCCGCACGGGTGCTGCCATGATCAGGTTCCAGTTGTGGCCAAGGTGCTCAAGCCGCCAAAGGTAGGCCGCATACGCCGACACCAGCGCGGGAAAGAACAGCATCGAGTAAAACAGCGTGTGCTGCGTCCACAGGCTGTACCACCGCTCGGTCAGGATTTCCAGATTTTGCAGATAGTTGAAGGTCCCGTACCCGGCGGAAATCAACGGCAGCACAAAGAAGATCACCCAGATGGGCGACGCATGCAGCTTGCGGTTCTCGGCAATTATACAACGCTTCAGCATTTGTTATACCTCCTTATCGCGCATCATGCGCCAGGCGGCGGCAAACAAAGCCGCAGCCAGTACCACGGTAAACGCCAGCAGTCCCCAGCTGTAGGGCCGCAGGCCGTAGGTCACAGTGTGGGTGGCCTGGTCCCAGTAGGAAACCTCATAGCAGGACAGCGGGACAAAGTAGCCCCACGGCACAAAATAACTGACAAGGGGCGGCATGAACGCCGAAAACAGCCCGATCAGTGCCCCCACAATGCCGACACAAAGCGCAGGCAGCGGGTTGTCAAAAATCAACATCAGCAGAAGCTCCGAGAAAAACAGCATGACATCGACAGCCAGCGTGCAAATGCCCGTGTACACAAACGGCCCGGCGGGGAACGCCTCGGTGTAGCCCTGCACCCGCCCCAGCAGGATGGATACGGCCATTTCCAGCGTGACCATCAGCAGGACCTCGCCCGTGCCCAGCAGCGCCTTGCCCGCAAACAGACTGCGGCGGCTTTGCAGCGTATACAGCAGCTTGGCAGTATTGCCCTTGACCTCCATGTCCCACAGGCGGCTGGCGATCAGTGCCATCACAATGGGCATTAAAATGGCGTTCAGAACGGGCAGCGCGAACAAAAGAGCGCTGTAGGCGTTGGCCAGCTCGTCCGCGCCGGTGGGGGCCTCCGCCCCGGCCCAGAGATACACGACCACCGGTACGGCCAGGCAGATTAGCAAATCGTGGCGGCGGCGGGCCTTTTGCAGCTCCGCATGCAGTGCTTTGCCCATCTCAGTCCGCCTCCTCGCTCGTCAGGCTCAGGAAAATCTCCTCCAGCGTCTTGGTGCGGGGCGTCAGCTCCACAACGCCCGCGCCGCAGGCAGCCAGTTTTTGCACGAGGTCGGCCAGCAGGGCATCCTGCAGGGGCGGCAGCGTCACAACGCAGCTGTCGCCGTGCGCGGTCAGACCGTTGGCGCGCAGGATCGGTGCGGCCTTGGCCGGGTCCAGCAGCCGCAGCGTGACATTGCCGCGGCTGTGGCGCTGCAATTCGGTCAGCGGTCCCTCAAACAGTATATGGCCGTGGTCGATGATGCCGACCTGCTCGACCATCTGCTCCATCTCGCCCAAAAGATGGCTCGAGATCAGCACCGTCGCGCCCGTGGCGGCGGGCATGTTCCGGATGAGCGCGCGCATCTCCTGAATGCCTGCGGGGTCCAGACCGTTCGTCGGCTCGTCCAGAATCAGCAGCTTCGGGCTGCCCAGCAGCGCCATGGCAATGCCGAGCCGCTGCTTCATGCCGAGCGAATACTGCCCGACCCTGCGGTTGCGGTCCTGCGTCAGATGCACAATGTCCAGCACGCGGCCGATGTCCTTATGGGGCACACCCTTTAAGTCGGCCACGATCTCCAAATTCTCCTGTGCGGTCAGATGCAGATACCCGGCGGGGGACTCAATCAGGCTGCCGGTCTGGCGCAGCAGCGGCAGGCGGCTTTTCTCGGTCAGCTCCTGCCCGAGCAGGCGCACCCGGCCCGCCGTCTGCAAAGGATGCTGCTTCATAAGTTCCTCCTTGAAAGCAGTGCGCCGCACCGGGCCGGAGCGGCCCCATGCGGCGCAGGGGTTATTTGCTGGCGTACAGGACCACGTCCACCGTCAGGGACTGGCCGTCCCGCTGGATGGTCAGACGGATGGTATCGCCCACGGAGTGGCTGCGCCGCACAGTCAGCAGATCGCTGGTGACGGAGACAGGCTGGCCGTCCGCCTCCAGAATGATATCGCCGGGCTGCACACCGGCCTCCGCAGCGCCCAGGGTGTAGACCTCCACCTGCGTGCCGCCACCGGACTTTTCGATGGTGCGGACGGTGATACCGATGGTGGGGGTACCCAGAAACTCCCCGTGGGCGATGAGGTCATTGACCACGAAGGACACGGAGCTGATGGGCAGGGCGAAGCCCAGTCCCTCCACTGTGGCCTCGTCCTCGGAGAGGCTGGAGTTGCTCATTTTCATGGTGTTGAT
>OHUI01001130.1_pt1 | contig 10347 bp, 10 predicted proteins | sample 1579231 | NCBI WGS metagenome assembly OHUI01 (sample SAMEA3882509, study PRJEB24775) | human gut metagenome | biome: human-associated habitat; feature: intestine environment; material: feces | place: Netherlands | collected 2009/2010 | reverse complement strand
TGCTGCTTTCCATGCCAATGCGCTCGCACAGGCCCTTGCACAGCACCTTCTCGCCGTCCATATCGATCAGCTGATACTTCAGGGAAGAAGAACCGCAGTTAATAACCAGAATCTTCATCTGTGTTGCCTCCTGAAAATTTTTGTACCGTCCGCAGCCTGAAAAAACCTGCGGACAGAATTTTACAGATTCCTATGTTTATTATATAATAGGGATGGCGGCTTTTCAAGGCGCAACCCGGGCAAAGCGGTAAAACTTGTGTACAAGGTTTTTGTACATCCTGCCTACAAATCCCGGAAACGACAGGGTTTTTCTGTATATGCGATATAAATTTAACAATCTTTTGGCAAAAAGGAGCAGTTCCATGAAGTTTGCAGGCATCATTGCGGAGTACGACCCCTTCCACAACGGCCACGCATGGCAGCTGGCACAGGCGCGGGCGCTGGGGGCGCAGCGGGTGGCCGTAGCCATGAGCTGCGGGCTTACCCAGCGGGGTGCGCTGCCGCTGCTGCCGGAGGCGGTGCGGGTGCAGGCGGCGCTGGCCTGCGGGGCAGACCTTGTGTTTGCCCTGCCCGCGCCCTGCGCCTGCGCCGGTGCCGAGGCTTTTGCCCGGGCGGGGGTGCGCATTCTGGCTGCTGCCGGGTGCGATGCGCTGGTCTTTGGGGCAGAGACCCCGGACACCGCCCTTCTGCAAAAAGCTGCCCGGGTGCTGTGCAGCGAGGACTACCGCACCGCGCTCAGACAGCAGCTTGCCGCCGGGGCGCACAGCTTTGCCGCCGCCCGGCAGGCGGCGGTGCAGCTCGATGGGGATCGACCACATCGGGTGGTTGCGGTAGAGGCTTTTGTCGATCGACGTGAACCCGCGGTGGATGACACCCAGGCGGCGGATGCCGGCGTTGTAGATGCGTTCCACGCCGCCGATCCACAATTCGAGGTCGGGACTCACGGGGTTTTTCACCAGCACCGGGATATCGTGCCCGCGCAGCGCATCGGCGATCTCCTGCATGGCGAACGGGTTCGCCGTCGTGCGGGCCCCGATCCAGATCATGTCGATGCCGCCTTCTATCGCTGCCAGGACATGCTTGCGCGTAGCGACCTCCGTGGCGGTATACATCCCCGTTTCGCGTTTTACGCGTTGCAGCCAGGCTATGCCTTCGACGCCTACGCCCTCGAACCCGCCCGGTTTGGTGCGTGGTTTCCACAGTCCGGCGCGGAATAGCTTGAAGCCCTCCGCGGCCAGTTCGCGGGCTGTTTCGATTACCTGCTCTTCGGTTTCGGCGCTGCACGGCCCCGCGATGACCAGCGGCCGACGGGGGTCGAGCCCCGGGAGATTGATGGGTTGTAAGTCGTTCATGGTTTTTATGTTTTTCGTTTTTATCGTTTGTTCCTTGTCAGATTACCGGGTTGGGGCATTCGGCGTATTCGCCCAGGATGCGGAAGTCGCTCGTCAGCGGCCGCGCCGCTTCGATGGCCTGCCGGTAACGCACCGCGTCGTCGAAGGTGACGTCCACGTAGAAGCGGTATTCCCACTCGCGGCCGATGATCGGCAGCGACTGTATTTTCGAGAGGTTGATTTCGTAAAAGGAGAGCAGGGTGAGCACCTTGGAAAGGCTTCCCTGGGTGTGGGGCAGCGAGAAGACCAGCGATGCCTTGTTCGTGCGCGCCGGGTCGGTGAACCCTGCGGCGCAGCTGCGGTCGGCCAGCAGGAGGAAGCGCGTGAAGTTGTGTTTGTTGGTCTCGATGCCCCGTTCCAGGATTTCGAGCCCGTAGAGCTCCGCCGCCCCGGCGCCGCAGATGGCGGCCGTGCCGCGGAGCCGTTGTTCGGCGATTTCGCGGGCGCTGCCCGCCGTGTCGTCGCGTTCGACGACTTTCATCGCCGGATGGGCTTTCAGGTAATCGCCGCACTGCATCAGGGCGATCGGGTGCGAGTGCACCTCGCCGATGTCGCAGGGCGCCTCCCCCGGCAGTGCTGCCAGTACGTGCGAGATGCGGAGTTTGTATTCGCCGATGACGGCGAGCGAACTGCGCCGCAGCAGCTCGTGGTTGGGAAGCAGGCTGCCTGCGATGGTGTTTTCGATGGCCGCGATGCCCAGCAGCGTCGGGTCGGCGGCCATGCGGGCGAACTGCTGGTCGAAGCTGTCGCAGGGCAGGATTTCGACCTGCTCGCCGGGGAAACTGCACCTGGCGGCGGTTTCGTGGAAACATCCGGGTTGTCCCTGTATGGTGATGCGTTTCATAATCGAATTTTAGGCATTAAAAAATCCCGCTCTTTGCAGAACGGGATCCTTCGTGTTTTCACTCTATCGTATCATACAGCTAATTGCATACAACCCCGCTCTTCCTCTTGCTATAAAAGAAAAAGTAAAAAAAGTAATATGCAAAACCGTAAAGTCTCATCTCTCGTGGGGATTAACAGCGGCAAATGTAGTAAAATATTTGCGGAATCCAAATTTTCAGCCCTGTTTTTTACCTGCGGCGGCCGATTTCCGTTTCCGGAACCGCTTTTTGAACTGCTGACGGCGGCCGAAGAGCAGACGGAAGAAGACCCCCCGCAGCAGCGTGTCGTTGATGTCCCACCCGCGTATGTCGGCGTAGCGATCCAATATGTACAGGAACGGGACGGCCGGGCAGCTCAGCCGCCGCAGGTTGATCATGCATTCGTCGGGGCGCAGCGGCCGGGCGTGGAATCTCATGCGGTTGATGTCGATCAGCTGGAAACGGTAGCTGCCTGTCGTACCGTCGTATTCCCAGAGGATATTGGTCTGGTTGAAATCCTCGTGGCAGATCCCTTGCTCATGGAGGCGGACGGTGAAGCGGGCGAAGGCTTCGAGTACGGGCAGCGTGTCCGGCGCCGGGAACTGTTTCATGGTCTGCGGGAGCGGGGTGAGCTCCGACCGGCGGGAGACGAAATAGGTGTCGGCGATCAGGCCGTCCTTGCGGTATTCGCTCCATGCCACCGGTTCCGGGGTGTCGAAACCCATCCCGCGCAGGCGCAGGGCGTGCTCGTAGGCGCGGCGGGCCTTGTTCTTGCGGAAGAACGAATACATGACCCTGTTGAACAGATGGGGGCGTTTGTAGCGTTTGACGACCAGGCTTTCGCCCCCGATGTCGAAAGCCCGTATCTGGTTGCGCCCTTCGTGGAGCACTTCGCCCGAGACGGGAAAAACCTCCGGGAGCCGCTCGATGAATGGCTGCACATGCCGTATTGCGGGGTTGATCGTTATTTTCATATGTGAGTCCGTTTACAACACAAAGTTACGGCAAACACGGTTTCCGCATAGTTCTGTTTGGGAATAATATTGGTGAAATAGATGGAAAAGGGCCTGCCGATTGTCGGTTTTGTCGTTTGTAAACGACTTTCAATACGCTAATCTTTGCCGCTGTGCTGTTAGCGGAACAGTCCGTTTCGTGGAGCTTTTGCTCCGGATTATGCAGGTGCGAAAGTGTCAGTTCGTCGAATTTGAGTAGGGGCAGGACTTTCTGCAATGATACCAGTGTGAAACGGTATTTGGTGGCTGTGTTTATCTTGCCCTGTTCTTGTTGCCGGGTTATCGCTTGTGCAAAATATTCGGCTGTCGTACCGTCGTTTTTCCGCCCGTTTCTTTCGAGAAGATTATCGAGCGTGATGTCTGCTTCCAAAATCTCAAGTCGTTTCAGGCGTTTGTGGTATTCTGCAAGCAGGCTGTCGATGCGGTATTGGATTTCCTGCGGCTCCTCGTTCTGAATGATGATACGGCGGTTTTGGGCATCCCAAGCCGTAGGAACGATTGCTGTTCCGGTGCTGACACAGCGAATTTTCGAGCCTCGGGTAAATCGCAGATGGATGGGAGTAGTTCCGTTTTTGTTTGCCTTATCCTTGCGACAAACAACGTTAACGGTGATATTCATAGCTTTACGTTATTTGCAGCGCGCGTTTCTATTTCGCCGTTTACCCGTCGGATTCGGGTAAAAATGCGGGTGAAAAACCGCTCCGAATCATGCCTTTTTTGCCATATATGCACGAAAAAAGCGGCTGCCTTGTTTTGGCAACCGCTTGATTTCGAGAGCTGTTGACGAGGATTGAACTCGTGACCTCTTCCTTACCAAGGAAGTGCTCTACCACTGAGCTACAACAGCAACATTTCCCGTTCGAGTGGTGCAAAAGTACATAAGAAAAATGAAAAGACCAAAAAATTGTGAATAATTCATAATTATTTTCTATCTTTACTTTTGAATTATAACCCATGCACATGAAACGTATACTAATAGTAGGTGCCGGAGGCCAGATTGGTTCCGAGCTGACAGTCTATCTGCGCAAAATTTACGGCGACCACAATGTCGTGGCTACCGACATGCGCGAATGCAAGGCCCTCGGCGAGGCCGGCCCTTTCGAAGTGCTCAATGCGCTCGATGCGACGGCGATGGCGTCGGTCGTGGCGCGTTACCACATCGATACGATCTTCAACCTGGTCGCTTTGCTCTCGGCTGTGGGCGAACGTAATCCGCAGATGGCCTGGAATGTCAATATGGGGGCGCTCAACAATTCGCTCGAGGTGGCGCGCCAACACCATTGCGCCCTCTTCACGCCCAGTTCGATCGGCGCCTTCGGGCCCTCGTCCCCCAAGGACAAGACCCCGCAGGACACGATCATGCAGCCCACGACCATCTACGGCATCTGTAAGGTCACGGGCGAGATGCTGGGGAATTACTACCACCATAAGTACGGTGTGGATACCCGTTCGGTGCGTTTTCCGGGCATTATCTCGAACGTCACGCTGCCGGGCGGCGGTACGACGGACTACGCCGTCGAGATCTACTATGAGGCGATCCGGTCGGGCCGGTTCACCTGCCCCGTACCGTCGGACGTCTATATGGACATGATCTACATGCCCGATGCGCTGCGGGCCTGCGTCGAACTGATGGAGGCCGACCCCGCGAAGCTCGTGCACCGCAACAGTTTCAACATCGCGTCGATGAGCTTCACGCCGGAGATTATCTGCGCCGAAATCCAAAAGCGGATGCCCGGCTTCACGATGGACTACGACGTCGACCCCGTGAAGAAGGAGATCGCCGAGAGCTGGCCCAACTCGCTCGACGATACCTGCGCCCGCGAGGAGTGGGGGTGGAAACCCGAATGGGATCTCTCGCGCATGACGGACGATATGCTGGAGCATATCCGTGCCAAAGTCGCCGCGAAGTGAATCCGGGGGACGATGGCGTTGCCATATCCCGTGTCGTCGAAACCGCGGCCAGTTGGGACGGGGCGCCGCTGCCCTCCTATCCGCGGGGTGCGCCGCGGGTGACGATACTCCGGGCAACGGTGCCGCCGCATACTGCGCTGGCGATGCATACGCACGCCCTGGTCAATGCGGGGGTGATCCTGCGGGGCGAGCTGACCGTCATTGCCGAAACCGGTGCCCAACGGATGTTCCGGGCCGGAGAGGGCATCGTGGAGCTGGTCGGTACGCGCCATTACGGCGAGAACCGGGGCGACGGGGAGCTGGAGCTGGTGATGTTTTATGCCGGAACACAGGGCATGTCGCTTTCCGAGCGTGCAGACCTATAACCAGAAGTTATGACGACGAGACGAATTACGCGGACCATAGCCCTTTTTGTGCTGTTGCTGACAGCTGCGGTTATCGGCGGGAGTTTCTATATGCTCGCGTTCTCGCTGCGTCCCGACGCCAGGATGCGGGAAAAGAATGCCACGGCCTATGAATATATGTATGCCGAATACCCATTCCTGCGCCCGTGGGTGGACAGTTTGCAGACGGCCGGGGCGTTGCGCGACACCGTGATCGCCGATCCGCAGGGTGTCCGGCTGCACGCCCTCTACGCGGCGGCTCCCGTGCCGACCGACCGCACGGCGGTCATCGTCCACGGTTATACGGACTGCGCCGTGCGGATGCTGATGATCGGCTACCTCTATAACCATGACCTGGGGTATAACATCCTGCTGCCGGATCTGTATTACCACGGACAGAGCGAAGGGCGGGCAATCCGCATGGGGTGGCTCGACCGCTTCGATCTGCTGCGCTGGATGGAGATTGCCGACGGGATTTTCGGCGGCGATACGCGGATGGTCGTGCATGGCATCTCGATGGGGGCTGCTACGACGATGATGGCCTCGGGCGAGCCCCAACGGCCCTACGTCAGGTGTTTTGTCGAGGATTGCGGCTATACGGGCGTCTGGGACGAGTTCTCCAAGGAACTGAAGTCGTCGTTCGGGCTGCCGGCATTCCCGTTGCTGTATACGGCCAGCTGGCTGTGCGACCTGAAATACGGGTGGAATTTCCGCGAGGCCTCGTCGCTGGCACAGGTCGCAAAATGCCGCCTGCCGATGCTTTTCATCCACGGCGATGCCGACGATTATGTCCCCACCTGGATGGTTCGCCCGCTTTTCGAGGCGAAGCCGGGCGACAAGGAGCTGTGGCTCGTGCCGGGTGCCGGACATGCCGCTTCCTACCGCGACAACCGGGAGGAATACACGCGCCGCGTCGGGGAGTTCGTCGGAAAATATATCGGGCCCGCTTGAAAAGGGCCCGGGGCGGCTTCCGGGCGCTTCTGCCGGTTCGGAGTATGCCCTTCGGATAATAGAAATAAACTATGGAAAACGATAATCAACAGCGGGTCAAGTCCTACCGGATTTTGGAGGAAGGCGTCGCTAAACTCCCGGCCGATGTGCGCGGGGCGCTTTACCGGCCGTGTGCCGTCGATTGTGTGAAGGACGACGTCCTGAGGGAGCTCCGCAGGCAATTCGAAGAATGCGGCCGCGATCTCGACCGGCAGTATACGAAATACGGCCGCTCGGAGTATTTTTTTGCGGACATCATCGAGCCGGGGCGGGTTTACGAGGTCGGGTATCCCCGGTGCCTCTGCCCGCAGGTCGACGCCGGGTTCGTGGACTCTCCGGCCCATTGCGAATGCTCCCGCCAGAGCATCCTCTATGTCATGGAGGAGCTGTTGCCCGGCAAGGACATCCGGGTGGAAGAGCTCGAGACCGTGTTGTCGGGCGGCAGAGAATGCCGCTTCCGGATCATTGTCGGGTAGCTCATTGCGGCGCCTGGCTACTCCAGGCCGCATCCGGTGCCCGGGCGTTGGGTGCGGGGATGGTTGCTGCCCAGAATAAAAAATCCCGAAGCCAATGCTTCGGGATTTTTTAATAGGGTATTCAGTCGCCTATGCGCCCGCATAGATCAGCATCCCGAGCCCGGTGAGGAACAGCAGGAACATTCCCAGGTTGAGCCTGTGGGAGATTTTGGGTGCTCCCTTGAATTCTTTCCAGATCAGTATTCCCCAAAGTGCCGAAACGAGTGTCGCCCCCTGTCCCAGGCCGTAGGAGATTGCCGCCCCGGCTTTGCCCGAGGCGATCATGCTGAACGATTCTCCCAGGCACCAGATCATACCGCCCAGCACGCCGACCATGTGGGTTTTGAGACCGCCTTTGAAATAGTCGGCGATCCGCACGGGTTCACCGTCCACCGGACGTTTCATCGCGACGGTGTTGAACAGGAAATTGCTGATGAAAACTCCGACGGCGAAGATGAATACGGCCGTATAGGGTGTCATTTTGCCGGCTGTGGGGGCGGCAAAATCGTTCAGATCCATGGAAGCGGCCACGAACCGGTAGAAGAATGCCATGATGATGCCGGCCGCAACCGAGATGAGAATGCCTTTGGTCGTGAGTTTGCGTTTTTCGGTCTGGGCTTTCTTGTAGGCGAATCCGTTCATGACGATCGCTGCGGCGATGAGCAGTACCCCGAGGAAAATGAAGGTCGGGTCGCCTTTGGCCGCGCTGAAATAATTTATCACTACGCCCAGTACCAGTGCGAGCCCTACACCCACGGGAAAAGCTACCGACATGCCGCAGAGGGCGATGGCTGCCGAAAGCAGGATGTTCGATGCGTTGAATATCACGCCGCCCATGAATGCAGAGAAGAGGTTGCCTGCGTCTGCCTGTGCAAGGTCTGCGAGGAAACTGCGCCCCTCCGTCCCGAAACTGCCCAGCGTGAAGGCCGACAGCACGGAGAAGAGCAGCAGGCCGATGACATAGTCCCAGTAGAAGAGTTCATAGCGCCACGTGCGGGCCGCCAGTTTCTGGGTGTTGCCCCAGGAGCCCCAGCACAGCATGGTGATGAAGCAAAAAGCGATTGCCAGGGGATAACTTTGAACGATAAACATAATGCGTCGAATTTACGGGGTTCGGATTAATTCCCGGCAGCTTGCGGAGTGCTGCCGTATACCAACAGGTCGCGGATTTGCAGCGATGCATCCTTGCGCGGGTTATGCCATTCGGCCGTGATGCGGTGGGGGCCGGACGGGAGCCGGTAACGCCAGAACAGTTCATGGCGGCGGGTGCGGTAAAGCGCCGGGAGCTTGACGCGTTCGACCGGTTGCCCGTCGATCGAGAAGGTTACTTCGGCCACGTACGACTCGTCGGGGCAGCGCAGGGCGCCCGTCAATACCGCTCCGATGCCGTCGAATTCGATTACGCCGGCTTCGGGGAGCGATTGGTGGATTGCACGGCGTTCGGTCGGATAATGCCCTTCGAACGACTGTTCGAAACGGACGGGTACGGGTTGCTGGCATGCGATGGTCACGTCGGTTTCACCTGCGGAACCGCCGTTGCGGCGGATTACTTCCAATGCCTGGTCGAAGCTCATCTTGTAGGTGCGGTTGAGCGAGATGTCGGTATAGGCGAACTCCATATCTTCCACTTCGCGCAGGTTGCGCATCCATTTTTCGGGGATTTTGCTGTACCCGAGCATTGCGCCCAGGATACCGCCGGCCGATGCCGGGTTGCAATCCGAGTCCTGTCCGCAACGGGTGGCGATGTCGAGCGTCTTCGAGAAATCGCCCTCGCCGTAAAGCAGGCCGATGAGGATGTAGGCGCTGTTGGTCACGGCGTCGATGTTGAACGGCACGAATACCCCGTCGGGGCAGCCGATATCCGAACTCCATTTCTTTTCGCATTCGAACCACGTGCGTTTCCAGTCGCCGGGATACTGCTTGTGCCAGGCGATGACGTCTTTCATGCACCGGTGATAGCGGCTCTGTTCGGGGATGGTTTTCAAGGCTTCCTCGACGATGAACCCGATGTCGTCCGAGACGAACGAAAGCGAATACATCGCTGCCACGTAAACTCCGCCGTACCAGCCGTCGCCGTAGTTCATGATGTGTCCCGCGCGGTCGCAGAACTCCGAGGCCGCGTTGGGCATGCCCGGGGACATGAGCCCCGCGAAATCGGCTTCGATCTGGAAGTCGAGGTCGTCGGCATGGGGGTTGTTGAGCCAGTGCCCCGACTCGGGCGGGCGGATGCCGTTGAGGATGTTGTAGCGTGCGGCCTGGTTGGCGTGCCACAAGACGTAGCCGGCATTGGCGAAGGCTGCGGCGAGCGAATCCACCGGGGCGTCGATGCCCAGGCGGTCGAAGACCTCGACGAACGTTAAGTCCATATATACGTCGTCGTAAAGCCCCGGCGTATTCTCGTACCACCATTTGATGTAATGTTCCGGCCACGGGATGGGGGTGTATTCCTGGATCATCGTGCCGTTGAATTTGAACTCGGTCGGGCCGCCGTAGGTGCATCCGATAGTCTGGCCGGCCCAGCCGCCCTTGATTTTGTCGAGCAGCCGTTCTTTGGAGATGGTGACTTGTGCCGGAAGTGGCTGTGTCGCCGGTGCGGAATTGCACGAGGCGCCCAGGATCACGGCGCAGAGTAGAAATAAGGTTTTTTTCATGCTTGGGTCTGTTTTAGCGTTATAGGTTGAATACGTCGACTTCGGTACGGTAAGGTACGGAATTTTGCGCGCCTACGCGTGTGACCGATATGGCCGAGGCTTTACAGGCGAAACGCACGGCCTCGGGAAGTGTCCGTCCCTCGGAAAGGGCCACGACCAGCGCCCCGTTGAACACATCGCCCGCGGCGGTCGTGTCGACGGCCTGTGTCTTGTATGCCGGGACGATTTCGCAGTGTGCACCGTCGAAGACCAGGGCACCTTTGGCACCGAGCGTGATGATGACGTTGCACACACCCATCGACGCGATTTTACGGGCGGCTTCTTCGGCCGTGCGCTCATCGGTGATGCGGATTCCGGAGATGGCTTCGGCTTCGGTTTCATTCGGGGTGATCGCGTACAGCGTTTCGAGCAGTCCGGCGGAGAGCTTCGAGGCCGGGGCCGGGTTCAGGACGACCTTCTTGCCCAGCCGGTACGCCATCATGGCGGCGGCCTCGACGGTTTGCATCGGGATTTCGAGTTGCAACAGGATGATATCGGCCGCTTCGACTGCCTCGGCCGACCGTTTCAGGTCGTTGGGGGTGAGATGCGCGTTGGCGCCGGGAGCGACGACGATGCAGTTCTCAGCGTCGG
>OHUI01001122.1_pt1 | contig 10392 bp, 7 predicted proteins | sample 1579231 | NCBI WGS metagenome assembly OHUI01 (sample SAMEA3882509, study PRJEB24775) | human gut metagenome | biome: human-associated habitat; feature: intestine environment; material: feces | place: Netherlands | collected 2009/2010 | reverse complement strand
TCAAGGCCATGCGCAAGGACGTGCTGGCCAAGTGCTACGGCGGCGATATCTCCCGTAAAAAGAAGCTGCTGGAAAAGCAGAAGGAAGGCAAAAAGAAGATGCGTCAGCTGGGCAGCGTTTCCCTGCCCAGCGAGGCCTTTACCGCCGTGCTCAAGCTGGACAGCGACGACGATTAAGCTGCAAATATACAAAAGGGATGCTGCGTGCGCGGCATCCCTTTTTTGATAGGAACTCCCAAATGTGAAATCCACTCATGGCAGAGATGCACTCTTTGCTTTTCACTATAAATATGTTATAATTTCTTTATATATCAATTCTTGTATTCGTTTTTGGAGAGATGGGCTGCGGCCTTGTGCTGTGCCCTTCTCTATGCAACGTTCCCCGGCAGAAAGGATGTGGCCTTTATCAAAGCAAAACACGGAAAAGGCGCAGCACAAAGCGGCAGACACACACACAGCGGCAGCTGCGCACAGAGGGCAACGCCCCTCTGGAAGCAGGTGTTGCTGACGCTGCTGATCTTTATTGCTCTGCTCGCTCTGATCGGCGGGGCACTGTGGCAGAATATCTGCTATAACCGTACCCACTATACCGCAGAGTTTTATCAGATCCATTCCCGCAAGCTGACCCAGAGCTGCCGGGTCGTTTTTCTCACCGATGTACATCTGCGGGAGTACGGGCAGGATAATTGCGATCTGGTGCAGGATATCCGCAGCCTTGCCCCGGATCTGATCCTGCTGGGCGGCGACCTTGTGACCTACGGCGAAGGCTCCAATTACGACAATATGCTCTCCCTGTGCAGTCAGCTGAGCGAGATCGCGCCGGTGTGCGGCGTGATGGGCAACCACGAGGACGAGCTGTATTTTCTGGACAACGACCGGGAACTGGTGGAAAAGTTCACCGCCGCCGGGGTGACCATCCTGCGCAATGAAGAGGCGCGCTATACCGTCCACGACAATGTCATCAGCATTCTGGGCGTGGAGGGCAGCCCGAAGGACTTTTACAACTACGGTGCCAGTACCTTTATGGACGCCGCAGAGCAGCAGACGGACTACGACCTGCGCATCTGTCTGGCGCATGTGCCCACCTACTTTACCGAGCATCTGGAAAATTATTCCTTTGAGCTGGGACTGGCCGGGCACACCCACGGCGGCATCGTGCGGCTGCCGAAGGTCGGCCCACTTTACAGTGCCGAGGAGGGCTTTTTCCCCGACTATGCCGGGGGCAGCTATGGGCTTGCCAACAACGCCACCCTCATTGTAAGCCGGGGACTGGGCGATTCCAGCTGGGCTCCCCGCATCAATAACGTGCCGGAGCTTTCGGTCATTGACATCGACTAAGCAGTCTGCACCGCGCGTGCAGGCCGCTGCAAAAGGGTAGAATGCCATGGATGACATTAAAGAAAAGATCAAACAGGCGCTGCGCCATATCTGGACAAATAAATACCGCCTGTTTCTCTGCCTGCTGACCTTGTGCTGTCTGTTCGGGCTGGTTCACTATTTCAAAAGTGCGGACAGCGCCACCGCCAGCATCTCCTTCAATTACTCTGAGGCCGCGCTGGGCATGAACCCCAACAAGACCCGCTTCAACGCCTACGAGATCGTTTCGGACGAGGTGATGAAACGCGCCATCCGGCGGGTGGGCTTGCAGGACAGCCTGACTGCCTCCCAGCTGGCCCAGTGCCTTTATCTCAGCCCGGAAGGCACCGGCAGCGCCAACGGCAGCGAATATATCAGCACCAACTACTATCTTTCCATCAACGCCCGCAAGCTGGAGCTTGGCAGCCGCAAGGCCACGGATCTTTTGCAGAGCGTGTGCGAATCCTACCGGGAGATCTTTCAGAGCAACTACTGCGACAACCAGAGCCTGCTGAAGGAAAAGCTGGAAGTGACCTCTGCGTGTGAGCCTTATCTGCGGCTGAACGAGCTGGAGGTGCGCGCTGAGGGGCTGAACCGTTACCTGAACGCTCGTCTGCAGGAGAACAAAAGCTTTACGGACGAGGCAAACCCCGACTCTGCCACCAACAACTTTACCACGCTGGGTAAAAAGATCAACAATCTGGTGGATTACGATCTCCCCAATGCCATGGCCTTTGTCATTGAGGGCGGCGTTGCCCGCGACCCGTCCATGCTGACCAGCATTCTGGAATACAAGAACAAGATCGATGATCTTGCCATGCGCACCCAGCAGGCTTATTATGACGCCGATAAAAAGGGCATTTCCATCTACGAAAAGTCCATGACCTCCATCATGATGATCCCCACCGTGGATGAGGCCAGCGAATACTATATGTCCCGCACCAAGACCGCCATGGACGCGCTGGCGCGCTCGGCAGATGCTTCTCTGTCCGATGCCACCGATTACCAGTCCGAGATCGTGAGCACCAATTATGTGATCCAGAAGATCCGGGAGCTGGACGCCGGGCAGCCGCGCTTGGCCGAGGCACAGGCCATGGTGAACAAGCTGGAAGCTGCCATCAACGAGATCTCGGAGCAGCTGTTCGTGCTGGACAAAGCCTACGTCAAGTATAAATCCCAGAACTATATCACATTTACCTACGGTTCATCCTCCTTTATCCAACGGCTGAGCCTGAAAAAGACCCTGATGGAGTCTGTTGCCGTGATGCTGGGCGGCGCATGGCTGCTCCACGAACGGAAACGCAGAAAGGTAAGGCACCACAAATGAAAAAGTTTGAGATCCTGCGCTATCTGAAGCGTTTCAGCATCCTGATCTTTCTGGTCGCGCTGGCAGGTGCAGCCGCCATCTACCTGTATGCAGACGGGCGGCAGATGTACACAGCCTCTGTCATCATCCGCTATACCAACGACGGCATCTCGGACGGCTACACCCCGGACGGCAGCGAACTGGACGTCAACGAGATCTACTCCTCCACCGTCATCTCGCAGGCCATGGATGCACTGGGTGCTTCCGGGCGGCTGAGCACCATCCGTTCCAACATTTCGGTGACCCCGGTGATTCCAGAGGATCAGCAAACCATCAATGATGCCTTACTGGATAAGGGCGAAGAGGTGACCTACTTCCCCGACACCTACAAGGTGAGCCTCGTGGTAGACGGAGCGCTGGGCGCGGGCTATGCCCGCAATATGCTGGATGCTATCATCCAGAGTTACTGCACCTATTATACGGAAAAATATGTGGAGCAGAAGCTCTCGCTCAACCCTTCGTCCGGTCTGCTGGACAACGGCTACGACTACTACGAGTGCATCCGCATTCTGGAAAACGATACCACCGAGATGCAGAACTACCTGCTGAGCAAGCGGGAACATTACCCAGACTTCCGCTCCTCCCGCACCGGCTACACCTATGCAGATCTGTGCGATATCTATTCCGATTTCAAAAAATACACCATCCCGGCGCTGTACGCCTATGTGCTCAACGGCCCGCAGGTGCGGGACGGCACGGTGCTGCAGGAATATCTGGCCAACTGCATTGAGACTGCAAAGCAGGACGAGCAGATCACCACCGAACAGCGGGACAGCCTGTGGAGCCTGACCGACCAGTATGTGTACAAGAACGCCGACCTGCTGAAAAACTACTTTACCGACCAGGGCGAGGTGGTGTCCGCAGAATACATCCTGAACAACATCGAGCTGGAGGGCGCGGGCGATAAGGCACAGACCACCTATGACGGTCTGGTGCTGAAGCTGGTGTCGCTGGAACAGCAGGTGGCTGCCAGCCAGATCGACCGGCAGTTTCAGGAGGAGATCCTGCAAAGCTTCCGCAACGTGGATTTTGGCGGCACAGACGAACAGCATACTGCAATGGAAAGCATGATCAACGACTACGAGGCGCAGCTGAAAAGCTACTACGAGATCATCAATACCAGCAGCAAGGAGCTGAACCTGTACATCAGCGCGGATTATCTAAAGATGATCAGCTCGGTGCAGGTGGCTGCCGCCATCAATGTCAAGCTGTACCTGATGCTGGCGCTGGTGCTGTTCTTTGTGATCGGCTGCTGCGGTGCCGTTCTGCTGGGACGCCTCTCGGATGTGGTGGATTATCTGTTGTATGTGGACAAAAAGACCGGCCTGCCCAACCGCGAAAAGCTCAATGTGTACATCACCGGCATGGCCGGCCGCATCCTGCCGGAGGACTATACCTGCTTTGCCTTGCAGCTGGACAATCTGACCGAGATGAGCCGCCGCTTCGGCTACACCGTGGGCGACGGCATCCTGAAGGATTTTTCCGGTCTTTTGCAGCTGATGGGCGACACCGATGGCACGGTGGGCTACAACGGCGCGGGCAAGTTCCTTGCCTTCTTTGATGAATGCAGCAGCCGGAAGGCAGAAGTCATGATCCGCATCCTGCAAAGTCAGGTGGACGAGTATAACAAGCTGAACCCGGAGTACCCCATCCTGTTCACCGCTGCATGGGCCACTTCCTCGGAGGAGGAACTCTACCATGTGCGCGACCTTGTGCGCTGCGCACAGAAAAAAATGGCCCTGACCGCAGAGGAGGGCGGCGCTGCCCTTGGAATTTCTGAAACCTGAAAAAGCCGGAGAACTTAGATGAAACAATTGCTGAAAAAGCTGACCCATGGGAAACGGCACACCGGCGCTGCTCCGTCTGCGCTGGCGTTTCCCGATGCAGCTGCCGCAGAGAACTACCTGAAAGCTCTTGCACCGATCCCCACAGGGACTATACAGGCCGACAACCGTATAATCCCGCAGTACGACCTGCACATTATTGTACCGTGCTACAATGTTGCGCGCACCATTGTCCGCTGTGTGGACTCGATTCTTTCACAAAAGACCGGCTATACATTTTTTGTGTCACTGGTCAACGATGGCTCTACCGATAAAACACCGGAGCTGCTGGAGCGATACCGCGCCGACCCCCGGGTAGAGATCCTTACACAATCTAACCGCGGGCTTTCCGGGGCACGAAACCGCGCGCTGGAGCATATCCGGGGAAAGTACATCCTGTTTGTGGACTCAGACGACACGCTGCGCAAAGGTGCCGTAGAGGCGCTGCTGTCCAAAGCGGTGGAAACGAACGCCGACATTGTGCAGGGCGGCTTTGTCAACATTACCGGGCACGGCCTTGTCTTTGGCCGGACGGGCTACCGGGAGGGATCCGCTGCCGAAACCGGGCAGACCCCCTATGGCATGGCATGGGGCAAGGTGATCCGCAGCAGCATTTTCGCCCATCTGAAATTCCCGGAGGGCTACTGGTTCGAGGATACGATCTTTGCCTTCTGCATCGGCCCTTTCCGGCCTGCCCATTACCTGATTCCGGCGTATGTCTATAACTATACCCGGAACCCGCTGGGCATCACACTGCGCTCCCGCAAAAAGGCAAAGGCAGTGGATACCGTATGGATCATGCGGTATCTGATGGCAGATCTGGCACAGAAAAAAGAAGTGCACTCTGCGCAGGTGCAGCAGCTTTTGTTACAGCACATCGCGCTGGCATGGTACCGGCTCTCCCGTTTGGACGAAACCGTCCAGCAGGCGGCATTTCTGGTGATGCAGCAGATGTATGCTGCGTACTACGCCCCACAGGATATCTGCGTGCAGGACAGCCGTCTGCTGGCACTGCATCAGGCACTGGCGGCGAAAAACTATGGACAGTATCTTGCTGCCGCAGAAAACCTGACATAAGGGCTGCAAACACAGATAAAGGGAGAAATTTATGATACGAGTGCTGCATTCGGTCAGCAATATGGACCGCGGCGGGATCGAGACCATGCTGATGAACTACTACCGGCATATCGACCGCAGCAAGGTTCAGTTTGATTTTATCGTCAACAAGAAAAAGCCCGGCGACTACGACGACGAGATCCGCCGTCTGGGCGGGCATATCTACCAAAGCCCGGGGCTTGACCCGCTGCATTACCCGGCGTATCTGCGCTTTGTGCAGCAGACCGTGGCCGCAGACCCCCGCATCCGCATCCTGCACGCCCACAACGAGGCCATGGGGCTGTACGCCCTGAAGGGCGCGGAGAAGGCGGGGCTGCCCGTGCGCATTGCCCACGCCCATAATATCTGGATCGTCCGGGACTACAAGTGGCCGCTGAAGATGCTCTGCAAGCGGCTGCTGCCCGGCGCAGCCACCCACCTGTGGGCCTGCGGCCGGGACGCAGGCATCTACTATTTTGGCAAGGCAGACTGGGAGCGCCGGGGACAGATCATTCCCAACGCCATTGAGCCGGAGACCTTCCGGTTTGCCCCTGCCGTCCGCGCGGAAATGCGGGCGCGTTACGGGCTGGAGGATCGGGTGGTGCTTGGCCATGTAGGGCGCTTTGACGTCCGCAAGAACCACGAGCGTTTGCTGGAGATCTTTGCTGCTTTTTTGCAGCTGGAGCCCCGGGCGGTGCTGGTGCTCATCGGCACCGGCAGGCTGGAACCGGCTGTCCGCGCACAGGCACAGGAACTGGGCATCACAGACCATATCCTGTTTGCCGGGCTGCAAAGCAATGTGGCAGACTGGTACCAGTTGATGGATCTCTTCGTCATGCCCTCCCGCTTCGAGGGTCTGCCGGTGGTGGGCATCGAGGCGCAGGCCGCCGGGCTGGGGTGCGTATTTTCGGACGCAGTGCCGGAAGAGGTGCTGCTTTCGCCCCGCGCCATCCAGATCCCGCTTTCTGCCAGCAATGCAGACTGGGCGGCAGGCTTGCAGCGGATGCTCCAACAGCCCTGCAACCGTTCTGCCGGCGCAGAGCTGATCCGGCAGGCGGGCTACGATATCAACATCGCCGCCGCCCGCTTGCAGCAGCAGTACTTGCAGCTGAGCGGAGAGGCGTAAGTCATCTGCGGGAACACCCGCTACAAAAGGAGAACCCTTTTTCATGCGCACATTGGATCAGATCCTGACCAAAAAGGATTACAGCCGGAAAACTCCGGCCTCTTTGTTTTATAAGGACAGCCCGCTGTGGCAAAAACTGCTGACCATCAGCTGCGTGTTCTTTCTGGCCGGAGCAGGGTTGGGAGAGTGGAAGCCGATCAACACCACGCTGGGTGGCCTTCCCAAGGCCATCTCTCTGGGAGTGATCGGGCTTGCGGTGCTATACACTCTGTTTTACCCGGACGAAACACGCCTCCGGGAGATCTGGAAGCCTACCCTGCTGTATATGTCCCTGATGGCGGCACTGTTTTTCTGGTCGATGGTCATCTGGATCAAAAGCTTTGCTACGGTCTCCTCCATGATCCGCAGCTGCTCTAAACTTGTGTTCCAGAGTATTGCCATCCTCACTGCCGTAGCGCTGGTCTATCTGTTCCGGGAAAAGGCAATTGAGCTGTTTACCATCAGCATCTGTATTACCAACGGTGCCATCATGCTGCTGTGCATTCCCGACTACGGCGTTGCCGCCAGCATCCAGTCCCTCATCACCTGTCTGGTCACTTTCGGTGATGCGGTCGGCTATGCCCGCCAGCTGGAGATCCACGATCTGACCTTTGTATTCGGGCAGATGATCTTGTACTACGCCGTTTTTGCGCCTCGTACCACCCGGCAGGAAAAGCGCAAGCGCTGGCTGTATCTGCTGGCCTGCTGCTGGTTCTTTCTGGTCGGCATGAAGCGCAGCGCCATTCCGACAGTGCTCCTGTTCATCCTGATTGCTCTGCTTCTCCGCAAGCGCAAGGTGCCCAGCTGGCTCTACCCGACAGTGGGCGTGTGCTGCATCCTGTTTTTTCTAGCATTCCTCTACGGTGTGCGCAATGGCATCGTTTCAAGGCTTTTAAACAGTGTCGGCGTGGATATGATGGGACGGGACTACCTGTGGAGCATGGCGAACCCCTACTATGAATTTTCCGTCACCTATCTCGGCCACGGCTTTGAATATGTGGATACCATCATTGGTCAGTGGTATAGTGCGGGACTTATCAACCACCCCTATCCCTTCCATAACGACATCCTGAAGGTCTTTGTGGAGGTGGGCTTTCCCGGCTTTCTGCTCTGGTCCGGCATCCAGTATGTTCTGACTCCGCTGTTCTGGCAGCGCTATGCAGACCAAGAGACCACGTTGCTGTATCTGTCCGAGCTAGGCTATATGACGGTGACCTACCTGACCGATAATACCGCCTTTTATTTCTGGAGCACGATGGCGCTGCGTCTGGTGACGCTTGCCTACGCCATGGAGCGCAAAAAGCCCCCGGAGCCCAAGGTTTGGATGCCGGACAGTCGGCAGGAGATGCGGGACCGCATCCGTATTCTGATGAAGGAAGTGTGACGGCAAGGAGTGAAAACAATGCCCTGTATCTCGTTTATAGTGCCTATTTATAATATGGAGCGCCTGCTGCCCCGGGCGCTGCGCTCACTGCGGGCGCAGACCCTGACCGACTTCGAGGCCATCCTCATCAATGATGGCTCTAAGGACGGCAGCGCCGCGCTGTGCGCACAGGCTGCTGCCGAGGATGCGCGCTTTCGCTTTATCGACCAGCCCAACGGCGGCGTAGCCGCTGCCCGCAACGCGGGGCTGGACGCCGCCCGGGGAGAATATATCTTCTTTCTGGACCCGGACGACTGGGTAGAGTCGGATGCGGCAGAAGTGCTGTATCATACCGCCCGGAATGCGAATGCAGACTGCGTGCAGTTTGGGATGTTTTACGACATCTGCGATGAAAACGGAAAGCTGCTGCACTCTGAGACCGATTACTGCACCTTTTCCGGCGTGTACCGGGGCGAGCCCTTCAAGGAGCATTTTGACGAGATGGCGTCCTCGTATCTGATCATCAATAAGCTGTTCCGCAGGGCGTTTCTGGAGCAGCACCATCTGCGCTTTCCCTGCCATCAGCTGGGGGAAGATGGGCTGTTTTTCGTAGCCTTCTACCGCAGGGACCCCGGCTGTCTGGTGGTGCTGGAAAAGCCGCTGTACCACTACACGATCGCCCGGCGGGGCAGTCTGTCCAACAGCTACCACCCGGAACGGCTGGAGGATAACTTTTATCTCAGTGACGCCGTGTGGGACACCGTTGCTGCGTGGGGCTTGCTGGACAGCCCTATGCACCGTGCAAAGGCGAACTACTGCACCGTCCGCGACCTGATGATGGGGATCAAGAACCTTGGGTGCAGCCCGCTTTCCCTCGCCGAGCAGACCGCATGGCTGCGCAGCACCCTGCAAAAGCCCCGGGTGCGCACGGCGGTGCACAGCACCCCGCTGCACGCCATGCAGAGCCGGAACGACCGGGTCAAGCTGCTGCTGCTCAAGCTGCGGCTGTACCGCGCAGTGCTGCTGCTCTGCGGCACAAACCAGAAAAGCTGAAAGGGAAAAACACGGATGAAGCATAAATTTCTGCGGGCGTTGTGCTATCTGAAAGAGCTGCTGGCCATGCTGCTGTGCAAGCTGCTTGGGGCAGTATGCCGCGCCTTTATTCCGGCATACCGGGGCATCTGGCTGGTGGGCGAGCGCGGCACCGATGCCCGCGACAACGGTTACTGGTTCTACCGGTATCTGCGCACGCAGCACCCGGAGCTTCGTACCTATTATGTCATCACTGCCGACAGCCCGGATGCTGCAAAGATCAATGCGCTGGGCGGCGCGGTGCAGCGGTGCAGCTTCCGGCATTATCTGCTGTACTACTGCGCCGATTATCTGGTGGGCACCCATGTGCAGCCCTGTGCGCCGGACCTGATCGTGCACTACCACCTTGCCGCGAAAGGCATCCGCGCCCGGGGCAAGCAGGTGTTTCTGCAGCATGGTGTCATCAAAGACGAGATGCAATGGCTCCACCGGGAAAATCTGTATCTGGACCTCTTTGTCTGCGGCGCAAAGCCGGAATACGAGTATATCCGGGATACCTACGGCTTTGTGCCAAAAGTACCGCGCTATCTTGGGCTGGCACGCTGGGATAATTTGCTGCGCGCCGGGCAAGCGCCCTGCAAAAAGATGATCCTGTTCATGCCCACATGGCGTGGTGCGCACTACCCCGATGGAGAAGCGTTCCGGAGTACACAGTTCTATCAGAGCTGTCAGGCGCTGCTGAACAGTCCGCGCCTGCACAAAATGCTGGAACAGTATGATTATACGCTGGTCTTTTACCCGCATATTGAAATGCAGAAGCATCTGGCACAGTTCCACACGGATTCTGCGCGGGTGTGTCTGGCAGACAGTACGACCCATGATGTGCAGCAACTGCTGCTGGACTGCGCACTGCTGATTACAGATTATTCCAGCGTCTTTTTTGATGTGGCCTATCTGGAAAAGCCGGAATTATACTATCAGTTCGATGAAACGGAGTTCCGGCAGTATCACTATAAGCAGGGCTACTTTGACTACCGCAGGGACGGTTTTGGCCCGGTGTGCACCACCGAGGAAGCGCTTTTGCAGGCGCTGGAAACGGCCTTGCAGCACGGGATGGAGATGCTGCCGGAATACAAAGCCCGGGTAGCAGCCTTTTTCCCGCTGCGGGATACCCAGAACTGCGCCCGCACCTA
>OHUI01001115.1_pt1 | contig 10457 bp, 11 predicted proteins | sample 1579231 | NCBI WGS metagenome assembly OHUI01 (sample SAMEA3882509, study PRJEB24775) | human gut metagenome | biome: human-associated habitat; feature: intestine environment; material: feces | place: Netherlands | collected 2009/2010 | reverse complement strand
ACGGGCCTGTTACATAGGTAAGCAGTTCGCCGGTCTTGTCTTGTCGTAAAACATATTCGATACAATTTCTCATTGCTCCATGTGTATTTGTCCGCTTATTAATCGTCTTATTAACTGCCATATCCTTTCACTCTCCTTCCGATACTTGAGAATATTTTTATTGAGGAAATACAACATACTGTCGTTTGGGATTTCTCCATCTGTATGCAGTTTTCTTGCAATCTGGTTGATATTTGTCGTAGCTCCCCGGAGCTGACAAAGGATATCCGCAAACATCTGGTTCAGTCTTTTCAGTTCTTCTATTTCCTCTGCCGTTGCTATCTTCAAGTCTGCGATTGCTTTTATCACAACTTCCTGCTGTGTTCTTCCGGATTCTTTAACCTTGCTCTGAAACAAATCGTATTCCTCTTTATTCATCCGTATGGTTACTGTATGATTTCGTTTTCTCATAGGCTTTTGTCTCCTTTCATTGCTTGATTTTCATTCTTTGTTAACAGCCACAGCGTTCTGGCGGCATATTGGCAGGAGATTTATAAGAGAGTGCAACGCTCTCTTATACAGGTGCAGGACAGCGTCCTAGTCAATCAGTAAGTGTTCCGTAGGAATGTCCGGTGGACATTTCGCAGGAATACTTACGCCATTGACGTGCCGGGGTTCCAAGGGGCAGAGCCCTCTGGCAAGTTTAGGAACAGCCCAAAGGCTGGCTCCGGTGCAGAGTGGCTTGCCACTTTGCGAAACTTGCCTGTCATCTCCCCACCACTGAACCGACACCCACCAAGCCATATTTTCCACCCTACGTTATCAGATCAAAATGGAGATGACGGTGGTTTTGTGGTGCAGGGACAGACTGTGGAAGAAATAGAAAAGCTCCCATTTCGATAGATTTTCTCTTTCTGAAACAGGCTGTTCATGCATCACTCCGATGCGAAGTATCGGACAATCATGTGCCGTATCCGGCACTCTATATTTCTTCTTTGCCTTGCTTATACAACGTTTTCCATCTGCAAATGCCTCTCTGCCATATTTCGCTGTTATTTCTGCTTTTCTTTTTCTGAATCACTTTCCATTTCTGCTGAAAAGCATAAAAATAGCAGTCATGAACATTTCACTGATTTTTACCAATAGAAATGCCATCACTGCCATTACCTTTTTCTGCTATTCTGTTTCCGTAAAGCTTTCCTTACTGTCAGTCTATTTTTCTATTACTGCTATTTTATTTTGTCGCAAATTTCAAACAGGTCATGCAATAAATTCTCCAGTTTCATAAGTCTGCGATGCTGATACCAGATCAATCCGGGAAGTCCCACTGCAAGGAAGAACGAAGCACATAAAATCTTTATTGCCTGTCCTCTGCTGCTTATCCCTCCATATCCAAATCCACATACCAGATTCACGAATAAAACATAGAAATATCCACAAAATAAAACAAATTCAAAAATCCACACCAGCACCTTTTTCACTTTCTCTTTCACTCTGTACTTCTCCCTTCTGCATTTTTAAATTCAGTGTAGCGAATTTCTCGCTATATTTCAATAGTGAATATCTCGCTAAGTTATTATTATGCTAGAGGTGAAACGCATGTATCAGAGAATACGGGATCTGCGTGAAGATCGTGACCTTACGCAGAAGAATATGGGTGAAATTCTGAATTGCAGTCAGCGTATTTACAGTAATTATGAATGTGGTGATGTCGATATCCCTACTCACATTCTGATTAAACTGGCTGAATTTCATAACACCAGCGTTGACTATCTGCTAAACCTGACAGATGATAAACGTCCTTACCCAAGAAAAAAGAATAGCTCCACTTAAGGCAGTCCGATTTATTTTATGCAAACCGGACTGCTTTTCCTTTTTACAGACAGCTAAAAACTATCCGCAAAATCCAGTGCTGCATCCATATCAGCTTCTTTCTCCCAGTCCAGATTATCTTCTGCGATCTCTCCATCCGTTTTCTCCATTGTTAGTGTTCTGTCCGGCAGATTAATTTCTCCTACCGATTCTTTTACAAACGGTACAAGCATTTCCATCAGATTCTTCGCTATAGCCATCGGGGCAGATTCTTTCACTCCATCCCGGACAGCTGTTTCCACTCTTTCCAGAAAAGCATCTTCCTTTTCTCTGGTTTCCAGATACGGATCTGCTTCATTCCTGTACTCTCTGGAAAAATAATCGTTTAAAGCAACTACAACTGCTCTGGTGTACGATTTATATTTTTCCCTGTCCATCGTCTGCAAATATTCCCATGCCTGCCTGTCCTGTTCATCACAAAGATTCAAACGGATATTTGTGTTGATGATTTTCCGTTCTTTTCTCATACAAGCATCCCTCCGTTTCTCTGGATTTTCCTTACGGTCATTGCTTCATAGCCTTTCGCTGTGGCACAGATGTCCCGTACAATTGTCACCCGGCTCTTGTCATATTCTCCAAAATTCTGGATCATACAACCGCCACCGCCGACCACATACAGACGCATCAGTTCTGGATTATATTCCCGTTCTCTCAGCTTATGGAAGATTTCTTTCGTATAATCTCCGGCAGCTTTACGAATGACTGTCAGATATTTCTCACCAATATCTGCTGTCCCGGTACGGATCACCTGCTCAATCACCAGATCGTCCACCACTGTTCCCAGTTCTTTCAGCAGGGATTCCCTTACAGCAAGCACACACTGATGCGTTCCATATTTCTCTGTAAAGCATTTCTTCTCTAATGGACGGGAATTGTTGATATACATGATGTTCATAGTTCCGTTTCCAATATCTGCCAGCATATTGATTCCTTTGAAATCCTGTAAGCGGTAGAAGGCTGCTGCAAATCCCTGTGGGTAAATATCAGCTCCTGCAAACTCTACATGATACTCTTTATTGCGGAATATAAAATCCACGCTTTCATTCTGGAGAAGATATTTCTGGAAATCTTCTTTCTGTGTAGCTACCCAGGTAAGGGGAAGTCCGGCTGCGATATGTACCGTTGCCCGGTTCATACCTTTCCCATCCAGTTCCCTTGCAATAGCTGCCAGTGTCAGCACATAATAGTCCTCATCCTGCGTTTTCTCTGCACAGAACTCCTTGTGTTCCTCTCCGATCTGGTAATACATGCCATTGTAAACAAGAAGATTGTTCTGAAAGATTGGCTCCTTGTCATATCTGGCTACACCGGATGGAAAGCATCTGGTGGCAGTTTTCATGTTTCCATAACCATGATCAATCCCGATCACCATAACTGTCTCATTATTGTTGTTTTTCATCATTCTCATAATCATACCTCATACTTTCTTAATATTTATTTTTGACTTTCTCCCAAATTCGGGAAAAACCTATATTTGTATCAGCTAAAACGTTGATACATAAAAAGGGCAGTCAGTGTAAAAAAAGCAAAATTTTATGTACTCTGGCAGCTATCTTTGTTATTTCTCCTGCTCCGGTAACATTTCTTTTTGCTTATTTTGCCCTAAATGCCCTTAATTCCCTGATTCATATTTAATTGTAACTGTTTATAATCTATATCTGTTTCTTCAAAAGGTATTCTTTCTTCTGGATCTACAGGACAAAAATCTTCTTCCTTAACTGCAATATCCTGATAATAGAACTCACCATTGTACTGCTTCAGAAGGAAACCTTTATCTGTCATATTCCTGAAAAAGTTGGATTTACCATGCCCCTGTCTGCCATTCTCTTTGCAGTATTCCTCATACATATGGAACACTTCACTTCGTTTCAGACGTTTCCCTTTGGCACGCACCAATGACTCATCAATAAAAGCACAGATACTATCTGACGTCCGTTGCACTTCTCTTACACATTCTTTGCTGTGTTCGCTCTCCGTGAACTTTCCCTGTTCGTACAGATTTTTCAATGCAATCATCGCCATATGAATTGCATAATCGGATTCTGCCTGTACCTTTTCCTTTAAGTGCAGATCTTTTTCACCACTTTTTACTACCCGGTTCATATCGAGAATCAGTAGTCTACGGTAAAAAGCATCTGACTTATCCTCAAGATTCTGCGGCATTTCATTGGTAGAAAAAAGCAGCTTTGCATAAGAGTGAAAATGGATTGCATCCTGCCCCTTTTTCTCATAGATCAGTGTATCTTCACCGACTGCTTTCTTTAATACATCTGTGTTCTCCATTGCTTTACATGGAATATCCGCACAGGCATTTAGTAGCTTTCCGTACATTCCAGTCGCATAGAATCGTTTGTTCAAATCCTGTAAAGAAATGCTGGACATATTGGTGATTCCAACTACATGCTGGATCAGTGATACTGCCACAGACTTTCCGGTTCCACCATTTCCTTTCAGTGTAAGGAATTTCTGAAACTGCGTATCCTGTGTCATGCAGTATCCAAAATACTCCCAGAATGTCTGCTGTTCTTCTTTATTTGGAAGAGACGATGCAAGATACTTTTTGATATTTTCTCCACCTTGTAACACCTGCTCACAATCCTCTGGATAATAGGGAAATGGAATCTGATTGATTGTCAGATAATCCGGATTGTGTTCCAGCATTTCACCCGTAACCGGATCATAATATCCATTTTTGAAGTTGATCCACCTCACAGGTTGTTTATTTAGTTCATATGCCTCTCGGTGAACTTTTGGCTGTGCGATCAGCAGATTATAGATTCTTTTGATCACTCCACTCTGTACCTGATCTCGATAAATCAGCTTCTGAAATTCTGCTCCACTGGAAAATCCTTCCCTCGCCTTCCTCTGTCAGAGATTCTGTCATATCCCTTTTCATATACTTTCCACAACAAATACAGAAAACAGGAACCCCCTCCTGCACAAACCGTTTTCCCGCCAAGAATCATACCTTCCGTCTGGGATACCGTCTTCGGAAGCATCAGATACAGCTTAAATTCTGCCACAGCCTGATCCACCTTTTCTTTCCAGAACCCAAAGTCAGACCACCTTGACGGAATCCATCCCTCCGGCCAGGTCAGATGTGTAAAAAGAAGCCAGACCACCGTCCCTGCCATTACACTGTACAGCAGGTTGCAGAACCAGTACTCTGCATCTTTCACTGTATAGTTCTTTTTTTCTCTGCTTATTTCCGTCCACAGACTGCCAGAAAGAACCGCCGGAAGCAGCAGTAATGCCGCCAGTCCTGCATTTTTCGGTAAAGTCGAGGATACCACAGTTCCCTGAAGTCCGTATTTCATCAGAAATCCGTTCACTGTACTTTCTTCGGTTTCTCCATTTCTCCTTCTGATAAACAAACGATTATAAAAAAGTTCCGTCTCGGTATCATCCGCAGAAGCCGCCCCGAAAACCAGAATTTTCTGCCCCCAGTCCGCAACTTTCCTGACAGTATAAGTACGTCCCTGAAACAGAATCTGACCACCCGGAACCTTATTGCCAAAGAGCTCCCAGGCAGTTGTACCATCAATCACGCAACCATCCGGATCACCTTCTGTCAGAGCTGCTGCCTGCCAGTCATACCCTGCGGGATTTCCCTTAAGATACACAGTCATCGCCTGTGCCTGCCGGTTTCCTTCTTTCGCAGAAATCTCCCTCAACCCTGCATCTGCATAAAAACATACATCATAAGGCTTCTCACTTTTTCTTTCCTGCTTCAGGATATTTTCTGCTCCTTTCCTGTCAGGATAAGCTGCGGACAGAAACACTGATACTGCTGTATCATTTCTGATCTGCACATAATTATAGACTCCCAGAAAATAAATACAGAAAATAATCAGCCACACAGTCAGAGTACCGGCTTTCCTTAAAAAGGCACTCTGACTTCTGACACTCATTCCTCCAGCAGCCTGATCCGGCTGCCGCTGCTGATCTCTCTGTCACTGGAAGTCACGATTTTCTGGTCACTTGATAAATCCCCGTTCTCCAGCGCAGCAGTGGAAGAATTTTTATCTTTCACATTCACATACGTTTTTCGCGCTACCAGTACCTCACCCAGGACGGTGTTCTGTGTATCTGTCACATAAACATAGTATCTGCCATTTTCCTCATACAATGCGCTCAGCGGAACACAGGCATTAAAAGGACCTGCATCCTGAGAGATTGTAAATTCCGCAGTATCACCTATGGAAAGAGTTCCCTCCGGTACCTGTACAGAAAGAATGTACTGATTTTCATTACTGCTGTCCTCTTTCACAGACTCCACTTTCGCTCCTGTAATCTCTTTTTCATCCGCACCTTTTAAAATTACCTCTCCGCCACTCTTTATGTATTTCAGATCATCTTTGCTGACCTCTGCCTGAAACCGAAAGGTTCCTTTGGATTCATAAAGGACAACCGCAGCTTCCGCTCCTGTCTGGCTTCCTGTCACTGCACTCAGACTCTTTATCACACCATCACAGGGTGCTTTCACTTTTCCCTTTCGTGCCAGCACTTTCTGCAACGTTTCCAGATCTTTCTGCGCAGTCTCAAGTTCCGCCTGCGTATTCTCCAGCGTGGAATCCGAAGCATCACCGATCTGCGTATCCCGGATTGCCTGCTCTGCTGACTGAAGTTCTCTTCTGCGGCTGAGCATGGCTTCATTCACCGCCTCCTCTTTCGCCCGGATATCATCAATCAAAACCTGCTCCTGAGAATTGTCCTGCGCATTCGAATTGTCGCCGTTTCCTGATGTATTTTTATTCCCTTCGCCATCTGTGCGATCCGTATTTCCGGAATCACCGGAGTTCTCCGGATCATCAAACTCGCTGGAATCACTGAACTTCTCCTCATCCGGTATCTTATCCTGTACGTCATTCTGCGCCGCATCCCGCTGTGCGTAATAATCCTGAAGCTTCTGTCTGGCTATGGCTGCCTCATTCTGTGCCGCCTGCACACTGTAATTTCCGCTGGAAACCGCACTGTTATAATTTTCCTGTGCATCTGAAAACTCATTATTTCTCTTCTGCTGATTCACAGACTCTGCACTGATCAGATCATTGATCTTCCCCTGCAGAACATCTATGGCATCCTGTTTTTCCTTTATGGTTTTTTTTAGATATTTTACAGAAAACTTCAGCAGCGCATCCCCTTTTTTCACATTCTGTCCTTCCTGCACATAAACCTGCTCCACCTTCTGTCCCTCCTGGGTAAAAACTGCCCGTTCTCTGGTTCCCATCACTTTACCTGTGCCGGTCACCTCATGCGTGATCACCTGATTCTGAGCTGTTTTTGTCTCTACCTGTGCTACATTCACCGAATCTGCCGCCCTGGACAGAAAAGTAAACAAAAGCATCAGGGCAAAAAATCCTGCCAGAATTTTTATCAGTTTTATTTTCTTCATAGATAAATCCTCTCGTTTCTGTCGCTCTATTCCTTGATTGCCGTGGATATGATCCCTTGTTCCAGATAATCCTGCCCTGCCAGAAAAACGATCACTGCCGGGATCAGAACCAGAACAGATACCGCAAATGCCTTTCCTGTCTGGGAGATATCGATCTGTGGAAGGTACAGAGACAGCGGCCACAGACTTTTGGTCTTCAGAAATGCCATTGGCTGTTCGATCAGATTCCAGTATTCCAGAAATCCCAGAACCAGTGCCGAAATGATACCCGCAGAACCCAGAGGGATTCCGATTCTGATAAAAATAAGCAGCTCACCCGCCCCGTCCAGCCGCGCAGATTCCATCAGTGCCTCCGGAATACTCTCAAAGAAACGATACATGATAAAAACCGGAAACGTGGAAAAGGCCGCCGGAAGAATAATCCCCCACAGATGATCCAGAAGTTTCATCTGATCCAGAACCAAATAATTACTGAGCATCATTACCTGAAAGGGCATCATCATCAATGCCACATAGATCATAAACAGCAGATTTTTTCCCGGAAAACGATATCTGGCAAATCCCCACGCTGCCGGTACTCCCACCAGGATCTGCCCTGCCAGAACTCCGACAGTAATCTTTACGGAATTCCAGAACATCCCAAAAAACTCCGGAGAATCCAGCAGGACTTTCACATAGGATCTCAGCGTCGGATAAAGCGGAAGTACTCTCCAGAATACATAACTGACTGCCTGACCGGAAGCAGATCCACTGTCTGCTGTCAGTACCGCCCCCAGAAGATCATTTAATTCCTTCTGCCCCATCAGTGATCCTGTAACTGAAAAAAATACCGGAAATATTGCCACCAGTGCAAGGAGTACAAGGAGCAGTCTTCCTATCTTCCTGATACGGAATATCTGCATAACTTTTCTCATTCTGCCCCGCCTTTCCCCCAGGCTTTCCACAATCCCAGGATCAGCAGAAAAATCACCAGTCCGGTCACCACTGCCGCAGCCGACATCTTATCCAGCGACAGGTCCCTATACCAGTTGTTAAACAGATGCTGAAGCAGATACATTTTTTCCTGCGGATAATCACCGGCCACCAGATATGCCTCACGGAAAACCTTAAATGCATTGAGTACAGAAAGTACCACGATCGTAAAAAGGGACGGGAGCAGATTCGGGAGTGTGATCTTCGTAAAACATTTCCACTCCCCTGCCCCGTCCACTTTTGCTGCCTCGTAAAGTGCCGCCGGAATGGCAGACAATCCTGCCATCCAGAGCACTACATCATATCCAAGATTTCTCCATATATAACTGATCACCAGTACATAAAAGGAAGCACCTGTATTCATCCAGTCAGTCGTCTGAACAGATAACATATGAAGCAGGTGATTCAATAAGCCCTGATCGTCAAAAAGCAGTCTCCACAGAAGTACCACTGATGCTACAGGGATTGCCATTGGCAGAAGAAAGAAACTTTTCAGAATCTGCGTAAATCTTTTCTGCCCTGCAAGCAGGACTGCCGAAGAACCGAAGTGTGTTGCCTGCTGCCAGACGAAACGCTTTGTTTGCAAATATCGTCCTGTAGTTCTCTATCCCCACAAATTCTCCATTCACTGCCCCGCAAAAAGATCTGCGGATCACATCCACATACGGGATCAGCCAGAAAATGCAGACACCTGCAAAACTCGGAAGAATAAAAGCCAGACCTTTTTGTGTATTTCTGAAAGCTGCACATCTTCTGCGATTTCGTTTCCGACTAAACAGCAAATCTGATTTTGCGTTCCGTTTCTCTGTTAAAGATAAGTGTTCTTTTAAATTAATCTTCATTCTCTTAAACTCCCTTACCTTGCAGTATTGGGTAATCAGCAGCAGACAGCCGCTTATTCAGATAAATACAGATTTACTTCCTGCATGATCTCTTTCACAGCATCATCCAGCCCCGTTTCTCCATTGAGGTATTTCTCACCGGATTCCGTTACTGCACTTCGGATGATCTGATTACTCTTTGCAGGTACAGTAAGTGTTTTTCCCAGATCCATGATGTTCTGTATTGCTTCATCTTCCGGAATGATCTCGTCCATCACAAACTGTTTGATATTACCATCTCCCGTATCATAAGAGGTTCCGATCGAGCCAATGGTATCTCCGCTGGATTTTCCCATTTTCCAGTAAGCCATATCCTCATAAACTTTACTATTTACAGCTAACCCTTCCGTATTACTTGCTCTCTGGGATTCCTCTTCAAACAGAAACTTGACAAACTTCTCTGCCGCTTCTTTTTCGGATGCCTTTGCACTGACCCCGACAGCACTCCTTGGATAGAAACAGTTCTCGCTTTGTCCGTTCAGAAGTTTATAATCCAGATCCGGATCTACTTTTCTTGCAGAATCTAAAGATACCAGACCTTCCGGTGAGAGCAGGCCTCCTGCTGCTACTGTATCAACTTTTGCAAGCAGACTGGTTACGGATCCTGAAATGTCCATATATCCTGAATGATCTGAATCTGCCCAGTCATCCCCCATCTGATAAGCTTTCTTTGTTTCTTCTATCGCATTTTTCTGAGTCTGCCAGATCCTGTTTACCTGTTCCAGATATTCTTTCACAGCATTTTCATTCAGAGTTCCGTCTTCGTTCATCCATGCAGGTATACTATTATCTATGGTTCCCTGTATCAGATAGGATGGTGCTATAGAAAAATCGCTGAAGAATTGTAATTTTCCATAGCTATCTTTCTGCGACTCCGCTGCATCAGCTTCTGTTGTCAGATCCGTAATTCCGGCTATGATATCCTTATTTCCCTCTATCATCGGAATGCCGAACTTGACAGGCATGGTATAAATGCTTCCGTCCTCTTTTGTATATGCGTCCTTGATATTGGACAGGATATCTGTATCTTTTAATACCCCGCTTAAATCCTCCAACATTCCTTTTTCTATATAAGTATCCTCTGAAATACCATCCAGAAGCAGGACATCCAGCCCTGTTCCTGCCATGATCTCTGTATTGAGAACTTTCAGCGCATCTGTATCTGTAACAGAATCATCTCCCGACATTCCCGTCTCAATATTTACATAAACATCCGGATATTTCTTCTGGAAAAGCACTGCTGCCTGTTTTATGAAATCATTATCTTTCAGGGAATAAACAGTCAGCTCTGTATCCGGCGTCGTTGGGGTATCTTTAGAATATACATAAGAATAAATTTTTATATCTTCTCCTGCATT
>OHUI01001099.1_pt1 | contig 10644 bp, 6 predicted proteins | sample 1579231 | NCBI WGS metagenome assembly OHUI01 (sample SAMEA3882509, study PRJEB24775) | human gut metagenome | biome: human-associated habitat; feature: intestine environment; material: feces | place: Netherlands | collected 2009/2010 | reverse complement strand
TTCTTTCATTTACATCTGCCTTGGTGTAGAGCTTTGTCTCTGTATCGTCATCCTCACGGCCCGGAGTCTTGAAATCAAACTTCTTTATAAGGAAGCTGAAAATAAAGTAATACAGTAAGAAATATACTATTCCCACCGGAATCACGAGCATCCAGCTTGTCTTTTCATTTCCCTGCAATATACCAAACAGGAAGAAATCAAGTAATCCTCCTGAGAAAGTAAGTCCTACAGCGATGTTTAAAATATGTGCTATCATGTATGCGCTTCCAGCGAGCACTACCTGTACTGCAAAGAGAGCCGGTGCTACGAAAAGGAATGAGAACTCAAGAGGCTCTGTGATTCCTGTAAACATACATGCAAGTGTTGCAGAAAGTAAAAGGCTTCCTGCCTGTTTTTTCTTTTCCGGCTTTGCACATTTATACATTGCAAGTGCTGCTCCCGGAAGTCCGAAAATCATGAAAATGAACTCTCCCGAGAAATATCTTGTGGCATCGGCACTGAAATGTGCGATGTTTGCAGAGTCAGCAAGCTGTGCGAAGAAGATGTTCTGTCCACCCTCAACCATATGTCCTGCAACCTCCATCGTTCCACCGACTGCTGTCTGCCAGAACGGCATGTAAAATACATGGTGCAGTCCGAATGGAATAAGTGCTCTCTTTATGATACCAAAGAGAAGTGTTCCGAAATATCCTGTTCCTGTCACCACTCCGCCGAGTGCATAGATTCCGTTCTGCACTGTCGGCCAGATAAAATACATTAAGATTCCTACAAAAAGATATACCACTGTTGATATGATAGGCACAAATCTTGTTCCACCGAAAAATGACAATGCATTCGGCAGCTCAATCTTGTAGAAACGGTTGTGCAATGCTGCCACTCCAAGTCCTACGATAATTCCGCCAAACACGCCCATCTGCAGCGACTGGATACCGCATACTGATGTGATGGTTCCATCAAGCACATCCTTAGCAATGCTTCCGTCTGCAAGGATTTTTCCGGAAATCTTGAGCATCGCATTAATCGATACATTCATAACAAAGTATGCTATGACTGCTGAAAGTGCTGACACCTCTTTTTCCTTCTTTGCCATTCCGATTGCTACTCCGACCGCAAAAATGAGCGGAAGGTTATCGAATATGGCACTTCCGACCGCATTCATGATTACAAGAAGTGCATGGAGTATAGTCTTATCTCCGAGCAGCCACTGTAAACCATAGGTCTCAATTGTTGTGGTGTTGGTGAATGAGCTTCCGAGTCCTAAAAGCAAGCCTGCTACCGGAAGGATTGCGATTGGAAGCATGAAGCTTCGTCCTACTCTCTGCAGGACACCAAAAATTTTGTCTTTCATGAGCTTTTCCTCCTATAAATGCAGGGTATGTACCGATTTGCACCTATCATTCTTTTTTGCTCCAGCGACAAAAAGGAGGCACTTATCATACACTAACCCTGTTAAAAGTTATGTACGACAAATGCCTCCCTAAAAGTAACACGTCTGCTTAAGTTTATATCACAGAAGCCTTATTATTTCAACACAATTTTCCTTACGAGTTTATTTTTTGTTAATCATGCTGTTTTTATACATGTTTTTTTGTGAATTATGTCTAATGTCTTTTTTCTCCAGACGCCTCCATGTTTCCACTATCATAAAGCATTCTTCCTCTGTGATGCCCTCCGATGAATACACAGCCTTTTGTATGATGCGCATGTACTCGTCCCAGTGGATTCCGCAATAATCCGGTCCGCAATATTTTTCCTTCAAGTTAGCTAGATAAAGCTCATCTGTCCTGTTCTTTGAAGGATGTCCCAGCTCTTTGTAGATGCGGTTGTTTATCATTATAGCCGCCCTGCTGTAACGGCCTTTTTTCACCCTTTTTGCAAGTCTTGCTTCCCACAAAATATTTCTTCGCCTTTTGATATAAACTATGACGGCTGTAAGTGCAGTCAGAAAAATCACACAAAGTGAGGTTTTTAAAATCACCGGTGGTATATGAAGTCTCGTTTTTGAGTTCTGAGCATCTGTACGTTTATCCGCACCTGACTGTGAACCATAAGCATTCTCACTGCCATCACCTGATGTACTGTTTGCTGCAGCTTTTGATGTATCATCTTTTGCTGTGTCATCATTTTCTGCATCTGTATTTTTTGTATCTTCATTTGCTGCATCTTCATCCAGTTTATCTTCATCTGCCGCAGTATCATTCATATGCTCACTATCATTATAAGCAGCACCGGTGTTTGTTTTCTTTCCGTTGACACCAATATAGTCAAACGGATTCTCACCTGTCACATACTCAAAATATCCCGGTGTCATCTCCACCGGAATCCATCCGAAATCATCCAGATATATTTCAACCCAGGCATGCGACTGCGAATCCTTCACCTCACATATATCCTCATCATTTTCACCAGATTTGAAGCTGTCCTCCTTTGCACAGTATCCGCTTACATAGCGGCATGGAACGCCCATCTGTCTGAGTATCATCGTGCCAGCCGATGCAAAATGCACACAAAAGCCCTGTCTGCTATTTGAGAGAAAATTTTCAACTACATCCTTACCGCCTGTGGAAGGAGGATTTTTGCTGTACTTAAAAGCCTTCGATGTCAGAAACTGCTGCACCAGCTGTGCTGCCGCAATCCTGTTGGCATCATTTTCTCTTATATAGCCTGTGTACATCATATTGCTTGTGAGCTGTCCTGTCCTAAGAAGCAGCTTCGCATCTTTTGCAACAATTCCGTCACCGCCCTGCTTTTCAGTATAGTTTTCCATTACATAATCATTGTATGCCACATAGAAATCATTGTTGACCTCAAGAGGCTGTTCCGGCTCAAGGATAGACATTTCCAGACTACCATCGAAAAAGCCTGGACACGCCGACACCTCGATAGTCTTTGTCGCTTTATCCTTTGTGATAACAAAGTCTTCGTCAAAATCTATATCACCCTTGGCATCTATACTGTATGGGTCGATACAGTACGGCAAATAGGTATATTTGGTGGAAAGCTTCTCCATCGTGATTGTATACTTTTCGGTAGCCGGATTGGTCTCATCATCATAATAACCATCAAGCAGCGTGGCTAATCCGATTGTAGTCTGCCAGGCTGTCATCCTTGAAGCATCGTGATACTCTTTTTCCATCCCTGAAAAATTAGACTTTTTAATCCATCTGCCATTCTCATAGGTATCACCGTAGAAGCTTCTCAGATAAATATTAGAAGATGCGCCTGATGATGCTTCTACCGTCATCACTGTTTTTTCACTGTAGCTTGGATAGTGGTTGCTAACCGTGCCATCCTGCAAATCAATTCCCAAGCTGAAGAATGACTTTACGCTGCCCTCCAAGTCCTTTTGAAAGGCAAGCATCTGCGGCTTTTTACCGGCAAGCGTATCAGCAAGAGGTTTAAATGTAAATACACATATGAAAAGTATTGCTGACACTGCTGCCATATATAAAAACGCCGCCGCTATCCTTAAAGCCTCATTGCCCTGTGCACTGCCATTTGCATCATATCCTGCCACTGTGCGTGCGTTGCCATCTGCGATAAGACACCAGAGTGTACACAGTGTGAGCATAACGACCTCGCTGACACTTGGGCTTTTGCCTATGCACAGCTGTACCACAAGCATAAGCGTTGGAAATAATGTGAGCATGCGTCTTCTTTTAATTTGAACCGCCAGTGTCACCAGCAAAAGCATAACTATAAACGATACAAAGCCAACAAATGCCCCCGCAAAGGCTTTATCCCCCTTTGGGCAGGCAAACGAAGTGCCATAGTACACATTTATCAGCTCAAGATACCTGCCCTTTACATACAAAAAGCCGTCTTTTATATGCTCTGCTGCCTGCCAGTTTGCAATAAACACTCCAAGCAAAAATACAAGCAGCAGACCCGTATTTATCGCATGGCGCACCCATTTTCTTGTGTCAAGCAATGTAAGCCTGTTTATAAAGCCGCTTATCACCGAAAAAATAAACAGCCACACATACACATAATATGGGCATCTCACATGTGAAACGGTCGTATTCACAACAGACACTGCACACACCGTAAGAAGTACTGCTGCAGCTGCATTGGCAAGTTCAGTAAGCAGGACGCCAAGCACTGTAAATGCATTATTATAATCAGGCTTTATCTCATTTGTATCAGATCTCTGCCATCTGCTTTTCCTAAATGACAATCTCGTTTTTTTCATCCGCTCTGCCAACTATCTCCTCTCCCCTTTTTATCTGAAGTCTTCCGTCCACGCTAAGCAGACACACAAGCTTTTCTGCCCGGTACTTTTCCTCATACAAAAAAAGCGCATCATTCTTTGTATCCGGCTTTATTTTAAGAAAACTGTTCAAAAATATGTAAAAGCCCTCCTCGTCATCCACTCTGGCTCTCACAATATCGTTTATGGCGGTATCATACCACGCCACATAATGAGAGCATTTTTGATCCATAAGCGAAAAGGAAAGTGAGACAAGAAGCTTCATAAAAGCATCCGCCTGTCTGCCTTTCTTTATTCCCCTTAAATCTGCTACTATGGCCACCGCACATGCCTTTGGCAGGCTGTTCTCCTTTACCATCAGCTCATCAGTCCTTGCAGAAAGCTTCCAGTGCACACTCTGCAGCCTGTCACCGTTTTGAAACTCTCTGACATCAAACAGCTCCGACGGATCATATCCCGGTCTTAAATCATCATATATATCAGAATCCCCAAAGAAATTTCTTACTCTGTCCGTTATCCTCACAGGAATCTCATCAATCTGCGGCATCACCTCAACATTTGCATATTTTTTAACTCTTTTCGTGACACAAAAAAGCCTCGAAAAATCATATAGCTTTATCCTTACAAGCTCAAATTCATAATTGCCGCATAGGTTTACGCTGTACAAAAAATCACTGCCTCCTGACAGCCATTTTGTGCTTTTTTCGCCAGATAAATTATTTTTCACCGTTACACGGTATTTAACACCATCGAAGCCTGCCTCCTTCAGCCGGCAGGAAAGACTCACCCTGATACTCTCGCCCTGTGTGGCGATAGCTATCGGAATGTTTATAGCTGCCACTGCCCGGTGCGCCTTTACAAGCAATGCTATAAATGTCAGCACCATAAACACACACATAAAGCAGCCAAGCAGCGCCAGCGCAGCATTACCGTATATCATCGACATATAAAAAACTATTGCCGCAGTAATTATTCCTATCAAAAAACTAATCACGATTACCTGCCTTTTTCACATAAGTTGTCGGCTGTTTAACAGCCTTTAGTATCTCATCTATCACTGAAAGCTCTGATACGTGTGATACTCTCGCCTTGGTATTCAGCACGATTCTGTGCTTTGTCACATCCGCAAATACAGAAACCACATCAGATGGTATGACATAGCTTCGCCCACTCAGATACGCATATGCCTTTGCCATCCTCACACACGCAATCGTACCTCGCGGACTCACTCCAAGCTCAATGTACGGACTTGTCCTTGTCGCATCAACCAGATCCACAATGTACGAATAAATACTGTCATGGATAAACACCTGCTCAACCTCTCCCTGCATCTCAACAAGTCCCTGTGCATTCATAACAGGCTTTATCGTATACTCATCAGCCTTCACACTTTTGCCCTTTGCGATATCCACCTCTGCATCATGTGAAGGATATCCCATGCTCATACATATCATAAACCTATCAAGCTGTGACTCCGGCAACAGCTGTGTACCGGCGCTGCCCTTTGGATTTTGAGTGGCCATCACTATAAACGGCTCAGGGACCTTCCTGCTTATTCCATCCACAGTGACATTTCCTTCCTCCATAACCTCCAAGAGCGCAGACTGTGTTTTGGGACTTGTTCTGTTAATCTCATCTGCCAGAAACAGATTACACATCACGGCACCCTCGTGGTACACAAACTCTCCGGTCTGCTTCTGATACATAGAAAAGCCAAGTATATCAGCAGGCAGCACATCCGGAGTGAACTGTACTCTGTGATTCACAAGCGCCATCGCCCTTGAAAAAGCTACTGCAAGCGTAGTCTTTCCCACTCCCGGCACATCCTCAAGCAGTATATGTCCACCTGCCAAAAAGGCAGCAAATGCCTTGATGATACAATCATCCTTGCCCTTTACTGCCTTTTTTACTTCGTCTATCACTAACTGTGCATTATTCATTTGTCTTATCCCCCGGTTAATCATTTTAAACTGCCGATGATCATCTTCATCATCTAATTCATAAATAGCTATATATATTTTACATATTTAGTATCAATATTTCAACTTTTATCCCTTAAATTAAACAATTCTTAAAATTAATCATCTCTGCTGCTACACGGTTCCTGTGATGACAAGTGTGCTCTCACCCGGTGTGACAACCCACGCTCCGGTTGTGCTATCCTGTGTGTAGGCTGCCGTGCTCGAAAATGTGCCTGTCGCCTCATTGTAAGTGTAATCTGTAGCTGCAGTCCAGGCTGTGCCGTTTAATGCGGCTGTAAGATTGTTCAAAACCGGAGCAAATGTGTCTGTTATAACCACGCCTGTGGTATTGGTTGCCGCAACGCTTCCGTAGTTTTGAATCCTGAAGGTATAGGTCAGTGTACCGTTTTCCGTCACAGGAACAGGGCTTACCGACTTAGTAATTGCAAGATTTGGTGCAGCCTCGGCATTTACTGTCTCTGCTGCTGTGACCGGAGTGATTCCGGTACCGCTAACTGTAGCAGTGTTTGTGACTGCAGCCTCGATGCCAAGAGGAGCATACTCATTTAACGCTGCCTCATAGATGACAGTTGCATTGCCACCTGCCGGGACATTTATGCCTGTTATGCTAAGAGGCGGTCCCTGGGTTACTGCAGGCGCTGCCTGGAGTGTGCCGTTTGTATAGTATTTTGCGGTGTTATTCACATAGGTTAATGGTACAAGAGTGTTGGTGTTAAAGGTATAAGCACCTAGATTGTCAGAAAGTGTCAGACCGTTTATCGCGGTATTTCCGGAGTTTACGATGCTCACCACATAGGTTATTGTATCGTTTTGATTGTAGGTGTTTTTGACTGCTGTTTTCGTAGCAGAAAGCACCTCCAGTATTTCTCCGACTGCTATATTTGAATTGGCTACATTGTTGCCATAACGAAGCTGTGCCTGATTAGTAAATCGTGCCATATATTTTCCATCCTTTCATATATTCAGGTATGGTTTAATATATGACACAAATCTACAAATGCCACAGATTATTTACTGTCCTGTTTATTTTTCTCCACATCAGCCTTTTTGATAAGCTCCAGAAGCTTTTCAAGCTCCTCCTCATCCACGCCGGTGTAGCCTGAAAGCTCACTAAGGCTCGGCTCAAAACCCTTATCGGATTTTAGTTTCTCCACTGCACGGTTTACTAATGAAACTTTTCCTACAACAGTATTCTCGCTCTCATCCTCACCGGTCTGCTCCCTGATACACTCTTTCATAGACTCCTCTATGGCATCCAGAAGCTCTTTTTCCACATCTATCTCATCACCGCAGCCGCAGAGCTCAGTAAGGCACATGAAAAGTCCCATGTTTCCCTCCTGTACTACGTCCTCAAAGCCCTCTGATGTAACGGCAAGCTTCTTTGCCATGGCAAGCACACTTTTGAGCCAGAAATTTGATATAGTGTGTATCACACTCTCATCACCTGCGAGCAGCTTTTTGTACATATCGTCCTGCTCGGCCTTTGTGTAATCAGGTATCTCTTCAAGCTCCTCAAGATACATCCTAAACATAGGTGAATCCGGTATGAGGCTGTCCTCATCTATGTCAGGCTCAGCTTCATTATCCTGCTTATCTATATTATTTTTTCCACCTGCTATGGCATCCATCGAATCTCCTTCTGAGTATATTACATTGTTTAATGCAGCATTTTCAGACGATTCATCCCCATGTAATTCGTCCTGTGATTCATCCTCATAATCACCTGCACTCTCATTCTCCTGCTCATGTGGTGTGATGAGAAATTCAAATACCATATCCTCCTGCGCCTTATTAAGCTCCATATCCTTAAAATAAGACATGATCTCATCTCTGCCAATAGGCTCCGCTGATGTCCTGATAATCTCGGCCACGCTCTGCACTGTCTCTATAAAGGTATTCTGATCTAACATATTTTACATTCTCCTGTCTGATTTTCAAAAAATACGTAACTATATCAATCCCTGTATAAAAATAAACAAAATTAAAAGCGGCAGTATGAACTGAAAATACGGCTTAAGCTTCCTTGAAATCTTAAGTCCTGATCCTGTATTTGCCTCATCTATATACTTATCAAAGCCCCAGCCCCACTTTGTCACACAAAAAAGCAGATAAACCAGTGAGCCAATCGGGAGAAGCAGATTGCTTACCATAAAGTCCTCGCTGTCAAGCACATCCCTGCCTCCTATGAGGTGCAGATTACTCCACACATTGTATCCAAGTACACACGGCATACTTGCAATAAGTATTATCACACCATTTATTAGCGCAGCCTTGTTTCTGGACCAGCCAAACATATCAATGGCAAACGACATGATATTCTCAAATACCGCAATAACGGTTGAAAAGCTGGCAAATGTCATAAACATGAAGAAAAGACAGCCCCATATGCGGCCTCCCTGCATATTTACAAATACATTTGGCAAAGTGATAAAGATAAGGCTTGGTCCTGCGTCTACCTCCACCCCATAGCTGAAGCAAGCCGGGAAAATGATAAGGCCTGACATTATAGCTACAAATGTATCAAGAGCACATATTTTGGCACCCTCACCTGCAAGAGTGCAGTCCTTTCCCATATAGCTGCCGAATATCTCCATTGCGGCCACACCCAGACTCAGCGTAAAAAACGCCTGATTCATGGCTGCTGTTATTACATTCTTTATTCCAATTTCAGAGACCGCATCCAGATTTGGAACAAGATAGAATTTCACTCCTTCCAAAGCCCCTGAAAGTGTGATACTGTGCACCGCAAGGACAATGATAAGCAAGAGCAGAGCACTCATCATAAATTTACTGATTTTCTCAAGCCCATTCTGCAGACCACGGCTGCACACCAAAAAGCCAAGCACAACCGTAACTATCATCCAGAAAGCCATCTGCTTGGGGTCTGCAAGCATGTTTCCAAATGCAGCTGCCGTGTCATCAGTATTCATGCCTGATGTAAAATCTCCCTTTAGGAATTTAAAGAAATACGCAACCATCCAGCCTGAGACTGTTGTGTAATACATCATGAGCATGTAGCAGCCAAGCATGGCTATCCATCCGTGAATATGCCATTTACTGCCCTCTTTCTCAAGAGCCTTGTAGCTCATCACAGCACTTTTTCTGCTGGCTCGGCCTACAGCAAGCTCCATCGTAAGCACCGGAAGTCCCATGCATACCAGAAATATAAGGTAAAACAGTACAAAAATACCGCCACCGTTTTGACCTGTCACATACGGAAAACGCCATACATTGCCTATGCCTATAGCGCATCCTGCACTTACCAGTATAAATCCCAGACGTGATTTAAATGATTCTCTTTTCATATTTATATATCTCCTATTGTTATTGCGTTACGTTATCACCCTGCTGTGAGCATTGACTATTGCTTTGTGCTTTATTACTCTCCTCAAAGACTCGCAGCTCCTTTATTGCCTGTCCACCCATCAGATAGAGAATACCTGTATTGAATATAGTCATAAGGCCGATTCCTACATCTCCGAGATCCCAGACAAATGTGTATGCCGCGATACCGCCTACAAACAGCATAACAAGAGCCAACACCTTATACATGGTCTGTGAAATCCAGTTATCCCCAAACAGGTACGCAACATTACTCCTTGCATAAAAAAGTATACCAAGGAAGGTGGAAAAGCTGAATAAAAACAATGTGACTGCTATAAAAATAACTCCAAAATCTCCAAGATGATATCTCATAGCTGACTGTAATAAATCCATGCCCTCTTTCCCTGCCACTATATTCTCCGGTGCAGTTAGCATGATCATTGCCGTACAGCTGCAAATCACTATCGTATCTATAAATACACCAAGCGCCTGCGTCAGTCCTGCCTTTACAGGAGTATCGCACTCTGCCGCCGCTGCAGCGCATGGAGCTGAGCCTGAGCCTGCCTCATTTGAAAAAAGACCTCTCTTTACACCGTTCATGAGCACCGCTCCAAAGCCTCCCGCAGCCACCTGCCTGATACCGAAGGCTTCCTCAAATATCCTTGAAAAAACCGATGGCATCATGCCTATATTTTTAATTATGATAAAAATGGTTATGGCAAAATAGCACACCGCCATGATAGGAACAACTATGTCAAGCACCTTTACCGTAGCATTTTTCCTAAGTACAATGACAGCAGCCACTGCAACTAAAATTACGGTAGTGTAAATAGGTGGTATGCCAAATGCATTTTCAAATGACGATGTAACTGAATTGCTTATAACCTGACTTATGCCACACCAGCAGATTAGTCCGGATATAGCAAACAAAACAGCTATAATAACATGTTTTTTCTTTTTGCCTGATTTATCCTCAAAGTAATGGTGTATGTAATACGCCGGACCTCCACGATAGCCTGAGTACAATGGATCCGGCTCCTTGTGAAGCTGTGCCAGTGTAGCCTCCACAAAAGCCGTGGATGAACCTATAATGGCTGTTATCCACATCCAGAAAACCGCACCTGCGCC
>OHUI01001098.1_pt1 | contig 10646 bp, 5 predicted proteins | sample 1579231 | NCBI WGS metagenome assembly OHUI01 (sample SAMEA3882509, study PRJEB24775) | human gut metagenome | biome: human-associated habitat; feature: intestine environment; material: feces | place: Netherlands | collected 2009/2010 | reverse complement strand
GGCCCATATCCAGATGGAGGGCTACGATGCACCTCAGTATGCCAATGTGCAGTATCCATGGGAAGGACACGAGGATATTCACCCAGGGGAGATTCCGGAGCATTTCAATCCTGTGGCAAGCTATGTGAAATATTTCACAGTGCCGGAACAGATGAAAGGAAAACGTCTTTTTATTTCCTTCCAGGGTGCAGAAAGTGGAATCGCTCTCTGGCTGAATGGCCAGTTTGTAGGATATAGTGAAGATTCTTTTACCCCGTCAGAATTTGAACTCACCGATTATGTGAAAGAAGGGGAAAATAAGCTGGCAGCTCAGGTGTTCAAGTGGACAGCCAGCAGCTGGTGCGAGGATCAGGATTTCTATCGTTTCTCCGGAATTTACCGGGAGGTTTATCTTTATACAGTACCGGATGTGCATGTGTATGATCTCCAGATCCGCGCAATCCCGGATGAGAGCCTTAACAAAGCCCGGTTTGAAGTCAAGACCAGCACCTGGGGAAAGGGAAATGTGCATATTGTTCTGTCCAAAAAAGGACAGACCATATTGGAGGAAAATAAGAGCTTAGGCGAAATTGCAGCAAATACAGGAAGTGACCGGAACGGAAAAGATGTAGCCGCTGAAGCTACTGGCAGAACCGTTCAGAAAGGTGTTGCTGATACTTTTAGCTGGACGGTGGAGAATCCGATTCTCTGGAGTGCAGAAGATCCCCAGCTCTACGATTTGGTCATGGAGGTTTTCGATGAGAATGGTATTCTTCAGGAAGTGATCCCTCAGAGAGTTGGATTCCGCCGATTTGAAATGAAAGACGGAATTATGACTTTAAATGGAAAACGAATTGTATTTAAAGGTGTGAACCGTCATGAATTCAGTTCCATAACAGGAAGATGTGTATCCGAAGCAGAGCTACGCAAGGATCTGACCATCATGAAGCAGAATAACATCAATGCCATCCGCACCTGTCATTATCCGGATGCTTCTCTGATCTACCAGCTTTGTGATGAGTTTGGAATTTACATGATCGATGAGACCAACCTGGAAAGTCACGGCTCCTGGGATACAGCGGAATTTACGAAGGACTATACTTATGTGGTTCCCCATGATAAGCCGGAATGGCAGTCTATGATGTTAGACCGCGCCAATTCCATGTATCAGAGAGATAAGAACCATCCGGCAATCCTGATCTGGTCCTGTGGAAATGAGTCCTTCGGTGGTAAGGATATTTTTGAAATGTCCCAGCTCTTTAGAAATGCAGATCCTACCCGTCTGGTACATTATGAAGGTGTCTGCCATGACCGCAGATATAACGCTACCAGCGATATGGAAAGCCAGATGTATCCATCTGTGGAAGCAATTAAAGAGTTTCTTGCAAAAGATGATTCCAAGCCCTTTATCTGCTGTGAGTATACCCATGCCATGGGAAATTCCTGCGGTGCCATGCATAAATATACAGATCTGACAGATACAGAGCCGAAATATCAAGGTGGCTTTATCTGGGATTATATCGATCAGTCTATTTACAAAAAAGACCGTTATGGAAAAGAGTTCCAGGCATATGGCGGAGATTTTGGCGAGCGTCCTACTGATTATAATTTCAGTGGAAATGGTATTGCATATGGTGGAAATCGTGATGCGTCTCCGAAGATGCAGGAAGTGAAATTTAATTATCAGAATATTACCGCACAGGTAAGTGCTGATTCCGTGAATGTGATCAACAAAAATCTGTTTGTAAATACGGACACATTTAAATGCAGAGTAACCCTTCAGAAGGATGGAAACGTAATTCGTACAGAAGTACTGGATACAGCAGTGGCTCCTTTGAGCCAGATGGAATATGCTCTTCCATTTAAGAAGGAGGAGAAAGCAGGTGAGTACACGGTAACTGTTTCTTTCCATTTGAAAGAGGATATGCCATGGGCGAAAGCAGGTCATGAGGTTGCCTTTGGACAGTATGTTTACCAGGTGGAAGCAGCTGTGAAACCTTGCACAGAGCATCTGGAGGTAATTCACAGTACCCATAATATTGGCGTGCGCGGAGCGGAATTTGAGGTGCTTTTCTCCGTATTGAACGGTGGTCTTGTTTCCTATAAATATGCGGGAAAAGAAATGATCGAGGCGATTCCGAAGCCTAATTTCTGGCGTGCACCAACAGACAATGACTGTGGAAATCTGATGGCAATGCGATATGGACAGTGGAAGCTTGCCAGCATGTATGTAAACCATAAGGATTACCGCGGAGCGGCATATGGACCTGGAAATGCACCAAAGGTAGAGGAAAAAGAGCATTCCGTAAAGGTATCCTATACCTATTTTCTTCCCACTATTCCGGCAGCTGAGTGTACACTTGCTTATGAAGTTTTCGGAGATGGAAGAGTTCGTACCACACTTTCCTATGATCCGGTGAAGGAGCTTGGCGATATGCCGGAATTTGGTGTGATTTTCAAGTTTAATGCAGATTATGACCATGTATCCTGGTATGGACTTGGAGAAGCTGAGACCTATGCAGACCGTAAGAAAGGTGCAAAGCTTGGAATCTACGACAATATGGTAAAAGATAATGTGGCAAGATATATGGTTCCACAGGAATGCGGTGCCAAGGAAGAGGTCAGATGGGCGAAGATCACAGATCGGAAAGGCAGAGGAATGCTTTTTGAGATGGATAAAGAAAACGGTCCAATGATGTTCTCTGCCCTGCCATACACACCTCATGAGATGGAAAATGCAATGCATCCATATGAGCTGCCCCAGATTCATTATACAGTAGTGCGCGTGGCAAAAGGTCAGATGGGAATTGCCGGAGACGACAGCTGGGGAGCAAGAACCCAGGAAGAATACCTGCTGGATACAAGTAAGCCGATGGAATTTTCATTTGTATTTAAGGGAGTTTGAGAAAAAATACATTACTGTTCACTCCGTGACCAGTAACAAAAATATTCTTATCATGGCAACAAAAAGGAGATTGAGATGGCAAGAAAAATAGAATATGGCCGTATGCTGCATGGTGGTGACTACAATCCGGAGCAGTGGCTTGACCGCCCGGACATTCTGAAAAAAGACATTGAATATTTCAAAAAAGCACACATTAATACAGTATCTGTAGGAATCTTTTCCTGGGCAGTACTGGAACCGGAAGAAGGAAAGTACAATCTGGGCTGGCTGGAAGAGATTATTGACAACTTATATAAAGAGGGAATTTCCACGATCCTGGCAACACCGTCAGGCGCAAGGCCAAAGTGGATGGCCGATAAGTATCCGGAGGTCCTTCGCATGGATCCGGACCGCACCAGAAGATTTTTCGGAGGCAGACATAATCATTGCTATACATCTCCGGTATATCGTCAGAAGGTTCACGATATGGACAAGCTGCTTTCCCAGAGACTGGGCAGTCATCCTGGTGTGATTCTGTGGCACATTTCCAATGAGTTTGGCGGAGAATGCTATTGCCCTCTTTGTCAGCAGAAATTCCGGGAATGGCTGAAAGAAAAATATGGAACCATTGAGAAGCTGAATTCCAGCTGGTGCACCACATTCTGGAGCCATATTTACAATAGCTTCGATCAGATTGAAGCCCCTTCCCCAAAGGGGGAGAACGAGCTTCATGCATTGAAGCTTGACTGGAACCGGTTCGTTACAGACCGCACCATTGATTTCATCAAAGGAGAGGTTGCTGCAATCCGTGAAGGTGGTTCTGAACTGCCGGTAACAGCCAATCTGATGTATGATTACAACGGTCTTGATTACAAGAAGTTCCGCGATGTTCTGGATGTGGTATCCTGGGACAACTATCCAAGCTGGCATAAGAAAGAGGAATTTTTCACTGCCATTGATGCAGGTATGCAGCATGATCTGATGAGGAGCATTAAGAATCAGCCATTTCTTCTCATGGAGTCCTGCCCATCTGCCACAAACTGGAAGCCCATCAATAAGCTGAAAAAGCCGGGAATGATGCTGGCTGCCTCTCTTCAGGCAGTAGCTCACGGCTCCGACAGCGTTTTATACTTCCAGCTGCATCAGAGCCAGGGGGCTTCTGAAAAATTCCACGGCGCAGTGATCGACCACTATGGCGGAGAGGATACCCGCGTGTTTAAAGAAGTGACAGAGGTTGGAGAGGCTCTGGAGACACTGAAGGAAGTCTGCGGCAGCCAGATGAAGTCTCCGGCAGCAGTCCTTTATGACAGAGAAAATAACTGGGCAATTCAGGATACACAGGGACCAAGGAATGAGAACATGTTCTACACAGAAGCGGTACAGAAGCAGTACCGCGCCCTGCGGGAACAGGGACTGAATGTGGATGTGATCTCTATGGAGCATGAGCTTTCCAGCTATAAGATCGTGGCAGCGCCAATGGCTTATATGTTCAAAGATGGATACGAAGAAAAATTACGAGCATATGCAGAAAATGGTGGAACTCTGGTGATCACTTACTGGACCGGTCTTGTAGATGGCACAGACAAGTGCTTCCTTGGAGGAACACCATACGGGCTTATGGAGGCAGCTGGTCTTCGCGCTACAGAGATTGATGCTCTTTATGACTGGGAAGAAAACCATGGAATTTCAGAACCCGGCAATCATCTGGGAATCAGCGGCATCTATACTTGTAAGAACCTGTGCGAGCTGGTAAAGGTATCCGATGCAGAAGTGCTTATGCGCTATGGCGATGACTTTTATGCAGGAGCTCCTGTAGTGACACATAAAGCATATGGAAAAGGTCACGTATACTATGTTGGCGCAGACATGGAGCAGGCTTTTTACAGTGACTTCTATAGAAGAACAGCGAAAGAAGCGCACATTCAGGCACCGCTGGAATTCATACCGGAAGAGGTTTCTGTCACCTTACGTGAAAATCAGGAAAATGAATATCTGTTTATTCAGAACTATGCAAGAGAAACCAAGGCAGTTCCAGTTCCAGCAGAATATGAAGTGATCTACGGCGCAGCGGATGAGATTATGCAGCCGCTGGCAACCAGGGTCCTGAAAAAGAAAAAATAGAGATTAAAAATAGCGGAAGAAGTTAGTGTGAAAAGAGGTTTTGACACTAACTTCTTTTTGTGTATATAATTAGAATGTGTTTGAAAAAAGGCTTCCTGCAAGATGTGCGCCGTAATTTGCGGGAATGATTTTTTTAACATGCTTTAGAGAAAACAGAAATCATGCAGTTATCAGGGGGTATGTGCAGTGCAGAGAGAACTCTTGGAGCAGCTTCGTGAAATTACAGAAGAAGAGAGAAGAATCCTGAACGGAGAAGCAGAAGTGGATAGGGATCTTTACACGTCTGGAAGCGATTTTACAATTGACAGCAATAAGATGCTGGAGGAAGGGAAGCTGATCGCAATCCGCACCCATACCAGGTTTGTTCATTTCCCCCTTCACCGCCATAATTATGTGGAAGTACTCTACGTATGCGAGGGAACTCTTACTAATGTTATAGATGGCAAACAGGTTATTGTGCGAAAAGGGGAACTACTTTTTCTGAATCAGTTTACCCATCATGAGATTCTTGCAGCTGGCAGGAGTGACATTGCCATAAATTTTATGGTATTGCCGGAGTTTTTTGATGTGGCATATTCAATGGCAGGAAATAATAATGTTCTGGCAGATTTTCTGGTGAATGTACTGCGCCGGGATAACCAGCAGGGAGAATATCTTCATTTTAAGGTATCTGAGGTGCTGCAGATCCAGAATCTTCTGGAAAATATTATTTATTCCCTTGTAACAGGAAGGGGCAACCAGAATAAAATCAATCAGACTACCATGGGACTTATTTTTCTTTACCTTATGGACTCTGTACAGTATGTGGAAATGCGCCTTCCAAATCAGTACGAGAACATGATATCCATGACGACTCTGGATTATATTGAGCAGAAATACCGCACGGCCACCTTGACTGAGCTATGCGATATGCTTCACCTTCCCATGCATGTATTAAGCAAAATGATAAAAAAAACAACAGGCTTTAATTTTAAGGAGCTGCTTCAGCGGAAACGTCTTAGCAAGGCTGTGGAACTGATGTGTGATACAGACCTTCCCATCAGCGATATCATTGCAGCAGTGGGCTATGAAAACAACAGTTATTTTCACCGTGTATTCAAGGAAAGATATGGGGTAACGCCAAGAGCTTTCCGCGTGGCTAATAAGAAAAATGATAAAGTAAGATTATAAAGAACGCGTAAAAATATTTTTACAAAAAAATTATCATTTGTTCAAAAATATTTTTTGAATTATATATAAATGGTTGACATTTAATTAGAAAAAAAATAAAATAATTGTAACGTTTAAGATTTTTCTTACATAGAGGGGAAAAGTCTCAGGCAAATAAAATATCAAGGAGGAAGTAAAATGAAAAAAATGTGTAAAAAAGTAGTCAGCCTTCTTCTTGCAGCAGTGATGGTGCTTACAATGACCGCCTTCGCTTCTGTTGTTTATGCCGCTGACGAGGACAGCGTTGAAGCTGATCCGAACTTCAAGATGGGAGTTATTCTTGTAGGTGATGAGACAGAAGGATATTCTGCAGCTCATATCGCCGGTGTCAAGGAAGCTGCTGCAGAGCTTGGTCTTGACGAGAGCCAGATCATCTGGAAATACAAAGTTCCGGAAGACTCCAGCTGCTACGATGCAGCAATCGACCTTGTTGGACAGGGATGCTCCCTGGTAATCGGTAACAGCTATGGACATCAGACTTATCTGGTACAGGCTGCTCAGGAATACCCGGATGTAACATTCGTTTCCATGACAGGCGATTTTGCAGCAATCAGTGGATGCGAGAATTTCAAGAATGCATTCACCAACATCTATGAATCCCGCTATGTATCCGGTGTTGTAGCTGGTCTGAAGCTGAAAGAGATTCTTGAAGATGGCACTCTTACCACAGAGACACAGCCAGACAGCTTTGATGCAGACGGCAATGTAAAGGTTGGTTATGTTGGAGCATTCAGCTATGCTGAGGTTGTTTCCGGTTATACCGCATTCTACCTTGGTATTAAGAGCGTTGTTCCGAACGTTGTAATGGAAGTTAAGTACACAAACTCCTGGTTCGATATTGACAAAGAGGGTGCAGCAGCTGAGGCACTTATTGCAAACGGCTGTGTGATCATTGGACAGCATGCAGACTCTACAGGTGCTCCTGCAGCTACACAGAAGCTTCACGATGATGGCAAGATCTGCTACTCTGTAGGCTACAATATTGATATGCTTGAGACTGCTCCTACAGCAGCACTTACCTCTGCTACCAATAACTGGGCAGTATACTACAAACATGCAATTGCAACCGTAATGGGCGGTGGTGACCTTGAGCAGGACTGGTCCGCAGGATATAATGACGATGCAGTAGGAATCACAGAACTTGGTGAGTCCTGTGCAGAAGGAACTGCAGACTACGTTGCTGACATCGAGGGCAAACTGAAAGACGGTTCTCTTCAGGTATTTGATACCTCTACATTTACTGTAGGCGGTGAGGAAGTTACCTCTGCACCGGTTGACCTTTCCTTCATGGATTACACAACTGATCCTGCAACTGTTGTATATCAGGGCGAGACTGTTGAGGCAATCGTGGATGGACATTTTGCAGAGTCCACATTCAGAAGCGCTCCATACTTTACACTTCGTATTGATGGAATCACAGAGGACGCAGACGCTGTTGAATAAGCAGTAATGCGAAATCCTGCGAAGCATGATTTCTGTGCATCGCGGAGCAGGTAGCTGGGAAGAAACCTGAACAGTTATCGAATTACATGAAATCCAAAAGGGGAGCTGTAAAAAGGCTTCCCTTTTGTTTCGTAAGCGGGAAAGTTAAAATCCACGCGGATGTGGGATTTTGGCGAACGCTTCAAAGATAGGCAAAACCAGAAGAGCTTGTTTTGCCTTGATTATAAAACGGGAAGGGAGGCACAACACTTTGGAATATGCCATTCAGTTAAAAAATGTTACCAAAACATTTGGAAAAGTTGTTGCCAACAAAAATGTCAACCTTGACGTAAAAAAAGGTGAGATTCTCTCCCTTCTGGGAGAAAATGGAAGTGGCAAGACCACTCTTATGAATATGATCTCCGGTATTTATTTTCCAGATTCCGGCGAGATCATGATAGACGGCAGGAAAGTGGAAATCCGCTCTCCAAAAGATGCCTACGATCTGGGAATCGGTATGATTCACCAGCACTTTAAACTGATCGACGTCTTCAGTGCCACTGAGAATATTGCGCTTGGTCTTGATAAAAAACAGAAATTTGATCTGAAAGAGGTTCGTAAAAAAGCACAGGCTATCTGTGACAGGTACCACTTTGATCTGGACCTGAATCAGAAGGTTTACGAGATGAGCGTATCTCAGAAACAGACTCTGGAAATTGTAAAGGTTCTTTACAGAGGTGCAAACATTCTGATTCTGGATGAGCCGACAGCGGTACTGACACCTCAGGAGACAGCCCGTCTGTTTGAGGTTATCCGAAATATGAAGGCAGATAATAAATCAGTTATCATTATTACCCATAAGCTTCACGAGGTTCTGGAGATTTCCGACCGCGTTGCCATTCTGAGAAAAGGAGAGTACATAGGTACCGTAGATACCTGTGAGGCCACTGAAAATTCTCTCACAGAGATGATGGTAGGCAAGAAGGTGGAACTGAATATTGCCCGTTCCGCACCTGTAAATCCGGTGAAGCGGCTTTCTGTTTCCCATCTGACCGTCTATAACCGGGAGGACATTAAGGTGCTGGATGATGTAAGCTTTGACGTTTATGGCGGTGAGATCCTGGGAATTGCCGGAATTTCCGGAAATGGACAGAAAGAGCTTCTGGAAGCCATTGCAGGACTTCAGATTACAGGCCAGGGCAGCAGTATTGAGTTTTACGAAAGAGGAAAAGAAAATCAGCCCCTTCAGCTGGTTGGAAAAACACCGAAGAAAATCCGTGATGCAGGTGTTCACCTTGCATTTGTGCCGGAAGACCGTTTGGGAATGGGCCTTGTAGGTTCTATGGGTATGACCGGAAATATGCTTCTGAAAAGCTATGGAAAGGGTGCATCCCCGCTTACAGATATGCGTACCCCGAAGAAAATGGCAGAGAAGGTTAAGGAAGAGCTTGAAGTTGTGACTCCAAGCCTGAATACTCCGGTATCCCGTCTTTCCGGAGGAAATGTACAGAAGGTTCTGGTAGGCCGTGAGATTGCAGAAGCACCTACTGTACTGATGACTGCCTATGCAGTGCGAGGCCTTGATATCAATACCTCTTATACCATCTATAATCTTCTGGATGAAGAGAAGAAAGAGGGGGTTGCCGTAGTCTATGTAGGTGAGGATCTGGACGTTCTCATTGATCTGTGTGACCGTATTCTGGTACTTTGCGGCGGTAAAGAGAATGGTATTCTGGATGCCAGAACGACTACGAAAGAAGAAGTTGGACTTCTTATGACAAATCTTCGGAAGGAGGGAAAATAAATGAGTGACACAAAAACTAAAGAACCCTTGATCCGAATTATTAAGCGTGACAGAAGCAGCTTCGGGTACAAGGTGTGGGTTCGTGCGGCTGCCATTATTCTGGCGCTTGTAGTAGACGCGATTTTTATTTATAGTGTAACAGGCCTGAATCCATTATCTGTATATGGTGTTATGTTAAATGGTACTTTTATGACAAGCATCCGTTTTTCCTGGGCAATGCGAGATCTGGTAACCCTTCTCTGCATTGGTATTGCCCTTGCTCCTGCGTTTAAAATGCGCTTCTGGAACATTGGCGCAGAGGGACAGGTGCTGATGGGAGGCCTTGCCACAGCTATGGTTATGGTAAAATGTGGTGCCAGCCTTCCTACCCCGGTGCTTTTTCTGGTGATGTTCCTTACCAGCGTGATTGCCGGAGGTCTCTGGGGCTTTATTCCGGCTGTATTCAAGGCGTACTGGAATACAAATGAGACACTTTTTACCCTTATGATGAACTATGTTGCAATTCAAATTGTATCATATTTTTGTATGTATTGGGAAAATCCGAAAGGCTCCGGTAAAATCGGTGTTATAAACGGAAATTCAATGCAGGGTTGGCTGCCCACAATCGGTGATTATGATTATTTGCTTAATATTCTGATCGTTTTGGTGCTCACCGTTGCAATGTATATCTATCTTAAATACAGCAAGCACGGCTATGAGCTTTCCGTTGTCGGCGAATCCGAAAACACCGCAAAATATATCGGTATAAATGTTAAAAAAGTTATTTTAAGAACTATGTTTGTATCCGGTGCAGTATGCGGTATTGCGGGCTTTTTGCTCGTTGGCGGCACAGACCACACCATTTCCTCCACGGCGGGAAACAGGGGTTTCACTGCAATCATGGTTTCGTGGCTTGCAAAGTTTAACCCGATTTATATGATTCTCACTTCATTTTTGCTCGTTTTCCTCAGCGCAGGCGCAAGCCAAATTTCAATGGTGTTTAATCTTAATGAGTCATTTTCGGATATTATAACCGGCATTATTCTTTTCTTTATTATAGGCAGTGAATTCTTCATCAACTATGAGTTAAAGTTCAGAAAAGCAAATAAGGAGGTAAAGTGATATGTTTTCTTCACTCATAACCTTTCTTCACAGAGCCATAATGCAGGGCATTCCTCTTCTTTTCGGCTCAACCGGCGAAATAATGACGGAAAAATCGGGCAACCTTAATCTCGGCATCCCCGGCGT
>OHUI01001095.1_pt1 | contig 10657 bp, 9 predicted proteins | sample 1579231 | NCBI WGS metagenome assembly OHUI01 (sample SAMEA3882509, study PRJEB24775) | human gut metagenome | biome: human-associated habitat; feature: intestine environment; material: feces | place: Netherlands | collected 2009/2010 | reverse complement strand
CGGCGGCAAGGCCGTGGAGGACTACGACGCCAAGGCCCCGGACATGGTGCTGCTGGATATCATGCTGCCGGGCATGGATGGGTTTTCGCTGTGCGAAACCATCCGCCACGGCGACCCGTACATCGGTATTATTATGGCGTCCGCCAAAGGGCAGGAGAGCGATAAGATCCGCGGCCTTTCCATCGGCGCGGATGATTACATCACCAAGCCGTTCTCGGTGTCGGAGCTGATGGCCCGCGTGGAAGCGCTGGCCCGCCGAGTGCGCCGCAGCGCCACTGCGGACGATGAACAGGCAGGCTCCGAGCCGGATCAGCTGGTCAGCGGCCCCTTTGTGCTGGATGAAAAAAGCCGCGTGCTGTACAAATCCGGCAAGCCCATTGACCTGACCCAGGTGGAATTTCAGATCATGGAGCTGTTTTTCCGCAACCCCGGCACTGCCCTGGTGCGCGAAAAGATTCTGGAAGGCGTTTGGGGCAAGGGGTATTTCGGCGATGTCAAGATCGTGGATGTCAACATCCGCCGCCTGCGCATGAAAGTGGAAGATGAACCCAGCAGCCCCCAGCACATTTTGACCGTCTGGGGCTATGGCTACCGCTGGAACGCATAATTACCGCATTTTTATGGAAAGGGGGCTGCCGCCTGTGCAGAGCATTACCCGCCGCTGGCTGCGCGGCAGCCTGCTGATTACCATTTGCATCCTGGCTGCGGCGCTGGGGCTGTTTTTGTATTACAGCCACCAGAATTTGTACGGCGGGGTGCAGCGTGCCATGCAGGCGCGGTTTTCCACCGTGGAGGGACGTTTGCAGGCAACCGGCACCGCCGGCAGCAGCCAGGCAACGTCTGAAAGCCGCAGCCAGTCCCTGCGCCGCACGGTGGAACAGTTTGATGAAAAAGATAAGTTCGAGTTCATGCTGTTGGATTCCTCCGGCGTGGTGCTGGCAACCTCCAGCGGCACCATGAACAAGAATCTGCTGAGCGAGGGCAGGGATTTTTATCAGGCTGTCACCGGCTCCACCGGCAGCGGCATGGTCACTTTCCGCACAGCGGACGGCGAACACGTGATGGCTGTTACCAGCCTGGTGCCTTATGCGGCGGGCAATGTGACGGCCATGCGCCTTGTTACCAGCCTGACGCTGGTGGACCGCCAGTGGTACAGCACGCTGATGGTTTCGTTCGGCGTGGCGGCGGTGGTGCTGGGGTTTGCGGTGTTCAGCGGCCTGTTTTTTATCCGCACCATTGTGCGGCCGCTGGGCCAGGTGGAAGCCACCGCCAATCGCATTGCCCACGGCGATTTGACCACCCGCCTGCCGGATGCCCCGTATGACGATGAGATCGGCCGCCTGTGCAAAGCCATCAACCAGATGGCCGAGGACCTGACAAAAACGGAACGGATGAAAAACGAGTTCATCTCCTCTGTCAGCCACGAACTGCGCACTCCGCTGACCAGCATCAAAGGCTGGGTGGAAACCATCGCCAACATCCGTGACCCCGATGACGAAAACTACCGCAAGGGTATTACCATTATCCGCAGTGAGACCGACCGCCTGTATGATATGGTGGAGGAACTGCTGGATTTTTCCCGCCTGCAAAACGGCATCAAGCTGAACTGCGAGGTGCTGGATTTTGTGGCCGAAGCCACCGACGCTGCCCTGTTTGTGGAAGCCCGCATCCGGCAGGAGGGGCTGCACCTTGTGTATGACGAACCGCCGGAGCCGTATCCCGTTTGGGCAGACCCCGCCCGCCTGCGCCAGGTGTTTGTCAACGTATTTGATAACGCCATCAAATATTCGCCGCCGGAAGGAACCATTTTCTTTACCCTGACCCGCACCGCCACCACCGTAACGGCCAGCATCCGGGACCAGGGCCGCGGCATTGCGCCGGATGACCTGCAAAACGTAAAGATGAAATTCTTCAAAGCCAAAAACGCCGTGCGTGGTTCCGGCATCGGCCTGGCGGTGGTGGATGAGATCACCAAAGCACTGGGCGGTACGGCGGATATCACCTCAACGTTGGGGCAGGGTACCACCGTTACCATCACCCTGCCCATCTACCATGCTGGGCAGGAACATCTGCACGAGCCGCTTTGACCGCAAAAATAAAGGAGAACCCATGCCGCAAGAACAACGTCCAACTGAAAAATTCCGTACCTCTGTGGGCGGCCAGGCCCTGATGGAGGGCATTATGATGCGCGGCCCTGAAAAAATCTGCTGCGCGGTACGCCGCCCGGATGGCACGATTGATCTGAGCTATTCCGATGTGACCACCCACTGGTACAATAAAGTTCCCCTGGTGCGCGGAGTGTGCAATATGGTGGAAAACCTGATGAACGGGTACAAATACCTGATGCACTCCGCCGATATTGCCATGACGGAAGAGGAAAAAGAGGAAGAAAAGCAGAACGAGAGCAAGCTGGACCGCTGGCTGGACGAACACGCCGGCCCCAAGGTACAAAGTGCGCTGATGACCCTTTCCGCCTGCGCAGGTGTAGTGCTGGCAATTTTTCTGTTTACCTTTCTGCCTACGTTCCTGACTGGGCTGGTGGCAAAAATGATCCCCATGGGGCGCTGGCCGCGGGTTATCTTGGAAGCAGTGCTCAAGCTGGCAATCTTTTTGGGTTACATGTTCCTCTGCACCCGCATGAAGGAAATCCACCGCATGTTCCAGTACCACGGGGCTGAGCACAAAACGATTGCCTGCTATGAGGCAGGTGAGGAATTGACGGTTGCTAACATCCGCAGACATACGCGGTTCCACCCCCGCTGCGGCACCAGTTTTTTGATTCTGGTCATTCTGGTCAGCATTGTGCTGTATGCGGTGCTGCCGTGGAGCGGTACCATGCTGCGCGTGCTGTACAAGCTGGCCATGCTGCCGCTGCTGGTGGGCATCTGTTATGAGATTTTGAAGTGGGCAGGGCGTTCCAACTCGCTGCTGGCACGGGCTGTTTCGGTGCCGGGGCTTTGGCTGCAGCACCTGACGACCTTTGAGCCGGAAGATGACATGATTGAAGTGGCCATCGCCGCCGTTACCCCCGTACTGCCCAAAAAGCCGGAGGACGGCCAATGGTAACGCCGCTTGCCCCACAGCAGCTGGCGGGCATTCTGCCGCGCCAGGCTGTGCGCATGGTGCAGGATGCTCTGCAGGCCGCAGGCTGCCCCGATGCTGATTACGACGCCCGCGAACTGCTGCGCATTGCCGCTGGAAAAGATCCGCGCTTGCTGTTTGACCCGCTTACCCGGCCGCAGGCTGAGTGCCTGGCGGAACTGGCGGCTCAGCGCATGCAGCGGGTGCCGCTGCAATACCTGGCAGGGGAGTGGGACTTTCTGGGGTTGACCTTCAAAGTCGGCCCCGGTGTGCTCTGCCCCCGCGCAGACAGCGAGGTGGTGTGCGAAACTGCCATTGAGCTGTTGCAGCAGATGGGAAAACCTGAGCCCCGGGTGCTGGACCTGTGCGCCGGAACTGGCTGCCTGGGCATTGGCATCCGACATTTTGTGCCCAGTGCCAGCGTGACCTGCGTGGAAAAAAGCCCGCAGGCGCTGCAATACCTGCAAGCCAACGTACATGGCACCGGTGTGCAGGCAAAGGCAGCGGATGTGCTGCAATACTGGCGAGAGCTTATGCCCCAAAGCGTGCAGCTGATCATCTCCAACCCGCCGTACCTGACCGGGGCAGAGATGCAGGCCCTGATGCCGGAGACCGCCCACGAGCCAGCTATGGCGCTGGACGGCGGAACGGATGGGTTGGATTTTTACCGCGCCATTGCCGCCCACTACCGTGATGTTGTCTGCCCCGATGGGTGGCTGGTGTTTGAGATTGGCTGTGCCCAGCGGGCGGATGTGATGGAGATATGCCGCCAAAACGGCTGGCAGCAAGTGCAGGCAAGGAAGGATTACGGCGGCAACGACCGTGTGGTGTACGCCCAACGGGTGAAATAAATCTGATTTTCAACGTTTTGCAGCTGAAATGTGGAAAATGCGAAGAAAATTTTGAAAAGATGACAACAAATGGTTGTAATTCGTGCCGCGATTGGTTATAATAATACCTGATAAACGCAGGACGACCATTTGGATAGCGGCGCACCTGCCGTACAAAATAAAAACAGCACCGCAGTTGCCTGTGGTGCATATGGGATACAACGCACGATCGCTCAGATAAGGAGATATAAACTTATGGCAGCAAAAAAGGAAAGTTCATCCAAGCAGCTCCCCACCGGCCCGGCAGGGGATAAAAAGGCAGCGCTGGAGACGGCACTGGCCCAGATCGAAAAGCAGTTTGGCAAAGGCGCCGTGATGAAGCTTGGGACCAACGTTGCCATGCAGGTGGATGCCATTTCCACCGGCAGCCTGGGGCTGGACCTGGCGCTGGGCATCGGCGGCCTGCCACGCGGACGCATCATTGAGGTATATGGGCCGGAATCTTCCGGTAAAACCACCCTGGCCCTGCATGTTCTGGCTGAAGCCCAGAAGCTGGGCGGCGAGGTTGCCTTTATCGACGTTGAGCACGCCCTGGATCCCACCTATGCCCGCGCCCTTGGCGTTGACATTGACAGCCTGCTGGTCAGCCAGCCGGATACCGGCGAGCAGGCCATGGAAATCTGCGAAGCTCTGGTACGCTCCGGCGCGATTGACGCTATTGTTGTGGACTCTGTTGCTGCCATGGTGCCCAAAGCCGAAATTGAAGGCGAAATGGGCGATTCCCACGTTGGCCTGCAGGCCCGCCTGATGAGCCAGGCTCTGCGTAAGCTGACCGGCATCATCGGCAAAACAAACACCGTCTGCATCTTTATTAACCAGCTGCGCGAAAAAGTCGGTGTGATGTACGGCAACCCTGAAGTGACCACCGGCGGCCGCGCCCTGAAATATTATTCCTCTGTACGGATTGATGTGCGCCGCATTGAGGGCCTGAAGGACGCCAGCGGTTCCTTTATCGGCAACCGTACCCGCGCCAAGATCGTCAAGAACAAAGTGGCACCCCCGTTCCGTGAGGCCGAGTTTGACATTATGTTCGGCGAGGGAATCTCCAAACTGGGCGAAATGATCGATCTGGGTGCTAAGCTGGGCATTGTGCAAAAGAGCGGCGCATGGTTCAACTATGGCGATATCCGCCTGGGCCAGGGCCGCGATAACGCCAAGCTCTACCTGAAAGAACACCCTGATGTGGCTGCTGAGATTGAAAAGCAGGTGCGCGAAAATGCGGACCGTCTGCTGGCGGCCGGCAAAAAGGGAACCGTGAAGCCGCTGGAGAAGCCGGCTGTTACCCCCGTTGCCGCTGAAGATGCCCCTGCCGCTCCCATGGCGGATGCACCCAAGACCACCGGCAGCGAGATGGACCTCGACATCATGGTTGACGAATAAGCGATGCCGAAGCTGACACAGGTAAAAGAAACAAAAAGAGGCCGCTATGCGCTGTTCTTTGACGGCGAGTTTGCCTTTTCGCTGGACGAGGACACCTTTGCCATGGCGGGGCTGCATACCGGGGATGAGCTGGAAGAATGGCAGATCCATGACCTGCAGACCAAAAGCGACACCCGCAAGGCTGTGGATAAAGCCATGGACCTGCTGGCCCTGCGGGACCATGCAGCCGGGGAGCTTTATCAAAAGCTCTGCCGCAGCTTTGACCCCCACAGCGCTGCCGCCGCCGTGGCAAAAATGCAGGAGCTGAACCTGCTGGATGACGCCGGTTTTGCCCGCCGCCGTGCGGCGGAGCTGCTGCGCAAGCGCAAGAGCCGCCGTGCAATTCTGGATGATCTGCACGCCAAAGGCATTGACCGCGGCGCGGCCGCCGAAGCGGTGGAAGCTCTGTTTGCCCAAAGCGAGGAGGACGGGGAGGAAAACCCGGAGCTGGCCAATGCCCGCGCACTGGTGGAACGCTACTATGCCGCAAAGCTGGCACAGGGCAAATGGCAGCAGGTAGCTGCCGCTTTGGCACGGCGCGGGTTCTCCCACAGCGTGATCCGCCAGGCATTGGCAGATGCCGAGACAGAAGAAACCGAAGCGTAACACAAAAAAGTACACACCGCAGGGGCAAAAAATGCTCCTGCGGCATTGTGGTATCAATGCACCGAACGGATAGCTTTGCCTGAATTTTGCCCAAGCAAGCGGCAGAGCCCAACATAACATACTGAAAAGAGAGACAGGAACAACCATACATGAATATTGCAATTATTTCCCTTGGATGCCCCAAAAACCAGGTCGATGCTGATGTATTCTGCCACGCGCTGATCAAGGCGGGCCACCAGACGGTTGCGGACCCCGAACAGGCGGACATTATTATTGTCAACACCTGCGGCTTTATCCAGTCCGCTAAAGAGGAAGCCATTGAAAACATTTTGATGGCCTGCCAGTATAAGCAGCAGAACCCCAACCTGAAGGTAATCGTGACCGGCTGCCTGGCTGAGCGCTATAAAACCCAGATTGTGAGCGAAATGCCGGAAGTGGACGCCGTTGTGGGCATTGGCTCCAACGCCGCTCTGCCCGCCATTGTGGAGCGTCTGACCGCCAACGGCGCGGGCCAGGTGGAAAGCTATGGCCCCAAATGCAATATGGAGCTGGGCGGTGCCCGTGTTATCAGCACGCCGCGCCACTATGCTTACCTGAAAATTGCCGAAGGCTGCAACAACTGCTGCCATTACTGCGCCATCCCGCTCATCCGCGGCCCGCTGCGCAGCCGCCCCATTGACGACTGTGTTGCCGAAGCTCGCTGGCTGGCCGGGGAGGGCGTGAAAGAGCTGATCCTGGTGGCGCAGGACCCCACCGCTTACGGCGAGGACTGGGGCAAACCCGGCGCAGTTTGCGAACTGTTGGATAAGCTGAACACCATTGAGGGCATCCGCTGGATCCGTGTGCTGTACGCCTACCCGGAGCGTATCTCCGATGAATTCATCGCAGCCCTTGTGCGCAACAATAAGGTTGTGCCGTATCTCGATCTGCCCATCCAGCACTGCGATGACGAGGTGCTGAAAAACATGAACCGCCGCGGCGGCCGCAAAGAAATTGAGGATGCCATCCGCCGCCTGCGCGCGGCCATCCCCAACATCACGCTGCGCACCACCCTGATTGCAGGTTTCCCGGGTGAGACCGAGGAACAGTACAGCGAGCTGTGCGACTTTGTCAAAACCGTCAAGTTTGACCGCCTGGGTTGCTTTGCCTATTCCGCCGAGGAAAACACCGTGGCCGCCAAGATGGACAACCAGATTGACGAGGAAGTCAAGCAGCGCCGCGCAGACCACATTATGGAGCTGCAGGCCGAGATCAGCGCGGAAAAGGAAGCAGAAAAGGTCGGCAAGACCTATGAGTGCATCTGCGATGGCGTGGACGATGAAACCGGCATGTACCTGCTGCGCTCCGCAGCAGACTGCCCGGAAATTGATGGCAGCATCATGACCCCGGCAGATACCCCGCTGGAAGCCGGCGCGTTCTATAACGTTACCATCACCGATGCCGATACTTATGATCTTTATGGTTATGCGGAAAGCAAAGTGGAGGAATAAACCATGAATCTGCCTAACAAATTAACGATGATGCGTGTCATCATGGTGCCGTTCTTTATGGTATTTGCTGCCATGAGCCATATGGGCACGCCCCAGTTCAATGCAACGTATGCCTTGATAGCGGGCATTCTGTTTGCTGTGGCCAGCTTTACGGATTTCCTGGATGGCTACCTGGCCCGCAAGAACCACCTGGTAACGGACTTTGGCAAGTTTATGGACCCGCTGGCTGATAAAATGCTCACCACCGCCGCCATTATTTATATGGTGGTGGACGGTGTCTGCTCCCCCGTGGTGCTCGCCATCATCATGTTCCGCGAGTTTGCTGTGGCCGGTGTGCGCATGATTGCGGCAGAGTCCGGTACCGTCATTGCCGCAAACATGTGGGGCAAGGTCAAAACCGTGCTGCAGATGGTTACCATCATCTTCTATTACTTTGCCATGGCGCTCGCCCCGGCGGACGGCGTTGGGGTTATCAGCTTTACCACCCAGGTGCTGTGCTGGGCCGTTGCTGCCGTTACCGCACTTTCCGGCTGCATCTACCTGTGGCAGAATCGTTCCTGCTTTATGCAGGCAAAATGATGCTGCCCCCTTGCAACCGCTTATCAGGGCGGCTATAATAAATCTGAACGGTTTGCAGGTTTAGCCGCGCCGTACCAGCAAAGTTGGGAAAGGAAGTTCCTGTCCATGCAGATTTTTAATACCATGACCCGCAAAAAGGAAGATTTTATCCCGCAGGAGCCGGGCGTTTATCGCATTTACGTCTGCGGCCCTACGGTGTATAACTATATCCATATCGGCAATGCGCGCCCCATGATCGTGTTTGACACGCTGCGCCGCTATCTGGAGTACCTTGGCAACAAGGTGCTGTATGTCTCCAATATCACCGATATTGACGATAAACTGATCAAAAAAGGCCAGGCGGACGGCACCACCATGCAGGAGGTTGCCCGCAAGTTCGAGGCCGAGTACATCAAAGATTCCGAGGGCCTGAACGTTAAGACCCCCACCGTGCGCCCCCGCGCAACCGAGCATATCGGTGAGATCATCAAGATCGTCAAGGACCTGGTCGAATCCGGACATGCTTACGTTGCCCACAACGGCGATGTCTACTTCCGCGTTAAGTCTGATCCCGGTTACGGCAAGCTGAGCCACCTGAACCTGGACGACCTGGAAAGCGGCAACCGCGAACTGCGCAGCCAGATGGATGACGACCTGAAAGAAGACCCCGCAGATTTTGCTGTCTGGAAGGCCGCCAAGCCGGGTGAGCCTTCCTGGAACAGCCCCTGGGGCCAGGGCCGTCCGGGCTGGCACATTGAGTGCAGCGCCATGGCCCGTAAGCACCTGGGCAAGACCATCGACCTGCATGCAGGCGGCCAGGACCTGATTTTCCCCCATCACGAAAACGAGATTGCACAGTCGGAGTGCGCCAACGGCTGCACCTTCAGCCATTACTGGATGCACAACGGCTATATCAATATTGACAACAAGAAAATGTCGAAGTCGCTGGGCAATTTCTTCACGGTTCGGGAAGTTGCAGAACAGTATGGCTATGAAGTCATTCGTTATATGATGATTCAAGCACATTATCGCAGCCCAATCAACTATTGCAAGGAATTGCTGGATGCTTGCAAGGCATCTCTGGAACGGCTCTATACCTGCCGGAACACCTTAGACCGTGCCATTGCAGCCGCTCCGGCTGGCGATTGCAGCGAAGCTGCAAAGGAACTCTTTGCACAGCGGGAACAGCAGTTCATCACGGCAATGGACGATGACTTGAACACTGCTGACGGCATTACAGCCCTGTTTGAACTCGCAAGAGAACTGAACCGGATGAGTGCGGATGCAACCACGCCGAAGGGACAGCTGGAAGCTGGTGCAAAGCTGTTTGACAGTCTGACCGATGTACTGGGCATTTTGTACCAGAGAAAGCAGGAAGATGCCATTCCGGCAGAAGTGCAAACTTTGATCGAAGAACGGGCAGCTGCAAGAAAGGCAAAGAACTTTGCACGTGCCGATGAAATTCGTAAAGAACTTGCTGATAAGGGCATTATTCTTGAGGATACAAGACAGGGTGTGACCTGGAAGCGTGTGTAATAAAAATCAGAAAGATATAGAAAGAGGAAATACATGGAACAAAATCAGCAGCTGCTTGAACAGATCCAACAGAAATTTTTATTAAAGCAGATGCCTGCAAAGGAATATTCACCTTTGGTGCTTGCTTATATTGGCGATGGGATTTACGATATGATTGTCCGCACGATTTTTGTAAGCTACGGAAATACACAGGTTGATAAATTAAACAAGCAGGCAAGCAATGTCTGCCGTGCCTCTTCACAGGCCGCGATTGCATTTGCAATTGCACCGCTTTTGACAGAGGAAGAGACATCTGCTTACCGCAGAGGTCGTAATGCAAGATCTTTTACAAAAGCAAAGAATGCAACGATGTCTGATTATCGTCATGCAACTGGATTAGAGGCACTTTGTGGTTATCTGTATTTAAATGGTGAGATGGAGCGTTTGCTTGATCTTCTTTCAGAGGGCTTTGTGCGCACAGGTGTGCTGTGCGTCGAAGCACCTGAAAAAGAGAAGCTGCATCAGAAAGAAGAAAGGACGAAGGAATAAAGAAAATATGGGATATCATGAATCATTAACAGAGGGCCGAAACGCGGTTCTTGAAGCATTTCGAAGCGGAAAAACTGTTGACAGACTGTTTGTACTTGATGGCTGTCAGGACGGACCTGTAAAGACGATCCTGCGTGAAGCAAAGAAGCAGGATACGATGGTGCAGTATGTAAAGAAGGAGCGTCTTGATCAGCTGTCTGAGACTAAGAATCATCAGGGCGTGATTGCATATTGTGCAGCATGTGAGTACGCAGAGGTCTCTGATATTTTAGAGAATGCAAAGAAAAAGGGTGAGGCACCGTTTATTGTGCTTCTTGATGGGATTGAAGATCCGCACAATTTAGGTGCTATCATTCGTACTGCAAATCAGGCAGGTGCACATGGTGTAATCATTCCAAAGCGCAGAGCAGTTGGTTTAACAGCGACAGTTGCACGTACCTCTGCAGGTGCAGTGAATTATACGCCTGTTGCAAAAGTAACAAATCTTGTTACTGTAATGGAAGACTTAAAGAAAGAGGGAATGTGGTTTGTCTGTGCAGATATGGACGG
>OHUI01001092.1_pt1 | contig 10698 bp, 8 predicted proteins | sample 1579231 | NCBI WGS metagenome assembly OHUI01 (sample SAMEA3882509, study PRJEB24775) | human gut metagenome | biome: human-associated habitat; feature: intestine environment; material: feces | place: Netherlands | collected 2009/2010 | reverse complement strand
GATACCCACCTGGGCGGCGATGACTTCGACCAGCGCATCATCGACTGGATGGCCGAGGACTTCCAGCGCGAGAACAACATCGACCTGCGCAAGGACAAGATGGCTGCCCAGCGCCTGAAGGAGGCTGCTGAGAAGGCCAAGATCGAGCTGTCCAGCGCGACCACGACCAACATCAACCTGCCCTTCATCACCGCGGACGCCAACGGCCCCAAGCATCTGGACATGACGCTGACCCGCGCTAAGTTCAATGAGCTGACCGCTGATCTGGTCGAGCGCACCATGACCCCCGTCCGCAAGGCTCTGGCTGATGCCGGCCTGAAGGCTTCCGACCTGGCCAAGGTCCTGATGGTCGGCGGCTCCACCCGTATCCCCGCCGTCTACGACGCTGTCAAGAAGGAGCTGGGCTGCGAGCCGTTCAAGGGCATCAACCCCGATGAGTGCGTTGCTGTCGGCGCTGCCATCCAGGGCGGCGTTCTGCAGGGCGACGTCAAGGGTCTGCTGCTGCTCGACGTTACCCCGCTGAGCCTGGGCATTGAGACTCTGGGCGGCGTCTGCACCAAGATCATTGACCGCAACACCACCATCCCCACCAAGAAGAGCCAGATCTTCTCCACTGCGGCTGATAACCAGCCCAGCGTTGAGGTCAACGTCCTGCAGGGCGAGCGTGAGTTTGCCCGCGACAACAAGAGCCTCGGAACCTTCCATCTGGACGGCATCGCTCCGGCTCCCCGCGGCGTGCCGCAGATCGAGGTCACCTTCGATATTGATGCCAACGGTATCGTTCACGTCAGCGCGAAGGACCTGGGCACCGGCAAGGAGCAGAGCATCACGATCACTGCTTCCACCAACATGAGCAAGGACGACATCGACAAGGCTGTCAAGGACGCCGAGCAGTATGCCGCCGAGGATAAGAAGCGCCGCGAGGAAGTCGATGTGCGCAACAACGCCGACCAGATGGTGTTCCAGACCGAGAAGGCACTGGGCGAGTTCGGCGACAAGGTTTCCGCCGAGGAAAAGAGCGAGGTCGAGACCAAGCTGTCTGCCCTGAAGGAAGCCCTGAAGTCCGGCAGCGTTGATGACATCAAGGCAAAGCAGGATGACCTGCAGAAGGCCTTCTACGCCATCAGCGAGAAGGTCTACCAGCAGGCCGCCCAGGCACAGGGCCAGCAGCCCGGTGCACAGCCCGGCCCCGATGCCGGTGCGCAGCCGAAGGACGACGGCGCCGTTGACGCCGACTTCCACGAGGTCTAAGCTGTAACAAACCCATAATAAGGCCGCCGCTGGGCAAACCCGGCGGCGGCCCTTGGGGGTTATAGAGAAAGTTAAAATAAAGCCTTCCCCCCGCGGGGGAAGGTGGCCGTGCGAAGCAAGGCCGGATGAGGGCCAAGCTGCCGGGATTGCCTGTTTGCGGGTAATATCCGGCAGGTCTCACCTCATCAGTCCGCTCCGCGGGCAGCTTCCCCGCAAGGGGAAGCCTTTTCACAACCCATAAATAGAGGGGATAGATTCTATGGCAGAAAAACGTGATTACTACGAGGTGCTGGGGATCGGCAAAAACGCCACCGATGCCGAGATCAAAAGCGCCTACCGCAAGCTGGCCAAAAAGTACCACCCCGACCTGAACCCCGGCGACAAGGACGCCGAGGAAAAGTTCAAGGAGGTCAATGAGGCCAACGATGTTCTTTCCGACCCGAACAAGCGCAAGCGCTATGACCAGTTCGGATTCGCTGGGGTCGATCCCAACTATGGGGCCGGCCAGACCGGCGGCGGCTACGGTGGCGGCTTTGGCGGCTTCGGCGGCTCGACCCGCTCCAACCCCAACGCGCCGCGCAAGGGCCATGACATTCAGGCCAATGTGATCCTGACCTTTGAGGAGGCCGCCCACGGCTGCGCCAAAAAGGTCACGCTGAACCGTCAGCAGACCTGCCCGGACTGCGGCGGCAACGGCTGTGCGCCCGGCTCCAGCCCCGAGACCTGTACCGAGTGCGGTGGCCGCGGCTATGTCGTGACCCAGCAGCGCACGCCGTTTGGTGTGATGCAGAGCCAGCAGCCCTGCCCGCACTGCGGCGGACGCGGCACCATCATCAAGAACCCCTGCAAGACCTGCCGCGGCACCGGCAAGACCAGTGCCCGCAAGACGCTGGAGGTCAAGATCCCCGCTGGTATCGACGACGACCAGAACATTGCGCTGCGCGGCCAGGGCGACGCCGGTACGAACGGCGGCCCCGCGGGCGACGTGATCGTCCATGTGACGGTCAAGCCCGACGCCGTGTTTGAGCGCGACGGCTACGATGTGTACGTCCGCGTGCCCATTACCTACTCCCAGGCTGTGCTGGGCGCTGAAATTGAGGTCCCCACCGTGGACGGCAAGGTCGTTCAGAAGATTCCCGAGGGCACCCAGAGCGGCACGAAGTTCCGCCTGCGCGGCCAGGGCATCCAGTACCTGAACGGGCGCGGACGCGGTGACCAGTACGTCATTGTGGATGTGGAGATCCCCAAGAAGCTGAACCGCACCCAGCGCGAAGCCCTGAAGGCCTTTGAGGACAGCCTGAAGGACGAGAACTACGAGAAGCGTAAGAGCTTCTTCAAGAACCTGAAGGATCGGTTCATGTCTTAAAGTTTTAAACAACCCAGCCCCCGCAATGTGGAAAACATTGCGGGGGCTGGGTTTTATTTTATGAATGGCATGTTGTAGGGCGGCCAGTCCTCTGGCCGCCGCAGCCGCGCCCACCGTTGTAGGGGGCGGCGTCCTCGACGACCCGGGAACCTTGCGGCGGCGGGAATGTCCCCGGCGGCATGGGGGCATGCCGCCCTACGGCCTACCGCATCGTGACTTGTGGGGCGGGGTGCCCTCACCCCGCCGCAGGGGGCAACCCTTTATCCGACAAATTCCATCTCGGTATACTCGGTACTCCCGCTCAAAAATGCGTCGGGGTCGATGGTAGCGTATCGGGTCATGTAGTCGTGATCGAGATCGTAGCCGATGTTTAGCAGCAACCGACCATCGTCCAGCATGGAAACAGGATAGTAAGACGATACCCCGGCGGGCGGGTTTACCTTCGCAATCTGTACCTTGCAGGTCGTATACCGTGAGGGTGCCCGGGTTGCTGCTCATTGCGAAAAGCCACTGAATCTCTCCGTTTTGGCGCAATTCGCGAAGAGACACATGGATCATAAGCCCTAAATCTTCCTGCGTGCCATCGCTGCCCACACGGAGCACAGACATTTTAATGCCCTCCTCAGACGACCGGGAGTGCTCGCCGGTGAAGTAGAAATCGTCTCCGGATTTCCCAAGGTAGGTGTAATAGACATAGCCGCTGCCGTCGTCTGTACCTTTATACGGAAACTCTGCAATTTTCGTGGTGGGCTTTCCGGTTGTGGCATCCGTCAGGTCGTACTCAAGCATAGAGTTCTGCAAAAGAGCGTCGGAAATTTCCGGGTCACTTGTGAATGGAACAGGCTGGTCCGAAATGAGACGCGCAGTCACGGCAAAATTACCGGCGGCGTCCTGTGCGCCAGTTGTCTCGGCGGGCAAGTTCCAGGGTGTTGTCTCGCCGGTCTGCAAGTCAATGCGGAACCCGCTTGCGGTATCATAGGGGGCATGACCGTCCATGCAATAAAAATAACGGTCGCTGTATAAGACAACGATCGAGGCGTATGGGTCAAAGGGAATCTCGTGGGTTTTGGTGCCGTCACGGGACAGGGCAATGATTTTGTTGTCGCGGTCTCTATTGTAGGTGAGCAGGTACACCGCGTCGCTCGTCACATAGGGGTCGGCGATGCAGCAGTCGTCGCAACTGTAAAACAGCGAAACCTGCCCGGCGTTCAGGTCGTTTTTGTAAACGTTCGTTCCGATGTGGTCCAACTGGTCATTAAAGGCAGGCATGACATCATAGACAACATCCTGCGCATAGCGGTGGCTGTAAGTATAGAGTGGGCCGGTCTCCGCCGCAGCGGGCTTGCTTGTCGGTTCGGTGGTGGTTTCGGGCGTGGTGGCGGGTTCTGCGGCAGTTGCAGTTTCCGCCGCCGAGGTGCAGGCGGTCAGGGCGAACAGCGCGGCAGCAAGGACAAAGGCTAGTCGTTTCATAACACAGGCTCCTTTCAACTTTTCATTTGTGACCAGCTTACACCCCGGTTGTGTCCGAGTTGTTACACGGAAAGAAGATTTGATAAAATATTTTGTTTTTATGTTTTACGGGTTGTTGCAGGGGTCGGCGCTCCCGGCAACCCGGGAGCATTGCGGCGGCGGAAAGATTCCCGGCGGCATGGGGGCATGCCGCCCTACAGTCTGTGCGCTTTGCGGCGGGAACGGTGCGGGCATCGGCCCCTACGGTTACCATGCCGTTCCCTGTAGGGCGGGGGGCCCTCACCCCGCCGCCAGGCAGACATCCACCTTGCGGGTCACCCGTAGGGGTCGGCGTCCCCGACGACCCGTGCCCGCTCCCGCCCAACAGAAGCCGTCCGGGCAATGACACTCACTCCGCAAACGTCATCTCGCGGTATGCCGACCCGCCGTTCAGAAATTCGTCGGCGTCCATCACGGCGTACCGGGCCGCGCTGTCGTGCTCCCAGTCGTAGCCGACGACCATCAGCAGGCGCCCGTCGTCCAGCATACAAAGCGGGAAGAAGGCCTCCAGCCCGGCGGGCCGCTCGTTGCGGCCAATCTCATGGCCTTGCGTGTCGTAAATCAGATAGATGCCGTCGGTGCCGCGGGTCAGGAGCCAGCGCACCTCATCGCCCTGCAAAACCGCACAGTAATCCAGGTAATCCGGCGTTTTGGTAATGCCAAGGTCGGTCCGGGTGCCGTCCGTGCCGATGCGCAGCACGGACTGGGAAACCAAAGCGTACTCATCGTCGCACTGGTCTGCGCGGAAATAGAAGTCACTGCCGCACTTGCCAAGGTAGGTGTAGACCGTAAGGTTCCCCGGCTGCGGTATGTCATAGGGGAGGGTAAAGCAGGTCTGCCGCACTGCGCCCGTCGCGGGGTCGGCCAGGGTGTATTCCAGCGTGGTGTTCTGCAAAAGCGCCTGGGACATCTCGTCGTCGTCCGGGTAGGGCACCGGATAATCCGAGACAACGCGGCAGAGCAGCAGCGCGTCCCCGACGACATCGGGAATGTACATTGTCTCCACCGGGATATTCCACGGCGCGGTCTCCCCGTTTTCCAAGTTAAACCGCATACCGCCGGTACGGCAGAACGGCGCGGCACTGACGCTCCGGCAGTAGAGGTAGTGACCTGCGTAAAAAACAGGCATCCAGTCGTCGTAGGAGAACGGCAGCACGCGCGCCTCACCGCCCGTCGTCGGCAGGGCCAGCATACCGCCGTCGTAGCAGATGAAATACAGCGTGTCGTCTATGATCAGCGGCGCGGACGCAAGCTGGGAGCCGGTGCGGTACATCTCATAGGTCTGCCCGGTGGTAAGGTCGGTTTTGTAGACGGTGCTGTGATCAAAGCTGCCGAGACTGTCCTCGCTGCTTGAAAAGTGGGAGACCGCCGTATAGACGCTGCTGCCGCTGACTGCGCAGGCGCTATAGGCAGAGAGGGAGTGCGGCTCGCCCGGCAGTGCTGCTTCTGTGCTGTCCTCCGCCGCGGCGCTCTCCGCCGTACTCTCAGCTGGTGCGGCCTCCGAAGCCGCCGCGGTATCGCCCGCAGACGCGCATCCGGCCAGCGCCAGCATGGCTGCCGCCAATAATAAAGCTACTTTTTTCATCCTCAAAGCTCCTTTCTGTGCCTGGTTTGCCCTTATCCTACACCCCGGATGTTGCAAAGTTGTCACACGGAGCGGGTGTTTTGGAGATTTTTGCAATTTTTTTGCGGGAAGTGGGCGCGGGGCGTCGGGGACGCCGCCCCCTACAGGCTGGCAGTAAAGTGGATGCCTGCCCGCGGCGGGATGGAGGCATCCCGCCCTACGAATGACATAAAGTGAGTGCGTAGGGCGGCATGCCCTCATGCCGCCGCCACTCGCCGCCTGCAAAAAAGGGGAGGGCACCGTCTCCGGCACTCTCCCCATGCGTTTGTTTAAAATTCTTTTGGTTCTTTTCTTCTAAGAAAAGAACACCCGCGTCCCCGGAAAATCAGAACTCGTGCTTCTCCATCAGCTTGCGGCCCATCAGGACGCCCATGACGGAGGCCATCATCAGGCCACGGGTCCAGCCGGAGGAATCACCCAGACAGTGCAGACCGGCAATGTTCGTCTCCAGATCGGTGTCCATCTTGACCTTGTTGGAGTAGAACTTCAGCTCAGGGCTGTACAGCAGCGTTTCGGGGCTGGCAAAGCCGGGCACGACCTCGTCCATCATCTTGATGAACTCGATGATGTTGACCATGGCGCGGTAGGGCATGGCGGCGGTGATGTCACCGGCCACGGCGTCCTTCAGCGTCGGGCGGACGTTCGTGCGGGCCAACTCGTTGGCCCAAGTGCGCTTGCCGTCCAGAATATCGCCGTAGCGCTGCACCATGATGTGGCCTGCGCCCAGCATATTGGTCAGCTCGCCCACCTTCTGGGCGTAGGCGATGGGCTGGTTGAACGGCTCGGTGAAGTTGTGGGAGACGAGGATGGCGAGGTTGGTGTTCTCGCTCTTCTTCTCCTTGAAGCTGTGGCCGTTGACGACGGCCAGATCGTTGTCGTAGTTCTCCTGCGCAACGAAGCCGCCGGGGTTCTGGCAGAAGGTGCGCACCTTGTTGCGCCACGGGGCCGGGTAGCCGATCAGCTTGCCCTCATACAGGACCTTGTTGATCTTCTCCATGATCTCGTTGCGGCACTCAACACGGACGCCGATGTCAACGGTGCCGGGCTTGTGGGCAATGTGGTGCTCGGCGCAGATCTTTTCCAGCCAGTCCGCACCGCGGCGGCCCGTGGCAATAACAACCTGCTTGGCGTAGACATCGCGGACGCCGTCCTTCTCGCGCAGGCGGACGCCCTTGCAGACGGAACCCTCGAGGATGATGTTCTCGCACTCGGTACTGAACAGCATCTCAACACCGGCGTCGGCCAGATAGTTCTGGATGTTCAGGTAGAGCTGCTGGGCCTTCTCGGTGCCCAGATGGCGGATGGGGCAGTCAACGAGCTGCAGACCCGCCTGAATGGCGCGCTTGCGGATGTCCTTGATGTCGGGACCCTCGTAGATGCCCTCGACCTTCGGGTCGGCACCAAACTCGAGGTAAATTTTATCGGTGTAGTCAATAAGCTCCTGCGCGAAATCCTCGCCGATCAGGTCGGGAAGCTCGCCGCCGACCTGATAGGACAGGGACAGCTTGCCGTCCGAGAATGCGCCCGCGCCGGAAAAGCCGGTGGTGATGGCACAGGTCGGCTTGCAGTTTACGCAGACGCCGGTTTTATCCTTGGGGCAGTGGCGCTTTTCCACAGGCTTGCCCTTTTCGACGAGCAAAATTTTGTGGGGGGTGCTGCTCTTGCGCAGCAGCTCCAGCGCGGTGAAAATGCCGGCAGGGCCGGCGCCTACGATGATAAGGTCATACATGGATAGGGGTTCTCTCCTTTAAACATAACTCGCGATCCTTCGCGCGGGAAACAAAATAAGGACAAACGGAGCTTGTAGGGGCGGATTCTATATCCGCCCGTGCCCGTTTGCTGATGGCACGGCGCTGCGGGCGCATATAGAATGCGCCCCTACGGTGTCACGGAACGGTTATTCACCGTCCTCCGACACATCCTTGCTCTCGGCGTCGTACACCACAGGGCCGTCGCTGCCGACATCGCGCTCGGCGGCTTCGGCCTCGTCCAGGGCGTCGCCGATGGCACCCAAGGCCGCATTGGCGGCGGCAGAGGCCATGCGGTCCAGTGTGCGCAGCTCCATGGCGGCGTAGAGAATGCAGCCTAAATTCAGCGCACCTTCAGCGATCAGCAGGATGCCGCAGAGCATGACGGCGCTGACCGCCGCATCAAACGGGTGCAGCACCAGCAGTACGCCCAGGGCAACGGATACGATGCTGAACAGCAGCAGCAACCACCATTTCTGCCCCTTGCGCTTGGCAAGGTCAATGGCGGTACCGATGCGGCTCAGGCCGTCAACGACGATGAAAATGCCGAACACAATGGGCAGAAAGCTGGTCACTACCTGCGGCTTTGCCAGCGTGAAGATGCCCAGCCCCGCCGTGATGACGCCGCCCACCAGCATGAACGGCGCGGTAAAGCCGGTGCCGCGGATGCGGGCATACTGGATCAGGCAGACAATGCCGGTGACAAGCACCACAACACCAAAAATGTTGCAGATCCAGAGCAGACTGGTCTCGGGCATGATGAGCAGCAGCATACCGATGACGATATACGCGACGCTCAACAGCAGCATTCCGTTTTTGACATAGCGCAGCATAGTGAAAGGCTCCTTTTTACTTGTCGGCTTCCTGCATAGCCCTGGCGGCGGCCACGATCAGGTCGGCGCAGGCCTCGCGGCCCAGGGTCGCATTCAGGCACAGATCGTAGTTTTTGGCCTCGCCCCAGCGGTTCTCGGTGTAATAGTTGTAGTAGCTTGCACGGGCGCGGTCATGCTTGGCCAGCTGGGTCTCCCACAGGCGGTCCGGCATGTCCTTGGCGTCGGGGCGGCTCTTGGCAAACTGGATGCGGGTCTCCAGCGGCGCGTAGACGAAGGTGCGCAGCACGTTGGGGCGCTCACGCAGGACGTAGTCACCGCAGCGGCCCAGAATGACGCAGGGACCCTCGGCGGCCAGCTCCTTGATGACGTTGCTCTGCAAAATGTAGACCTGGTCGGCCAGGGGCATCGTGTTGCCCATCATATACAGGCTGTAGATCAGGCTGCCGCTGCGCTGGTTCTCGCTGGCGGCAATGGCCTCCTCGGTCAGACCGCTCTTTTTGGCGGCAAGGGTGATCAGCTCCTTATTATATAAGGGAATACCCAGCTTGTCGGCAACGGCCTGTGCGATCTCGCTGCCGCCGGATGCGTACTCACGCGCCATAGTGATGACCATAGGTTCCTTCATACTGATACACCTCGCAATATTTTATGTAGTATGCGCAAAAAGGCATACTATTCTACTTATATTATAACCTGATTTTGTGGAAAACGCAAGAAAAAATTGCGGGAAAGGAGCAGTGTGGGCGGGGCTTTCGCGTCTTGCCGCCAGCGTTCGTCCCCACAAAAACTGCCCGCGGCAGAATACCGCGGGCAGGGAAAACAGAATGTAAAATTTTATTCGGTCACTTCGCCGGAAATCTCCTTGATCGCGGACACGGTTGCAGCGAGATTCTGCATGTCGCTGGGCACGATCAGCTTGGTGGCCTTGCCGTCAGCGACCTTCTCCATGGCCTCCATGCTGCGCAGGGCCAGATAGTTGTGGTTGGGGTTCGCCTCGTTGATCATGCGGATGGCATCGGCCTGTGCCTTCTGGACGGTCAGCAGGGCTTCGGCTTCGCCCTCGGCCTCGCGGATGCGCTGCTGCTTCACGGCCTCGGCGCGCAGGATGGCGGACTCCTTTTCGCCCTCGGCGCGGGTGATGGCAGCCTGCTTTTCGCCCTCGGCCAGCAGGATGGAGGCGCGCTTCTCGCGGTCAGCCTTCATCTGTTTCTCCATGGCCTGGCGGATCTCCACCGGCGGCTCGATGTTTTTCAACTCGACGCGGTTGACTTTGATGCCCCAGCGGTCCGTGGCCTCGTCAAGGCTGGCGGTGATCTTCGTGTTGATGAGGTCGCGGCTCGTCAGGGTCTCGTCGAGCGTCATCGAGCCGATGATGTCACGCAGCGTCGTGGCGGACAGGTTCTCGATGGCCTGGATCGGGCGGTTCACGCCGTAGGCGTACATCTTGGCGTCAAACACCTGAAAGAAAACGACGGTGTCGATCATCATCGTGACGTTGTCGCGGGTGATGACGGGCTGCGGCGGGAAGTCGGCGGCCTCCTCCTTCAGCGAGACCTTGCGGGAGATGCGCTCGACAAACGGCGTACGGATGTGCAGGCCCGCGCCCCAGGTATCCTTGTAGACGCCGAGCCATTCGGTGACATAGGCGTTGGACTGCGGCACAATAACGATGCAGCGCACCAAAACCACCAGAATAATGATGAGCAGGATGGCAAAGACTAACAGCATTTGGGGGTCCTCCTTTTTTTTTGTGATTTAAACCGCAGCCGCGTCAGCGGTCACGGGAGCGACAATAAGGATCGCACCGTCCACGGCCACGACCTTGCAGCGGGTGCCCTGCGGGAGTGTGACCTCGGCGCGGGCCTGCCAGTCCAGGCCGTCCACGCGGACCCGGCCCGGAAGGCCGGGCTCAATGTCCACAAGCACAACGCCCTGCTTGCCGATGGTCAGCGGCGAACCGTTCGTGACAGGGGCACGGTGCGCGCCGCGCCGACTGATGAGCCGGGGCAGCATCAGGCCGAGCGTAATGGCCGATACAACGGCAAAAACAAGCATCTGCCAGCCAAAGCCGACATTAAAAAAGCTGACCAGCATGGCCGCGGCAGCGCCCACCGCAAACCAGACCGAGACAAGCGCCGTTGTGGCGGCCTCGACCATGATGAACGCCACGATGGCAACCAGCCATAAAATCGTATCAAACCACATGGAAATCTCCTTTCAGGGACAGAAAGCGGCTTTGTGACCACTTTAACATTATGACGGTATTCTGTCAAGATTGCCGAAGAAATTTTACAAAACTGCAGGAAAAGTGCAAAGGCAATACCGCATAATTCTAAGTGCCGATACGGCGAGCGAGGTGCGGCAGCT
>OHUI01001088.1_pt1 | contig 10717 bp, 10 predicted proteins | sample 1579231 | NCBI WGS metagenome assembly OHUI01 (sample SAMEA3882509, study PRJEB24775) | human gut metagenome | biome: human-associated habitat; feature: intestine environment; material: feces | place: Netherlands | collected 2009/2010 | reverse complement strand
TTAGAGCGTGTTTGAAAAAGCCTTCCTGTAAATTGCACAATATAATTTTTCTATTCCCCCATCGTCAACATCGTATCAATACAAGCCTTCGCCTTCACTCTCACATTCTCATCCAGCTTGATCTCTTCTCCGCCCTGACCGCAGACGCAATTATAAACATCCATCAATGTAGTCAGTTTCATATTGTGACATACACAGTCCTTTGACAGCGGATAAAATTTCTTGTCCGGGCACTCGTACTGGAGATGCTGAACAATGCTGTTCTCCGTACCGATAATAAATTCTTTGGCATCGCTTTCTTTGGCATATTTCATAATTCCGGTAGTACTTCCAATATAATCAGCCATTGCAGAAACCTCTGGCAGACACTCCGGATGAACCAGTAACTTCGCTTCCGGATGGGCATCTCTTGCTTTTTTCACATCTCTCACGGACATTCTAAGATGAGTAGGGCATCCACCATGAACAAACTTAAATGTCTTCTCTGGAACCTGCTTCTCCACCCATGCGCCAAGGTTGCAGTCCGGGATAAACAGGATCTTGTCATTGTCGATATTGTTCACAATCTTCAACGCAGAAGAAGAAGTTACGCACACATCACAGATTGTTTTCAGTTCGGAAGTGGTATTAATATAAGCCACAACTGTGTAGTCCGGATTGGACTCTTTCAGTGCGGAAAGCATCTCCACATCCAGCTGCTCTGCCATTGGACATCCTGCGCCGCTATTGGAAAGGTAAACCTTTTTCTCCGGAGAAAGAATTTTTACTGTTTCTGCCATAAATCTTACACCACACATCAGCACGTTCTTCTGCGGAGCCTTAGCCGCCTGCTGGCTCAGTCCATAAGAATCACCTGTGTAATCTGCTACCTCCAGAATCTCATGGCTCTGGTATGCATGCGCCAGAATGCAGATATCTTTTTCCTTCTTTAAACGCAGAATTTCATCCTGCAGCTGTCTTGTTGTCATCATAATCGTTTTTCACTCCTGTGTTTTCATTTATTCCGGAACTTTAATTTTCCATGTATGCCCGAATGTGTTCTTAAATATCTTCTTACCCTCATTGGCTGCTAATAGCTCCACTCTTTTCGGACATTTTCTTAGGATTATATTACCTGCCGTCCTCACTGTCAATAAAAAAGTTTACAGCTATCTTGTCAATTGTAAAGTTTAGTGATATACTACAGGGCATGTCGTTCGGAAAATTTGAATCCGCGCGCACAATTGCAATCATTCACAGAGAAATTTTATAAGCCTGCGCTTCAGATTATTTTTGCAAAATTTCTCTGTACACCAAATTTATCCACGAAAAAAGGACCATCAATTATGAAAACAGATATCCTCATCGCAGGAAGCGGCTGCTCCGGTCTTTACTGTGCCCTCCAGCTTCCCCGCGACAAAAAAATCACCGTCATCACCAAGTCCGACCTTACCAGTAACGATTCCTTTCTCGCCCAGGGCGGCATGTGCATGCTGAAAGAACAGTCCGACTATGACAGCTTTTTCGAAGACACCATGAAAGCCGGACACTACGAAAATGACAAAAAATCCGTAGAGATCATGATTAAAACCTCCCCGGAGGTTGTCAGGGATCTTGTCTCTTACGGTGCCCAGTTCGAGCGAAATGAAGACGGCAGTCTTGCCTACACCAAAGAAGGCGCCCATTCCACCAACCGTATTATTTTCCACGAGGATGTAACCGGAAAAGAGATCACCAGCACCCTGCTCCGCGAAGTCCAGAAGCTTTCCAATGTAGAACTTCTGGAATACACCACCCTGGTCGATATTCTGGAAAAAGACAACCACTGCTACGGCGCTGTGATCCGCCGTCCAGATGGTTCCCTTGACACCGTTACTGCAACCTATACCGTTCTGGCCAGCGGAGGTGTAGGTGGACTTTACAGACATTCCACCAACTTCCGCCACCTTACCGGCGACGCACTTGCTATTGCAGGTAAGCATAATATTAAACTGCAGAACCCGGATTACGTGCAGATTCACCCTACCACCTTCTACACCAGACATCCGGAAGACCGCAGCTTTCTGATTTCCGAATCTGTCCGTGGCGAAGGTGCCAGACTTTACGACAAAAACATGAACCGTTTCGTAAACGAGCTGCTGCCCCGTGATCTTCTTTCCCAGAAAATTCACGAACAGATGGCAAAAGACGGCACCGACTTTGTCTGGGAAGACCTGCGCACCATCCCGGCAGAAACTCTTCGCCACCATTTTCCAAACATTGTTGAACACTGCAGGGAAATGGGCTATGATGTTTTCAAGGAATGTATCCCGGTTGTTCCGGCACAGCATTATTTCATGGGCGGCGTAAAAGTGGATTATCAGAGCCGTTCTTCCATGGAAAATCTCTATGTAGTAGGAGAAGCTGCCTGCAACGGTGTCCATGGCAAAAACCGCCTGGCAAGCAACTCCCTGCTGGAAAGCCTTGTTTTCGCAAGACGGGCAGCGCAGGATATGGCAGAGCACGATCTTAAGAATGCTTCACCCCAGAATGCCATCGAAGTTGCTGATTACCTTGCTTCCCACGTAGACTTCACCCCATACCAGGACATCCAGACTCTGGCCAAAACTTATCACCATCTTGCCACACAGGCCATCACCCTTGGCCAAAATCCAGAAGGCAGAAAGGAATTTTTATATGTATGATCAGGTAACTCTCGGATTAAATGTTGATCCGTTCATTTTAAGCGCATTAAAAGAAGATATCACAAGCGAAGACGTATCCACTAACAGCGTTATGCCCAATCCCACCCCAGGCGTTGTAGATCTTATCTGCAAAGAAGATGGAATCATCTGCGGACTCCAGGTTTTTGAGCGTGTTTTCACACTTCTGGATTCATCCACCAGAACTGAATTCTATGTAAAAGACGGAGACCACGTAGAAAATAAACAGCTTGTGGGAAAAATTTACGGAGATATCCGTGTGCTCCTTTGCGGAGAAAGAACCGCCCTCAACTATCTCCAGAGAATGAGCGGAATCGCCACCTACACAAGCCAGGTTGCAGCTCTTCTTGAGGGAACCGGGATCAAGCTTCTGGATACCAGAAAAACCACTCCGAACAACCGTATTTTCGAAAAATATTCCGTTCGCGTAGGCGGCGGCAATAACCACCGCTATAATCTTTCCGACGGCGTTCTTCTCAAGGACAATCACATCGGTGCCGCAGGAGGCGTAAAACAGGCCATCTCCATGGCAAAAGCCTACGCTCCTTTTGTCCGCAAAATTGAAATAGAGGTCGAAAATCTGGATATGGTAAAAGAGGCAGTAGAAGCTGGTGCGGACATTATCATGCTGGATAATATGACCACTGAACAGCTGAAAGAATCCATCGACTACATTGCCGGACGTGCCGAAATTGAAGTTTCCGGAAATGTAACAAAAGAAAATATTGCCAGACTCACTGGTTTGGGTGTAAATTATGTATCAAGCGGAGCACTTACACATTCCGCTCCTATTATGGATTTATCAATGAAAAATTTACATCCGGTGGAGTAAGCCCTATTCGGCTGAACTCCCCCACCGACAGCAATTATCAGAATGGAAGTCACCTGTTTCCCGCCATCAACACGTCCCAAAACATGTTTGACAAAGGCTCCACACGGTAACAGGTAACTTTCATCACAAACCAGCAGACAGGAGATAAAAAATGAAAGGTGAAGAAAGACGAAAACAACTTCTGAATATCCTATCTTCCAGCAATAATCCCGTTTCCGGCGGTACCTTAGCTAAGGAATTAAATGTAAGCCGCCAGATTATTGTCCAGGATATTTCTCTCCTGCGTGCCAACGGAGCCACCATTTTTTCCACCAACAAAGGCTATCTGCTCCAGGAGGACAGGAAATATTCCAGAGTTTTTAAGGTTTATCACACAGATGATCAGGTTGAAGAGGAATTAAGCACCATCGTAGACGCCGGCGGCCAGATTCGCGACGTATTCGTCTACCACAAGGTCTACGGCGTGCTGAAAGCTGACATGGGAATCAAATCCCGCCGCGACATCCGCGCCTACATGGAGGAAATCAGCACCGGCAAATCCAGCCTTCTGAAAAATGTAACCTCCGGCTACCACTACCACACCATCGACGCCGAAAGCGAAGAAATCCTGGATGCCATTCAGGAAGAACTTCAGCAGAAGGGGTTCCTTGCGAAATTACAGGACTACGAGCCCGTGGATTTCTGGGGCGGTCAGGAATAAAAAGCGAAAAAAATTTAAGAACCAGGCTGAGCACAAGTCTCATCCTGGTTCTTGTTATTCCAAAAGAATTTCAATCAACTCTGTTGTATTTAGAATATTTGAAAATATAAGGAAAACGCAATCTGTTACCTTCGTCTGACTATGTTTCTTTCCTGGTAATAGCGTTCCTTGTTCTTATACATTCTTGCATCTGCTTCTTTGGCGATATCATAGATGTTATCCCATTCTTTCTCAGAACTGAAAACATATCCCCATGAGATTGTCATAGAATCCACCAGTTTCCCATGCCATTGTGCAACACTCCGGTCAAAGCTTTCTATTATGCTTTGAAATTCCTTTGTATTTCCGGTGATGATCACAACAAACTCATCTCCTCCGATTCTGTAGACATTTCCATAATTTCCAAAACTTTCCCTCATACAGTCAGCCGCTGCACATATAAGTTCATCGCCTGCAGCATGTCCAAGAGAATCATTTATATGTTTCAGGTTATTAAGATCCATGGAAATATATATCCATTCCTCGCGGAGATCAAGGTTGTTTATCCTTTCTTCGTATGCATGTCGGTTAAAGCATCTTGTAAGTTCATCTGTGTTTGATATGTACAGCAGTTTTTCTTTTTCATATTTTTCTTTCATAACTCTTGAAAGCATGTAGAACATACAGCAGGAAGCCAATACAAGATACACGCCAACTATGAGAACCGCAAAAATATTCCCTTGCCGATAAAAGGAACTGTCTATAGTTACAGCTACAATATAGTCATCATACTGACTGAGTAAACATTTGCAGCGTTTTCCACCTATCCTTATGAGTCGGACATCTGTCTCGCCGCTTTTTTTATCAGATGATACAACAAGCCCTTCCAGTTTCACGCCTATCTGTCTGGAATCCGTAGCACCTTTTACAATTTTGGTCTGGGAGTCTGCCACGAAAATTTCGATTCCCTTATAAACAGGCATATCACTTACTACAGCGGAGATTTCATTTTGCTTTAGTTCTTTAAGCAGACGCTTTGGTTCGATGCCGATCTGGATCATTCTGGTACCGGCTTCGTTCCATGTAATGGCATACATCAGATTCTTTCCTTCAGCGGTATTCGGAGTAACATCCTGACACATGGTAAGCTTTTTATCTGTAAGCATAGGCTTAAAATATTCCATCTGTTCTCCGGAGTCAAAACTGAAGCCATAGTATTTGGGCAAAGTACCACTGTAGATATATCCGTTTTTATCAAACAGATGAATTTCGTCTACTAATATCAAATCTGCTATTTTCTGCAATTCTTCTACATCATATTCCACCTGTGGTTTTGCATCTATAATATAGGATACAGCCTTTGCTCTTACTATATAATCGTCCTTTAGCGATTTGATGAGTTCATTTTCACTATCATCATTTTTATTGAGCACGGTGATAACACGATCCAGCAGTACTTTTGACATCCTGTATGTATTACTGTCATTGACATACTTTAAAATTCCGGCTTCAAGCAATAATGCAATCGCAATGGTCGCAAACGCTAAAAAAACAAGCTTTTTTTTCTTCATGGATATATTTTATCATAATTTCCATATGTAAACCATACTAATTTACATGAATTTGCGCCCAAAGTAACCCGTTGTTACCGCTCACTAGTGACACATAACAAAAGGCATTTATTATGTAAACCAACTTTTTCACCTAACTTCATTTCAAAAAGGTTGAATATGATAAATTCTTATTGCCACGATCAAAAAATTTGCCTCATCTCGCGCGCATAATTCCCCCATATTTTCACATACTATCCATACACTGCAAAATATGGAAACCCACAAAACAAGCTCTATAGTGTGTTTGAAAAATCATTCCCGCAATCTGCAAGCTCCACTTTGCAGGAGACTTTGCAGAAAGCCTTTTTCAGACGCGCTCTAGAAAAAAAAGGTCAATTGTTTCCCACAATTGCATCATAAAGTACAGGAGGAACAGATAAATGAAAGCCACAGGAATCGTAAGAAGAATAGATGATCTGGGCCGGGTGGTCATCCCAAAAGAAATCCGCCGGACCCTGCGAATCAAAGAAGGTACCCCGCTTGAAATTTTCACCGACCGTGAAGGCGAAATCATTCTGAAAAAATACTCTCCAATCGGAGAGCTTAGCCTTTTTGCAAAAGAATACGCCGAGTCCCTCTCCCAGGCCACCGGCATGCTTTCCTGCATCACCGACCACGACCAGGTAGTAGCTGCTGCCGGTCCGGGAAGTAAGGAATTCATTGGAAAATTGATCAGCAGCCAACTGGAAGCTGTTATCAATGACAGAGAAGCCAAATGTCTTAGTGCCAGAGACCGTGGCAAAGTCCCTGTAGTAGATGAACAGCCAGCTCCATCCACATCTCAGGTCATCCAGCCCATCATAGCCGCCGGAGATGCTATCGGCAGTGTCATCCTCATGGGAAGAACCGACAAAGACATTCCAAGCACCAGCGAAAAGCTTCTGACTCAGACTGCTGCCGGGTTTCTTGGACGACAGATGGAACAATAATTTTGTTATCGCTGCAGTCAACGTCTCGATAGAGCCTGTTTGAAAAATCATTCCCGCAATCTGCCAGTGAACAGAAACTAAAAAACTGCTGTATCCATTTAAGCCCTCTTCAAAGTCCATTAAATGGTACAGCAGTTTTCGTATTTATATACCTCAACAATCCTGTTCTGTTTTCTCTTCAGATACAGTGCTTCCCTGCGTGCCCTGATCCCGCATCTTCTGCCTCTGCCTGGTAATATCAAAATACTCCGGCGAAATAATCCCATGGGCAACCAGTGCATCAAAAACCTCCTTCTGCGACTGCGTCATCGCCATACCCACAGTTGAATTATAATCTGTAAGCACACATCCTGTCTTCTCGATCATCCAGAACAGTGCCGAATCATTCTCCGGGATCATCTTCCAAATCTCCTTCTCCGGATATGGCAAAAGCGCCATCATGGTCTGAAGATGGCCCTTCTCCTCAATCAATCTGTAATCCCCATCCGGCATAATAACTCCATCTGAGAAATTCGGAATCTGATCAGCTTTCTGCAAAAGCTCCTCTGTAATCTTCACTATAAGTTACCCCCTGTAAATTATTTCTAAACGGACATGCCGCCTGTCGGCGACATCACCATATATGAAAGTCAGCTGTTCCGCGCCTATGGCGCTCCCACAACTGCCGACCTCATTTATTTTTCACAGCACCGCACATGTTTTCCCCTATTATACCATGCCGCTTATATAAGTGCCACCAATTTAAATTTTCTCATTTTCATGAATTAATGAATAACCTCCAATTTTCTGGACACCCTATAAATACAGACAGGTACAACAGCTGTGAACAGAATGTATGTAGAGGTGAAAAGAATATGAGGAAAAACAGAACAGCAAAATTTATTTTCAACGGCGCTCTCCTTGCAGTTATGGCAGTTCTCGGAGTGACCGCTTACCAGGTTGCAAACAAACCAGAACATATTCAGGAAGTGCTTCCATTGGAAAGCACCAAGGAAAATGACACTGCCAAAGCAGATGGAGCCGACTCAACTGATGATTCTTCCCTTGCAGAAGCAGGTACTAACATGGTAGAAGCAGATCTGGACGGAATTTCCGATACCGGAATCCTAGACAGTGAGTCTTTGATAAACGAATCAGATAATTCATCCGCAACAGACATGGCAAGCCTTGACAATACCGTGGACTTAACCAATTCTGCTGACATTAACGATACTGCTGATATTTCCAGCTCCTCTGACATTGGAGAAAGTACCAGCGTAAACGCCCAGATCTCCCTGCACAAAGGACCGGAAATCAACTTCTCGGAAGATACATTAATGGAGTGGCCGGTAAACGGACATGTTCTCATTGATTACAGCATGGATCAGAGTGTTTACTTCCCAACTCTGGATCAGTATAAACTGAGCCCTGCAATTTCCGTACAAGCAGTGGAAGGTGCCCCTGTAGTTTCCGCAGTAAACGGAACCGTATATTCGATTGAAAATAATGCCCAAACTGGCACTACCGTCACCATGGAGCTTGGAAACGGCTACCAGGCAATCTATGGTCAGCTTACTGATCTGGACGTTGCTGAAGGCGATACCGTCACCAAAGGTTCCATCATAGGCTATGTCGCAGCTCCTACCATTTATTACAGCGAAGAAGGCAGTAACCTGTACTTCGCCATGAAAAAAGACGGAGAACCAATCGACCCGATCACGTATCTGCCGTAAAAAAAATTCAGTCCATGAAATATCAACATTCACAAAAGTAAAAAAACAACGTATAATAAAGCAGGTGGGAAAATCCGCAGTCGGTACCTAAATCCTACCTGCTTTTTCCAGTCCTTCCAGGCAGCTAAGAGCCCGGAACCCGCCATGGTAGCCATTCTGACACGCTATAGTATTCTTTTGGACTGCAAATAATATACCAGCTTACCGATTGCTTTTTATAAAAATAAGGAGCATTGTCAGCCAGTTAACAGCATGACGATACTCCTTTACATAAATATTTATTTAATTCCTAAACGGACATGTCGCCTGTCGGCGACATCACCATATATGAAAGTCAGCTGTTCCGCGCCTATAGCGCTCCCACAGCTGCCGACCGCATTCGTAATCCGGGCTATCACCCTACTTACTCATACGCTCTAGCCCGTCCGATATCCAATAATTCGCTCATGCAAGCATGGCTCATTCTTGGCTGCCGTCCGGGACTTTCATAGTAAAACATTAAGAACTTTCACCTTACAACCCAAAAAGGAGCCCCATGAATTACACCTACATCGTCCAGTGTGCCGACGGTACTCTTTACACCGGATGGACAAACTGTCTGGAAAAGCGCCTGAAAGCCCACAACAGCGGCAAAAACGGAGCCAAATACACCAAAACCAAACGTCCGGTAACTCTTGTCTACTACGAAGGCTACGCCACCAAAGAAGAAGCCATGAGCCGGGAATATGCAATCAAACAATTAACCCGGGCGAAAAAATTAGCCCTGATGGAATTTTAAAGGAGGTCACAGTTCCCTCTAAATATTAAAAGTTATTAAAAAACTTGTCTAAAATATTTTACCTTACCATATCATCAAATCGGCATATTCGCCACAAAACAATACATCACAATAAAATGACACGCGCTTCCCAGCATAATAAATACGTGGAAAATCTCATGTGACCCAAAATTCTTATGTTTCGCATTAAAGATGGGAAGCTTCAATGCATAGATCACACCGCCAATCGTATAAATAATTCCCCCCGCCAGCAGCCAGCCAAATCCAGCCTTAGGCAATGCATGAATAATTGGCATGAACGCAAGCACACACAACCAGCCCATTCCAATATACAGCACAGAAGAAATCCATTTCGGACAAGTCACCCAGAATGCCTTAAATACAATTCCCAGAATTGCTGTCGCCCACACAAGTGCGCAAAGTATATATCCAATCTTGTTATGAAGAACAATCAGGCACACCGGCGTATAGCTTCCAGCGATCATTACAAAGATCATCATATGATCCAGCTTCTTCAGTCTGCGGTTCACCTTCGCCGTAGAATCAACGGAATGATAAAGAGTACTTGCCGCATAAAGCAGCATCATCGTAAGAATAAACACTCCCAGTGCCACAATATGAATATGATCGCTCCACTCTGACGAGCGAATCAATAAAGGCGCTGCTCCCACTGCTGCCAGAAGAAAAGCAATCCCATGTGTAATCGCACTTCCCGGATCTTTTAATTTAAATTTCATGATAGCACCTCCTAGAACTTTTCCAAAGCAACTTTGCAAGCAATCAGTTTGATCCCTGAGCTGCAATGTTTTTGCAAACTTTATCATGTAGTTTTAATTACTACATCATCAAGTATGTGTTATACTATAACACTTTTTTTGAAAAATTCAAGGGGTTTTATAAAACTTTTATAATAAAAGTAATTTTTCGATTTTCAGCAACATTTTTCACCTCTCCATCTCCATCACTGCCTCAACCTCCATCTCCGGAAAATATGTCTCCAATATCTCCTCCCAGCTACTCCCTTTCTTCGCCATCTCATTCCCCCCATACTGGGAAAATCCAATTCCATGTCCTTTTCCTTTGCATAAAAAGCGCACCATTTTTCCTACTTTCTGCACTGAAAAATCTGCGGAAGCCAGATGCATGCCCTGGCGAAAAGTCTCACCCTCAAGCCAGTTTCCATCAGCTGTCAGCGCAGTCACATAACCGGCACTATCTCGCTTTTTGACCACCAGCTTCGCAGGAAGCTGACTGGCAGGCACATATGTACTGTTTACATAATCTGGTGCCTCCCTGTCCTGACTACTTTCCACTGATTTCAGATAGCCATAATCTGCACTGTGAAAAACCTCTTTCCCATCCCTGGTTTTACCGCTGCTGATCTCATGATAGGGAACTAATTTCAGCTTTCCATTATATGTAAGAACCTGCCCGACTGTTGCCTCTGCCGCTGCTCCATACTGCTGCAGCTTATCCACCGCACTCAGTAATTT
>OHUI01001083.1_pt1 | contig 10755 bp, 8 predicted proteins | sample 1579231 | NCBI WGS metagenome assembly OHUI01 (sample SAMEA3882509, study PRJEB24775) | human gut metagenome | biome: human-associated habitat; feature: intestine environment; material: feces | place: Netherlands | collected 2009/2010 | reverse complement strand
AGAGCTTACGGTAGACAGATTGCTGTCTCTGCGTAACAGTGCATCCTTGATCTTCTGCTCGTATTTCTCTACCTCGGAGTCGGACATAGCATCCTTCTCGTCATCGGTCAGCGGCTCATAGCCTTTGGCAGAATCTGCATTATACAGCTTATCCATCTCATTGATGATGGAATTGTAATCCTTCAGGAAGCTCTTGATCATATCGTAGATGCCGTCTACGTCATCCTTCGTAGTCACCACGACGTTCTCAGCGGTCTCTTTCATGGCTGTAATGGTCAGACCGTTGATGGAGAATACATTGGTGTTGCTCTCGTACTCCGTACCATTCAGAGTGATCTTCGCATTCTGTGCATCGATCTTATTGGCACTTGCACTGTCCAGTCCCAGGCTCTTAAGTACGTTATTGCCGGTCTCATCGGATGCGGTAATGCTGAAATCATTGCCTTCTCCGGAATCCTTGGCACTGATATAGAATCTCTGCTGGGTCTCATCAAAGTTGGCATTCAGTCCGGCTTCTTTTAATTTGGTCAGTACGTTGGAGATGGTAGTATCCGCAGTGATCTCCAATTCTACATTGGTATCACCGCTCTTGATATTTAATGTGGTACCGGTGCTCAGATTCAGAGCAGTACCTTTATTATCCACGCTCAGATCGGACAACTTCGTCAGGGCATTAAGCTTGAAATCGTCCCCGTCTGCATCTGTCTTGGTTCTCAGAGAAGTCTTACCGCCGGTCATGTAAGCAGTCTTGGCCAGCTGTGTGATCTTGAGGTTCTGCACGCCGTTCATGGCATTCTCACCGGTGATGACGCTGGCTGCAGTGCTGTCGGAGACGGATGTGGTCTTCTTCATATAAGCACTGGTAAAACGCATATTGTTGACGTATTTGGACTGCAGATTCTTCAGCTTGGTGTTCAGATCCTTCCATGCCGTAGTCTTCCACTCCAGCTTGGTCTGTGCCTTTTTCGCATCGTCTACTTTAGTCTGCTTCGCAGATACCAGCTGCTGGATAATGCTCTCTGTGTCCATACCGGAGATCAGTCCGGATAATCTCATTGTTGATGATGCCATATTTGTATCCTCCTATCTTATCTCTTCTCATCTACCAGGATACCGGCTAACTCCCACACTTTGGCGATCATGTCCAGGGTCTTCTCGGGAGGAAGTTCCTTGATCACTTTCTTGGTATCCTTATCTATGATCTTGATGGTTACGCGGTTGGTTGCCTCATGAATGCCGAAGACCGCTTCGGAATGAGACATCATGTTCTTGTTCAGCTTCTCTACCGCTTTCTTGATCTGCTCATTGGTCACATGCTGTTGCTGCTCCCCTTTGGGATCGGCAGAGGTATTGCTCTGCTCCTTGCCCTGAGCATTCTCAACGACTGCTGTCGTCTGATCGATCTTGTCTATTGGCTTTACATTGGCAGGATTGTATTCAGAGGCGTTTTCCTCTGTGGTCACTTTTGTAGCTGCATTCTTGGCAGCGGCCGTATTCTGTGCCTGCACTGTCATGATACTGGAAATCGGTTCTATGGTCATAATGGTCACCTCCGTGTGATAAAAGCGCCTTCCGTAGGCGCACGACCTTGCTTCTCTAAGGATTGTATCGGTAAATCCTTAGAAAAAATTAATAGGAGATGCAAAAAATTGCACCTCCTATGCCTAATTTCCTATTTTCCTATTTTATCTTCTGCCTACCCAAACAGGTTCTTCAGTGCTTCCATACCGTCAGCATCCACCGAAGCCCTGTTGGCTTCCTGGATCTGTAGGTATACTTCCTTGCGGTAAATGGGCACTTCCTTGGGAGCGGAGATGCCAATCTTGACCTGGTCGCCCTTCACTTCCAGGACGGTGATCTCGATGTCATTGTTGATGATGATCGCTTCGTTTTTCTTACGGGATAATGCCAGCATCTTACTCACCCGCCTTTCTGGATTTCAGGATATCGTAGATGGGGAATTTCACGGGATACTGGTTGCCTTCGAGGATGATCTGACATGCCTTACGCTCTTCCACATTGATGACAAAGGGTCCCTGGAGGTTCACGGTCATCTTCGTAAGGTCGGAAGGTACGGTCACGGTCACCATGACCAAAATGTTCTCCGGGGTGAGTGTTCCTACACCGGTGAGCAGCTCATCATCCACCTCGGGATCGTAGTCCGGGGTGACCAACAAAGGATCCATGACCGGCATGGCAAAGCTGGGTTCTTCGATGGACTGCAGATAACGGATACCGGCACTGCTGCCCTTCTCCTCATCATGCAGCATGGTGAAATGCTTCAGCTCCGGAAATCCGATGATTCCTTTATCAAATGTGATGATCTTGTTATCCGCGATCTCTACTTCCCCAAAATTTTTCGTCTGAATCTTCATAGAATACCTATGCCTTTCCGTACCTGCAAGCTTCTAGGTACTTCCGTATTTTTTACACTATCCTCTTAGATAAAGTTCAAAAGTGTGGTCTGCATGACTTTACCGGTAGCCATCAGTGCTGCTTCGTAGGTCATCTCCGCACTCTTTAAGTTAATAGCGGTCTCTGTCACATCAATATCTTCGTTTTCACTCTTTAATGTCTCAAAAGTAGTCTTCTGGCTCTTCATACGGTTCTCGATCAGCTCCAGCTTGCTGCTTCTGGTACCGCAGTTGGTGATGCACAGGTTGGCATCATCGAGATATCCCTGGAAGGTGGTAATGCTGCTCTCGAACAGCTTCTGGCACTTATCCTTGGACAGAGTCAGTGCTTTTTCCACGGCTTCCATCTGTTTTTTCAGAATATCCGCATCGCCGCCGGTAGCATTTTCCTGCAGGCCTTCGATCTTGGTCTTCACTGTCTCCAAATCCAGCACATCCTGCATCGCCTGTACCAGGTCATCCACGGTACGGCCGATTCCGTGCTGGAAGCACTCATCTGCAGTGGAATTTACACGGATGGTCTGATTGAAGCCTACATCATATTCGATCACCTGTCTGTCCTCATCATCCTGTGTATATTTCTCATTATATTTTATTGTCTTGCCATCCACGGTGGCATCACACTTGAAGTAATGCTCCGGCCGCAGATCTCCCTTCACCCAGTGATTCTTCTGATAGGTTACCTGAATCTCACCCTCATTTTTACCGGAAGTGGCAGGATCATCCTTGCAATCCATCAGGGTCTTGTAGCGGTTCTCGCCCAGGAGCAGCTCTCCGGTCTCCGGTACATACACGATAGCATCAGGGCTACCGGCTACCTTGCTGTAGGGATCCGCGGTAGAGGGAATTTCCTCAATGGCCGGCTGGTGGGTATTCTGATCCGGCCATGTTACCTCCTGATAGCTGCCATCCGCCTGTTTCTGCTGAAAAGAAATGGAGGGAGTGCCGTTCTTTTTACAGTCATTATAGGACAGCTGAATACGATATACCTCCGTGGCCTTGACATCCTGTTCTGATATCTTATCAAAGCCCGCATCTTTATAATTCGCTGCGGTGATATCCAGCAGTTTACCGGTATTTACCTTGGTCAGCTTAGTGATGGAGCTGTTGCCCAGCTGCTCGGTGATATTGTATTCCGTGTTGTATTCCTTGTCAAAGCTTAAGGAAGTATCGGTACGATATCCGGTAAACACATAGCGTCCGGCGTAGTCGGCATCGCCGGTGCTGTAGACTTCATCTCCGAGGGCTTTCAGCTGTTCGAGAATGATCTGGCGGTCTTCTGCCTTCAGGTCTCCATTGGAGCCTTTCGTAGACTGATTGATCATGCTTGTGATGATCTCTGTCAGATTCTTCAGTGCATCTTCCGTCACGTCCAGCCAGCTCTCCGCATCGGGGATATTCTTGCTGTAATACTGGGTCACTTCCGTAACATTACTGCGCAGACGCAGGGCACGGATGGATACCACCGGGTCATCGGAAGGGCGGTTCACCTTCTTCTGGGTGGACATCTGTGTGCTCAGCTTATCCTGATATACTTTGTTCGTATTGATATTGGACAGATTATTACGTTGCATGATCTTGTTCGTAATTCTCATTTTGGTCCTTGTCCTTTCTCTCTATAGAATTCCATACCATTTTCATACTAGACTCCGGTCTCCAGGATCAGTCTGTCATAGATCTCCGTCAGGGTCTGGATCATCTTGGAAGCCAGATTGTATCCGTTCTGGTATTTCACCAGGTTCACCGCTTCTTCATCCTCATCGACACCGGAGATGGAGATTCTCTGATTATCGATAGTAGCGGAGATATCCTTAAAGCTTGCATAAAAGGTATTCGCTCTGGAAGCGTTCAATGCCACATCCGACAGAATACACTGTAAAAATTCAGAAGCATTACATCCTCGGAAACTCATCTTCGTCTTATCTGTGGCAAGATTCTTCAGATCGTTCAGCAGGTCATTCTGTTCCACGCCGTCCGCGGCATCCTTACGGTTCGCCATCAGTCCGGGATCCTGTTCGATAGCCTCCAGAATGTCAAAATTCTTCGCGGTCAGACGATAGTAGCTGTCATCGTTGACCTTTACCGTCATTTTGCTGGCCTTTTTTTCCTGCTTGTCATATCGCTTTGCAGCGTCATCCAGCAGGAACTGCTCACCGCCGGTAGCTTTATTACCGGTGAACATCTTCACGCCGGGATCCCCGTTTCCGCTGTAACCGGAGGTGAGAATATCGTTGAATTTCTGAGAGAAGGTACGGATCCACTCATTCATCTGGTTCATGTAATAAGGGATGCCCTGATAGGACAGGTTGGTACCGATCTCTGCCTTTTTCCCTACACGGTCATTGGTAATTCCCCGGGGATTCTTCTCACTGTCCGATAAAGTAAATGTATAGGAGTAAGTGGCGTTGCCGTTCGCATCATATTCGCAGGTATATTCCCAGGAATCATAGTAGAATTCCTGATTGCCCAGATCCAGGATGCCTCCCTGATCCGACAGATTACATTTATTCAGATCCTGCAGATAAGCCTTGGTTACTTTTACGGTTACGGTATCATGGGTCTTGCCGTCTGCCGTGGTCGTCGTGCCGGTGGCGGTCACCTGTCCGGTGAAATTCTCGCCGTTGTTGCCGTCACGCATCTGGATCAGTCCTGCCAGATCACCGCCCATGGATGCATTGTACAGGTTGAACTTCTGCCCGTCCGCCCAGTAGACTTCATAGAGACCGTCGATATCGGTCTGGTTTACTTTCTCATAGGAGGTTCTTGCCACACATTCGAGACCGTTGTAATCACTGCCGTCTACCAGCATCTGGCCTCCGGCGATCTTGACCATGTATCTGTTGGCACCGGTCTCACGGTTCTCATTGTTGGCATCGATGATCGGTGTCTCTTTGACTTGCACGTCCACTATCTTGGACAATTCATCGATCAGCAGGGTTCTGCGGTCACGGAGCTCGTTTGCTTTCACTCCGGTCAGTTCGATGGTATTGATCTGTTTATTTAAAGTAGCGACTTCGCCGGCGATGGAGTTGATCTCATCTACCTTCAGCTTGATCTCCTGGTTAATGTCTTTCTGAACCTTTTCCAGGTTGCCCGCCATGCCGTTGAAATACTCAGTCAGTGCTCCGGCATATCCTACGAACTGGGACTTGGCGGTAGCGCTGTTAGGATCTTTTAACAGAGCCTGCATACCGGTCACCATCAGCTGATCGAAGATGGTCTTGAAGCCGGTGCTTTTGCCGTCATCATCAAAATACGTCTCCAGCTGCTGCATGTAATACTGCTTCATATCGTATTCGCCCAGCTGTGCATTGTTGTCCCAGAATCTTCCGTCATAGAACTCATCGCGGACGCGCTCGATGGCCAGTGTCTCTACACCGGCGCCGGCACAGCCGTAGGTCTGGAATACCCGCAGTGCATTGGATGCCTGCTGGGTTACCTGCTGTCTGCTGTAGCCTTCCGTCTGTACATTGGCGATATTGTTGGACGTGGTGTTCATGGCAGCATTGCTGGCCAGCAGTCCTGTATATGCAATATTTAATCCAAAAAATTGTGAGGGCATTCTATATCGCCTCCTATACTCCTAATGTGGAAATAATATGTTCCAGCATCTCGCTGATCACATTGATATATCGACTGGATGCGTTGTACGCATTCTGGAACTTGATCATATTGGACAGTTCCTCGTCCGTGGAGACACCGACCACCTGCTCCCTGGCACTCTGTGTTGCTTCCACGGTGTTGACCTGGTTCTCATAAATGCTCCGGAACACATATCCGGAGTTTGCTACCTGTGATACCAGATCCGTATAATAATCTACAAAAGTAGTCTTTTTCTGTACGTTGGGATTCAGCGTATAGGATTCTTCGGTAAACGCTGCCTTCAGTGCATCCGCCGTTTTCTTATCTTCCGAGCCATCAGCCAGACGGAAGCCCAGCTTGGAGGGTTCCTGCATGAGAGCTGAATTGACTTGCAGATTACCAATGGTATAAAGGCTCTCAGGGCTGTCGGCCTTTTCCTCGTTCATGACCCAGTAGTCCTTGCCGTCTTTTCCGGTCACCTTACGATAGCCGTCTGTCGTCACCTTGGTAAATAACTGGATCGGAGTACCGTCTTCCATGCGCATATAGCCGTCGGAATCCACTGCGCAATATTTAGCATTTTTAAGTGTCGTACCGTCTGCCAGCTCCAAATCTCCGCTCTGTACCCCGGCTGCCTCTGCCAGGATATCATTGATCTTCGTCACCACATTGTGGATCATCTGGTCAAATTCACCCTGTATGTTCATAACGACCGATTGGGATACGCTGTCGTATTTTCCCTCTGCCAGGTCGGTATAGTTGGCTCTGTGATCACCTCTGGCCAAAAGCATAGCCTTCAGCCCGCCGATGTCAGTTCCCAGATCCGATGAGATCTCGATGGAGAGATCAAACACTTCCGCGCCGTCGATATTATAGACTCTGGTGCCGTCATCCCTTGTAGTATAAGAAGCATTCATGGGCCAGAACGGTGTCACGAACCCGGTAGCTTCATCCGTCTTCATGGCGATCTCATAGCACTTACCGTCCTTGACGAAATCCACACCCTCGATCTGTACGGATACGCTGCCGTATCTGTCCTCCGAAAAGCTCATATTGGTCAGCTCTGCCAGTTCATCGAGGATCTGATTTCTCGCATCCCGCAGGTCATTGGCATGCTCAATACCGCCGCTCTCAATGGCACGGATCTGATCATTTAATGTCAGCAGCTGATTGCCGTATTTATTGATCTTATCCACATTCTGTCTGATCTGTGTATTCAGGTTGTCCTGATAGGAACTTAAGCCAGCATATACCGCACTTGCTCTCTGCACGAATTCGGATGCTCTCTGTACGATCAGTCCCTGCGTGACGGAGCTGCTGGGATCCTTGGAAAGCTCCTGTACTGCAGTCCAGAAATCGGTCATGGTCGTCTGAAAAGCCTCGCCGTTCAACTCTCCCAGCTGGCTCTCTACTTCTTCCATGACTTCCGTAGACACTTCATAAAACATACTGCGTCCGGATTCCTTGCGGTATGTTTTGTCCAGGAAATAATCTCTGACCTGTTTTACACGGGAATATGTGACACCCAGACCCGTCTGTTTGTTGGCAATAGACTTCGGGTCTGTAGATAATGTGACATAAGCTCTGTTAGATTGCTGTACCTGTTGTCTGGTATAGCCTGTGGTGTCCACATTAGAAAGATTATGCGCTGTGGTATTCAGCGCATTCTGACTTGTCTGTAATCCGGACGATCCAATATATAAACTACCCATTAATGGCATAAACTTTCACCTCTGTATCAGGGGATCTGTGCGGATCCCCGGGATCTGCTCTTACTGCTTGGCATCGAAGCCATGGTCCATAACGCCCATGGTATCACCCGCATTGTAAGCTCCACGATTGTAATTTGCTGTCTCGGGTGCTGTCTTCGCCGCCTGGAGGAGATTCATCTCGAACTCCACCATCTCCAGTGCACTGTTTAACAGTTCACTGTTCTGTTCGTTCACGCGCTTCAGTCCCCGGACTGCTGCCTGTAATCTGTCATGTGCTTCTGCCAGTGCCTGCTGCTCCGCAGGGCGTGCAGATAACATGGTGATCAGATTGGGCAGCTTCAGCTCTTTAACATCCCTGTTCAATACATCGGCTATGTCCGCAGTCACTCCCGCTCTCTGTCTGTCGAGATTATGGATCCTGCTTACAAGCTCCTGCTCCTCGTCCGTGATCTTCTGTAATTCTGCAAGATCACCGCCTGCTATGATCGGTGTCTTGCGTTGTGATAACTGAAGCAGAGCCTCGTACTCCGTACTCTCTCTGCCTAATACATCTATCAGGTTTTCCATTAAACTAGCCAAAGAACTACCTCATTTCTTCCTGTTTCTGAAGCAGCTTCTCTGCAAAGCTGGCATTATCCACTCCATAAGTACCGTTCTGGATCCTTGCTTTAATGGGAGCCGTTAACTCTTCCCTGATGTCAGGTGCGGCGGCCACTGCTGCCTTAGCGGTCTGGAAATCCTTGCCCTGGCTGCTGATCTGCAGTCTGTCCGTGTGTGTGGCTGTCTTAGTCTTCTGTGTTCTGCTTAGCTTCTGAGACTGATACAGCTGCTGTACCTGTGTATACGCTTCAATACGCATATCGACTCCTCCTTCCCGAATGTGATTCGTGTTTCACAATATGTATCGGACTAAATTGCAATTACTTTATAGTTCCCGCAAAAAAATGTAACGATCCCATGTCTGTGACATTCGGATCGTTACCTCAGATTTTTTAATATGCGTTCTCTTTGCAAAGTTCTCTGTCCACCTGTTGTACGCAGTAAATCTTATCATCTACCGTCACAGAGACCACAGTATCATCATGAGCATACAGTCCCTCTTCCACATAAGAGAATTTTTCCGGGATCCTGCCCTCCTCCAGGATCCGGATCAGTGCTTCTACCCTTGGTCCATGTAGCGGATTGCATTCTCCGATACAGGTGATCTCATCCTTCAGTACGCAGTCCATGGATTCCGTGCTGACACCGTCAAAGGACAATATCATGATCTCTCCTGCCGCCAGGTCACTGCCCACGGTTCTGCCCGCTGCGCGGATGGCTTCCATGGCTCCGAAGGCTTCATTATCGTTCTCGCAATAGACCACGTTGATATTGTCATATTTTTTCAGAAAAGCCTCCATGACCTCCTTGCCTTTGGCCTGGGTGAATTCTCCAGATACCTGGTCCAACAGATCCCAACCGTATTTTGCCACGCCCTGTTCCAGTCCCCTGGTCCGTCCGATCTGAGCAGAAGCACCGATGTTTCCCTGAATATTTACGATATGAATATCCTGTGGGGCAATTCCCTTGTTAACAGAAAAGGAATTCAGCCACTCTGCCATTTTCAGGCCCTCCAATTCAAAATCAGACCCTACAAAGCAGGTAAACAGACTGTCATCCTCCACATCCACCTTCCGGTCCACGATGATCACCGGGATCCCGGCATCCTTCGCCTCTCTGAGCACCGTATCCCAACCGGTCTCCGTCACCGGTGCCAGCACGATATAATCTACCTCCTGCTGGATAAATGTGCGGATAGCCCGGATCTGATTGGCCTGCTTCTGCTGCCCATCCTCAAAGATCAGATCATACCCTGCCTCCTTTGTAAAAGTGCTTTTCATGGACTCCGTGTTGGCACTGCGCCAGTCGGATTCCGCTCCCAGCTGGGAAAAGCCAACAACGATACGATCCATCTGTATCTCTTCCGATGTCACCGTGTCATCCGCAGTACTTCGTCTGCTGCCACATCCGGCCAGTATCATTCCCAGCCCCAGCAACAGACCTATCATCCATCGTCTTCCTGTTCTGCATTTTTTCATATCTGTAATGTCATCCTGTTCTGTCATTCTTCCCACCCGGAAACCACTCTGTCATTCTCTCATTTTCCGGCAGGTTCTTTCTCTGTGTGAAAATACGCCACAGAGTTCTCCAGTTCCCCGGAGATCTGTTTCATTTTATCACAGTTTGCGCCCACTGTCTGTATCTGCGTCAGGATTTCATCAATGTTTGCATTTACCTGCTGGTTGTTGGCTGCATTTTCCTCGCTGATAGCACTGAGACTGCCGATATTGCCTAGAATATCCTCTTTCTGCTGTGACAGATGTCTGGTCTCTCCGGCAATCTTGCGGATCTCTTCCGCAGAATGTCTGATACTTTGCTCTAACTGCTGATACTGCTCTCTGGTTGCAATAATGTAATCCTGTTCCTCCCGGATGATATCCTTTACCACATCCGCCTGTTCCACAGTCTCACCGGATTTCTCCATGATCCCCTGTGCCAGTTCCTTGATCTGTTCGGCCCCGGCGGCACTCTGCTCCGACAGCTTACGGATCTCTTCCGCTACCACTGCAAATCCTCTTCCTGCCTCTCCGGCTCTGGCGGCCTCAATGGAGGCATTCAGACTTAAGAGATTTGTCTGTCCGGAAATGGAGAAGATCAGAGCTACCGCTTCATCGATTTTTTCAATGTAATCGTTGGTCTCATGGATCTTGGACGTAATAGTATCCACGGATTCCACGGAACGGCTGCTACCGGTCATGATCTTTTCCATACCTTCTCCGGCTTTTCTACTGTTGTCCTGCATCTCCTCCGAATCCTTCTGCAGTTGTCCGGCACTGGCACTGATGTCGTTGACCGCCGCACCAATCTCGTCCATGCGGTCACTGATGTTCTGTACATTTTCCGCCATTTCTTCTGCTGCAGCGGACAGCTGATCCACGGCCTGACTGATCTGCTCCGCCTGTTCCATGGTAGTATTGCTTCCCTCTGCGACCTGCCGTACACTGTTT
>OHUI01001081.1_pt1 | contig 10768 bp, 7 predicted proteins | sample 1579231 | NCBI WGS metagenome assembly OHUI01 (sample SAMEA3882509, study PRJEB24775) | human gut metagenome | biome: human-associated habitat; feature: intestine environment; material: feces | place: Netherlands | collected 2009/2010 | reverse complement strand
AAATTCGTGCTCTATCTGCAGAAGAAGAAGGACAGCGCCTACGCTGACCTGCTGAAATGAGGCTCCTGCTGTACGGCGGCACCTTTGACCCGCCCCACAACGGCCACCTGAACAATCTGCGCGCCGCCGCTGCCCGGGTGCGCCCGGACAGGGTGGTGGTGATGCCTGCGGGGCTTTCCCCCTTCAAGCAGTCCACCGCCGCCCCCGGCAGTGCCCGGGTGGAGATGTGCGCGTGCTTCCGTGCACTGGAAGCGGAGGGGGCTGTTCCGGCGTTGTGTGTCAGCGGCTGGGAGGTGGAGCAGGCCGCGCTGGGCAGGAAAAATTACAGCGTACTCACGCTGGAAAAGCTGGCCCGGGAAAACCCCGGCGATGAGCTGTATCTGGCCATCGGGAGCGATATGCTGCTCAGCTTCGACGGGTGGTGCCGCTGGGAGGACATCCTGAAGCTGGCCCGTCTGGTGGTCACGAGCCGGAACGTCGGCGACGACCCGGCGCTCCACGCAAAGGCCCGCCAGCTGGACGAAAGCGGGAGCCGCATCCTGTTCGCGCCGGTGGAAGCTCTGCCCATGGCATCCAGCGCCCTCCGCGCCCGGCTCGCAGCCGGAGAGGAATGCGAAAAAGAGCTTCCGGCCTCGGTGCGCCGGGTCATCCGGCGCGAGGGGCTTTATACCAAAGGAGAAGAAGTCACAAATGAACCAGAAACAGGCAAAAGAGCTTGTGCGCAGCCGGTTGAGTGACAAGCGCTACGAGCATACCATCAACGTGAAAAAAATGGCCGTCAAGCTGGCCAAGCACTACGGCACCGACCCGGAGCAGGCCGCACTGGCGGCGCTTTTGCACGATGCCGCCAAGGAACTGCCCAAGGACGAGATGCGCGCCATCATGCAGGCACACCCGGAGTATGCACAGGGCGGCGAAGCACGCCCCACGCCGGTGTGGCACGGCATCTGCGCCGCCATTCTGGCGCGTACCGAATGGGGCGTTACGGACGAAGCCGTGCTCAGCGCTATCGCCTGCCATACCGCAGGCAAGGCGGGCATGACCCAACTGGATAAGATCCTGTATCTGGCTGATATGACCAGTGCCGAGCGGGACTGGCCCGGGGTGGAAAAGCTGCGCAAGCTGGAAATGAAAGACTTGGACGCCGCCATGCTGGCGGCGCTCAAGCAGACGAACGGCTTTGTGCTGTCCGAGGGCAAGCCCCTTGACCCCGAAAGCAAGGCTGCCTACGAGGATATCTTAGCGCACAGCGGGCAGAATGAAGGGTGAAAAGCCGGACGCCGATTAAAAATGGTTCCGGACATCCCCGGATAAAACAATTGCAGATTTTGCCGTACCATGCTATACTGAAGGATATGACAGGTCTGCAAGTAAAAAACTCTGCAGAGCAGTGAAAAGCTGGAGGATACAAAAAGCATGAGCCAAACGCCACGCCATATCAATACAGACCGCTCGCTCAGCCGCCCGGATCAGGCGGCGCGCGCCCCGCAGGCTGCCCCGGAGCAGAACACCCGCAGCACCGCCGGGGCGCAGCACGCCGCCCCGCCCCGCCGCCCGGCACAGCCCGACATGGGCGGGGATAATGCACCGCGCCGTCGCAAAAAGAAGAAAAAGACACCGCTGTGGCTGCCCTTTGCCATCGTGATGGGGGTGATCGCCGTGATCTCCGGTGTGGTGGTGTACGGTGTGAGCCTTGTGAACAGGGTGGAGGACAGCATCCGCCCGGCGGAAAGCGCCCCCTCCATCGTGCAGGAAATCCAGACCGCAGAGGAGTACAAGGGCGATGTGGTCAACATTCTGGTCTGCGGCATCGACTTTGAAGAGGGACGCTCTTACAGCGACGCCAGCTCCAACGACGGCATGACGGATATGATCCTGTACTGCCAGTTCGATATCAAGGGCGGTGCGCTGCGGATGCTGCAGATCCCCCGCAACACGCTGGTGACCACCCAGAACCGCAAGCTTACCCTCTCCAACGGCAAGACCTATGCCGTTTCCAACTACCAGATCAACTCGGTGGCGCTTTCCAACGGCGGCAGCATTGCCGCGCTGGCAGATGTCATCTACGACCAGTACCACCTGCCCATCGACTACTATGTCACCATCGATATGCAGGCACTGGTGGAAATGGTGGATAACTTCGGCGGCATCGAGGTGTATATCCCCCGGGATATGTCCTACGGCGGCAGTAAGCTGCTGAAGGGCTACCGCAATCTGGACGGTGCCTCGGCAGAGTTCTTTGTGCGCTGCCGCCACGGCGACGGCTACGCAAACTCTGATATCGACCGCTTGAATATGCAGCGCTACTTCTACGCAGGTCTGTTCAAGCGCGCCCGCGCTATGGGCATTACCGATATCCTGAACCAGCTGCCGCTGATATTTAAGGACTATATCCACACGGATATGGATATCACCACCATCGCAAAGCTACTGGCGTCCTTCCTCAAGATCGACAGTTCCAATATCATTCTGGCGCAGACGCCGGTGTTCATGGGCGTGCCCAACGTGGGCAAGACCGACTCCTTTGCCGGTTATTCCTGCGTGGTGCCGGATGCCGGTTCCATCGCAAACCTGCTCAACCAGTATTTCTGCACCTACACCGGCCCGGTGGAGGTAAGCGAGCTGCACATGGTCACCGACCAGTGGCCCCACGGCAGCGCATCCACCGATGCCAACGTGCAGTATATGGGACGCATCGATAAGGAATCCGACGACGCCATCCTCAGCGGCGATACCGACCTTTCCGGCGCTGTGACCACCGATGGTCAGGCAGCAGGCACCGGACAGTAACAACAAAAACAATGCCCTGCACATCGGGTGCGGGGATGTTCCGACAGAAGGGAGAAACACATGGATAATTTCAACGACAGCAAGGCGCTTGCCATTGAGATCGCCAAGATCTTGGACAAGAAGAAGGCACAGGATGTGCGGGTGCTCAAGGTGGAAAGTCTGACCGTCCTGACCGATTACTTCGTCATTGCCTCCGGTACTTCCACTACACAGGTGGCATCTCTGGCCGACGAGGTGGAGTACGAGCTTTCGCAGAAGGGTCTGGAACCCTACAGCGTTGAGGGTCACGACACCAAGAACTGGGTGCTGCTGGATTACTCCAACGTCATCGTGCACGTCTTTGTGCCCAACAGCCGCGCCTACTATGATCTGGAGCACCTGTGGGCAGACGGCGAGCCGGTGGACATCTCGGAGTACCTGACCCCGGATAGCAGCATTGAATAATTAAGGCAAAAAGGTTTGCTTCTGGCAGAACCCGCTCCGTTATTGCGGCGCAATAGGGAAAGTTGGCAGAAAAGCTCCCCCCTCGGGGGAGCTGGCAGGGCGAATGCCCTGACTGAGAGGGTTTGTACCGGAAGTACCTTAAAAGCATACGCCCCCAAGCAACGGTATTTTGGTTAAAGTCTGGAGCTGATTACAAACATGAAGTATGATTACAAGGCTGTTGAAGCCAAGTGGCAGAAGGTGTGGGAGGACGAAAAGACCTTCCATGTTGAGATCGACCACAAAAAACCCAAGTTCTATGCCCTTGTGGAGTTCCCGTATCCCTCGGGTGCGGGCCTGCACGTCGGCCATCCCCGCAGCTACACCGCGTTGGATGTGGTAAGCCGCAAGCGCCGTAAAAACGGCTACAATGTGCTGTACCCCATGGGCTGGGATGCCTTCGGTCTGCCCACCGAGAACTTCGCCATGAAGAACCACATCCACCCGGCCATCGTCACCAAGAGCAACGTGGATCATTTCCGCAGCCAGCTCAAGGCGCTGGGCTTCTCTTTTGACTGGGATCGTGAGATCAACACCACCGACCCCGAGTACTACAAGTGGACCCAGTGGATCTTCCTGCAGCTGTACAAGCACGGTCTGGCTTACAAGAAGGAAATGAACGTCAACTGGTGCACCGGCTGCAAGTGCGTGCTGGCCAACGAGGAAGTTGTCAACGGCGTGTGCGAGCGCTGCGGCAGCGAGGTCGTCCACCGCGTCAAGAGCCAGTGGATGCTGAAGATCACCGCCTATGCCGATAAGCTCATCGACGGTCTGGATGGTCTGGATTACATCGAGCGCGTTGCCACCCAGCAGAAGAACTGGATCGGCCGCAGCCACGGCGCCGAGATCAACTTCGACACCACCGCGGGCGACACCCTGACGGTCTACACCACCCGCGCGGACACGCTGTTCGGCGCGACCTACATGGTCATCAGCCCCGAGCACGCCTTCATCAAAAAGTGGGTCGACGCGGGCCTGATCAAGAACGCCGACGCCGTCGCCGCCTATCAGGAGGAGGCCGCCCGCAAGTCTGACTTCGAGCGCACCGAGCTGAACAAGGAAAAGACCGGCGTTGTCGTCGAGGGCGTCAAGGGCATCAACCCCGTCAACGGCAAGGAGATCCCCATCTTTATCTCCGACTACGTCCTGGCAACCTACGGCACCGGCGCCATCATGGCCGTGCCCGCCCACGACACCCGAGACTGGGAGTTTGCCAAAAAGTTCGGCCTGCCCATCATCGAGGTCGTCAAGGGCACTGTGCCCAGCGACCTCGACAAGGAGGCGTTCACCGATGTGGCCACCGGCACGCTCGTCAACTCCGACTTCTTGAACGGTCTGTCCGTTGAGGATGCCAAGAACAAGATGTACGCCTGGCTCGAGGAGAACGGCAAGGGCCACAAGCAGGTCAACTTCAAGCTGCGCGACTGGGTGTTCAGCCGCCAGCGCTACTGGGGCGAGCCTATCCCCATGGTCTATTGCGACAAGTGCGGCTGGGTGCCCCTGCCCGAGAGCGAGCTGCCCCTGCGCCTGCCCGAGATCAAGGACTTTGAGCCGGGCGAGAACGGCGAAAGCCCGCTGGCCCGCCATACCGAGTGGGTCAGCACGACCTGCCCCTGCTGCGGTGCCCCCGCCAAGCGCGAGACCGACACCATGCCCCAGTGGGCCGGTTCGAGCTGGTATTTCCTGCGCTACTGCGACCCGAAGAACCACGACGCCATCGCCAGCAAGGAGGCGCTCGAGTATTGGAGCCCCGTGGACTGGTACAACGGCGGCATGGAGCACACCACCCTGCACCTGCTGTACAGCCGTTTCTGGCACAAGTTCCTGTATGACATCGGCGTTGTGCCCACCAAGGAGCCGTACCAGAAGCGTACCTCCCACGGCATGATCCTGGGCCTGAACCCCCATGCCTTTGAGAACCAGCCCGATGCCGAGCGCAAGCGCCTGCTGGCCGAGTACGGCGACGAGAAGGGCGCACGCAAGGCCCTTGTCGAGAAGTACGGCGAGATGGCCGAGCATCCCATCGTCAAGATGTCCAAGTCCCTCGGCAACGTCGTCAACCCCGATGATGTGGTCAACGAGTACGGCGCCGACACGCTGCGCCTGTATGAGATGTTCATCGGTGACTTTGAGAAGGCCGCCCCGTGGAACACCTCCTCCATCAAGGGCTGCAAGCGCTTCCTCGATAAGATCTGGTCGATGAGCGAGAAGCTCGTTCCCGGCGAGGGCGTCCGCCCCGAGCTGGAAGCCGTTGCCAACCGCACCATCAAGAAGGTCGGCGAGGACATTGACGCGCTGAAGGCCAACACCGCCATTGCCCAGCTGATGATCTACGTCAACGCGCTGAGCGATCAGGGGGGTGCGACCAAGGCCGAGTACGAGCTGCTGCTGCAGCTGCTGAACCCGTTTGCGCCCCACATGACCGAGGAGCTGTGGCAGCAGCTGGGCCACACCGAGCAGCTGGCCTACCACGCCTGGCCGACCTACGACGAGGCCAAGTGCGTCGAGCAGACGATTGAGATCGCCGTGCAGGTCAACGGCAAGGTCAAGGCCCGCATCAAGGTGCCCGCCGCCATCGAGAATGCGGACGCCATCGCCGCCGCCAAGGCCGAGCCCGCCGTAGCCGAAGCCATCGCCGGCAAGACCATTGCCAAGGAGATCTACGTCAAGGGCAAGCTGGTCAATATCGCGGTCAAAGGCTAAAATTTTATAAGCACTCTAAGGCAGAGCGAAGGCTCTGCCTTTTTTGTGTTGCAGAAGCCATTCGGTCAGAGCGGCTTCCCCCTTGGGGGAAGCTGTCAGCGGCCCCGCCCGCTGACTGATGAGGGGGAAGCTTACCCACAGCAGTCCGTAAACGGGCGGCAATGGCACACCTGCCCCTCATCCGGCCCTGCGGGGCCACCTTCAGTCTACGCGCTAAGAGCCGCCTTCGGCGGTTGCGCTCCGACACGCGCCTGCGGGCGCAGCCCCTCGGGGGAAGGCTTAGGGCTCCCCTACATCCATTGTTTACAAACCGCCCAAACTACGCTATAATAAAACCAACAAAAACTTTGACGAAAGCAGGTCCTACCATGCTCATCAGTCTGATCGTACCCTGTTACAATGAAGAAGAAGCGATGCCGCTTTTTTATAAAGAAGCCTCCCGCGTGGCGGCGGAGATGAAAGCCAGCCACGGCGCGGAATTTGAGTTTATCTTTGTGGACGACGGCTCCCGCGACGGCACGCTGCGCGTCGCGCGTGAGCTGCACGCGCAGGACCCCCGCGTGCGGTATGTCTCGTTCAGCCGCAACTTCGGCAAGGAGGCCGGTATCTACGCGGGTTTACAGGCCGCCAAGGGCGATTACGTCGCCACGATGGACGCCGATCTGCAGGACCCGCCCGCGCTGCTGCCGCAGATGCTGGACACGCTGCTGACCGGCGAGTACGACTGCGCCGCCACCCGCCGCACCACCCGCAAGGGCGAGCCGCCGCTGCGCAGCTGGTTTGCCCGCAAGTTCTACCAGATCATCAACAAGATGTCCGATACGGAAATTGTCGACGGTGCGCGGGATTTCCGCCTGATGAGCCGCAAAATGACCGACGCTGTGCTCAGCATGGCCGAGTACAACCGCTTCAGCAAGGGCATTTTCAGCTGGGTCGGCTTCAAGACCAAGTGGTTCGACTACGAGAACATCGAGCGCGTGGCCGGCACGACCAAGTGGAATTTCTGGGGCTTGTTCAAGTACTCCATCGAGGGCATCGTCGGCTTCTCGACCACGCCGCTGCTGATCGCGGCGGGGGCGGGCGTGCTGTTCTGCATCCTCGCGTTCGTCGGCATCCTCTTTGTCGTCGTCCGCGCGCTGATGTTCGGCGACCCGACCTCCGGCTGGCCCAGCATGGTCTGCATCATTCTGCTGTGCAGCGGCGTCCAGCTGTTCTGCACCGGCATTGTGGGCGAGTACCTCGCCAAGACCTACCTGGAGGTCAAGCACCGCCCCATCTACATCGTCGCCGAGACCGAAGAGGACAAAAAGTAAATCATGCGTGATATGACCAAGGGTGCCCCGCTGGGGCACCTCTTTCTGTATGCGGTGCCGCTGCTGCTGGGAAACTGGCTGCAACTGGCGTACAATGCGGTGGATTCCATCATCGCGGGGCGGTTCATCGGGCAGGACGCGCTGGCCGCCGAGGGCGTGGCCGGGCCGGTCATGAATCTGGTGATTTTGGCCATCAGCGGCCTGTGCATCGGCGCGGGCGTACTGATGAGTGAGGCGTTCGGCGCAAAGCGGACCGCCCGCTTAAAAGAGACGTTGGCAACGACGCTGCTGTTCGGCGCGGCGCTCTGCTGTGCCGCCGCGGCGCTGGGCTGTGCGCTGACGCCGTGGATCCTGCGCACGCTGGCCGTGCCGGACTCGATTTTTGGCATCACCGGCATCTACCTGCGCATCACGTTCCTGGGCGCGCCGTTCACGTTTTTCTATAACGCGCTGGCGGCGGGCCTGAAAAGTGTCGGCGACAGCAAAACGCCGCTGAAATTCCTGGCGTTCTCCGCCGTGCTCAACGCGGTGCTGGATCTCATTTTAATTGGCGGGCTGGGCTTTGGCATTGTGTGCAGCGCCGTGACCACTGTCGTGGCCGAAGCCGCCAGCGCGCTGCTGGCCGCCGTCTACATGGCACGCCGCGTGCCGGAGCTCTGCCCCGGGCAGGGGCAGTGGCGCATCCGCCGCGACCTGCTGGGGCCGATTTTGCGCTACGGCGCGGTGACGGCGGTGCAGCAGGCCGTGCAGCCGATCTGCAAGGTGCTCATTCAGGGGCAGGTCAACGCGCTGGGGGTCGGGGCTATCGCAGCGTTCAACGCGGTCACGCGGGTGGACGATTTTGCCTTCACGCCGGAGCAGAGCATTGCCACGGCCATTACGACCTACATTGCCCAGAACCGCGGCGCCGGGCAGACCGCCCGCATCCGCCGCGGCTTTGCGGTGGGCCTGCGGCTGGAGCTGGGCTATTGGCTGCTGATGGGCAGCCTGACGCTGCTGCTGCGCCGGGGCATCCTGTCCCTGTTTGTGGCAGGGGAGGGGGCCGCCGACGTCATTGCACTGGGCAGCACGTATCTGGGCTGCATGGCGGTGTTCTACGCCCTGCCCGCGCTGACGAATGGTTTCCAGGGCTTTTACCGCGGCATGGGCAAGATGACGACGACGCTGATCGGCACCTGCTTACAGGCTGGGCTGCGCGCTGCCGCAGCTGCGGTGCTGGCCCCGCGGGTGGGCCTGCCCGGCATCGCCTTTGCCTGTGCCTTCGGCTGGTGCGTCATGCTGGCGTTTGAGGTGCCGTATTATTTTTGGACGTGCAGGGAGTTATAAGGCTTCCCCCGAGGGGGAAGGCAAAGAACGGCGGTCAGGGAGCTGGCCGCTGCTTTTTTATTCTGTAAAATTTCCCCAATATCTCGCGTTTCCGATTGTAATTTCTTCGACAAAATGCTACACTAATACTATCCATCCACAGCATAAAATCTGCCCAAGAGAGGTAACGCACCGTGCCAGAAGAACGCAAAGTCTACCGCCGCCCTGCCCGGACGGCTGCGCCCGCCCCGCAGGCCGGGCAAACGGCCCCGCGCCCCGACGCGCCCCCGCCGCCGAAGAAAAAGAAACGTCCCGGCGCCAAACGCCGCCGCAGCCGCCTTGTGCTGGGGCTGTGTTTGCTCTGCCTGCTGGTCGTGGTCATTGTGTCGGTGGTGCTGGTGCGCTGCTCGGCAGAGGAGAAAGGCCCCGCCGAGGCGGACTTCGGCACGCCCGCCGCGGCCTGGCAGAAGAACGATCTGGGCTACTACTTCAACACAAGCGGCCGGGCCATGCCCGCCGCGGTGCTCAAGGGCATGGACGTATCCAAGTTCCAGGGCGAGATCGACTGGGAAAAGGCCAAGGCTGCCGGCATCGACTTTGCCATCATCCGCTGCGGCTTCGGCGGCGAGTGGGACGGCCAGGAGGAAAACTGGGCGCAGGATGACCCCCAGTGGCGGCGCAACGCCGACGAATGCACCCGGCTGGGCATCCCGTTCGGCGCGTACCTTTATTCCTACGCCACGACGGTGGAGGAGGCCCGCAGCGAGGCCGACCACGTCGCGCGGCTGCTGGGCCTGACCGCCCCGCCGCAGGAGGGGCTGGACGACTACACCGCCGCGCCCTACCGGCTGAGCTACCCGGTCTACTACGACCTCGAGGATAAGTACATCAGCGGCGTTTTCCCCTCCGAGATGGCCGAGATCACGCAGGCGTTCTTTGACCGCCTGACTGAGTACGGCTACACCGGTGCGCAGGGGCTGTATGCCTCCCGCAACTGGGTACGCGCCCGCTTGACGGACCCTGCCTTTGACAAATGGCGCGACAATCTCTGGATCGCGCGGTTCTCCGACGATCTGGACTACGCGGGCACCTACGATATGTGGCAGTGCACCTTCAGCGCCCCGGGCGCGGACTACGGTGTCCAGAGCGAGACAGTCGATCTGGATTTTGTCATGAAACCGTTCAAATTTACCGGTGTGTCCGCCTGCAACGGCAAGACCGCCGCGCCGGTGCTCCTGAACGATACCTACACCGACGAGCTGCACATGGACGGCAAGGACGCCTACGCCACGCTGGCGACGAACGAGCCGGGCGAGGAGGACGGCGGACGCAGGGTCTACTGGACGACGAGCGACAAGACCGTGGCCACCGTGGACAAAAACGGCACGGTCCGCGCCCGCACTGACAGCGGGGAATGCACGATCACGGCCACGCTGGCCGACGGCACCGAGAGCCTGACCTGCCGCGTGCGGGTCGGGGACATCACGGTCCCAATCTTTGCCACGGCGGGCCTGCGCGGAGACCGCGCCACGCTGGCGGATGCCGCCGCGCTCAAGGGCGCGACCCCGGATTCCATCCTGCTGGACGCGGGCGACAGCCTGCACGGCACTGAGAGCGCCAGCCTGACCGGCGGCATGGATATGCTGTCGGCGTTCTCGGCGGCGGGGTACGACCTGCACGCCATGGCGCTGACCGACTTTGCCTACGGCACGACCCGCCTGGTCAGCGATGCCAACATGGGCAGCGGCCCGTCGCTGGCGTCCAACCTGCTGAACAACGAGGGCACCGCTGTGTTCTACCGCTCCACAAGCTGGAGCCGCAACCGCGTGACCAATGGCCGGTACACCGTCGTGGAGCGCGCGGGGTATAAAATCGGCTTCTTTGTGCTGAACGACCCGGCGCAGGCCGCGGTCATCTCGGCGTCCAACGGGGAGTTCATCACGGCCCGCGACTGGAACGACACCGCCGCCGAGCAGATCACCGCCCTGCAGAACGCCGGGTGCGATGCCATCCTTGCGATTGTCTCCACCGCCCCGGCGGGCGACTGGCAGAAGGCCCTGCTGAGCCAGGGCGTGACGGCCATTATTGACGGCACAACGGCGGAAAACGGCACGAACGTGCTGGGCGCGGGCCTGGGTCTGACCGGCGTGGCGCAGCTGGACCTGGTCTTTACC
>OHUI01001078.1_pt1 | contig 10788 bp, 7 predicted proteins | sample 1579231 | NCBI WGS metagenome assembly OHUI01 (sample SAMEA3882509, study PRJEB24775) | human gut metagenome | biome: human-associated habitat; feature: intestine environment; material: feces | place: Netherlands | collected 2009/2010 | reverse complement strand
CTGACATATCCTTTATATCGACCTGTTCTATGTCAAGCTCCTTAATCAGTGCTTCAAACATCGCGCTATTTTTGGAATTTGCATACCATTCAAGTATGGAGCCTGATTTTTCCTGGCCTATACCGTCTATATCCACAAAATCTGTGGCATTTCTCATTCTGTCCGCGAAGCCATCAAAACCTATTGCGTTGACAATCTTCTTGCCTGCATCGGTACCTATAAGAGGTATACAGAGTGCAAATATCAGATTGACCGGGTGGACATGTCTGCTTTTTTCGATGGCAGTCTGCATATTCATGCATGATTTTTCTCCAAAGCCCTCCATGCTGCTTATCTTATCAAAATGCTCTGGCAGATGGTATATGTCAGGGAACTGTTTTATGAATCCCTCATTTATAAATTTTAGCATTGTCTGTACCGAAAGTCCATCTATATCCATTCCGCTTTTGCTGACAAATCTTGAAAACTTTTTGACATTCTTGGCTGTACAGTCAGGGTTTGTACAATGCAGCGTCTTCACACCGCTGTTTTTACTTACAAATATGCGTGTCGGATGATGGCACACCGGACATTCCTTCGGTATCTCAACTGCTCCCACCGCATCCTTTACAGCTATGCATTTCGGAATAATCTTGTTGGCTTTTATCACGGAAAGTATACACTCTTTTCCCACTCCAAGCCTTTCTATCTCAGTCAGATTGCAAAGTGAGGCTCTCGAAACCGTCGTTCCCTCTATCTGCACCGGCTCAAAAACAGCCACCGGCGATATTGTCGAAACCGCACACGACCACTCAATATAACGAAGCCTCGTATCTACAGCCTCATCCTGCCACTTGAAAGCAAAGCCGGCTCTTGTAGCATGATGTCCCGTGATGCTTCCACCTGCAGCGTAGGCAGTGTCATCATAGCATATGACAAGTCCGTCCACAGGCACATCCATCTTTCCGCTCTCAACATCCCTTGTCCAGCGTTTTACAGCCTCATCAAGGCGCACCGCATCTGTTGCCTCCCTTTTGACAACATTGAATTTCATATCACTAAGATAGCTCATTCTATCCCCCCATGATATGATATCATCATCTATATGCACGAGTGTAAACGCATAAAACACTACATGTCTTCGCTTCACTTCTTCCACATCATCGAGATTTAATGTACCGGAGGCAAGGTTTCTTGGATTGGCATATTTCTCATCATCGTCCTCGATTGTATCATTTAACAGCTTGAAATCCGTGTAGGAAATTGTCGCTTCCCCTCTTACAACCATATGCCCCTTATATGGTATCTCCTTTGGGAAGCCGCTTATGGCATCCTGCAAAAATGTGATGTTACTTCCTACAGTTCCATTTCCTCTCGTCAGTATTTTCACAAGCCTGCCACCGTCATATGTGAGCACGAGTGTCAGACCGTCAAGCTTCCATGAAAGCCATATTGGCATATTGCCTGCCCATTTCTTAAGCTCCTCAATGCTCTTTGTCTTTGCAAGTGAAAGTGCCGGATACTCATGTGGCTCACGATTTCCAGCCTCTGCCTCATAGCCTGCATTCTGTGTCGGACTGTCCTGACGGATATATCCTGTCTCTTTTTCAAGCTGTGTAAGCTCATCAAACAGTGCATCCCACTCGTAATTTGGCATTATTTCATCTGCACCGTTGTAATAGGCTTTTGATGCGCGGTTAAGACTTTCAACAAGCTCATCTATCTTATCTTTTATTTTGTTATTCTCCATGCTGTAATAATCCCCTGTCTGCTTTACTTCGCTCTTCTATCCGGATATTTCTTATCTGTATGTTTCTTATCTGTATGTTTCTTATCAGAATGATTCTTATTCGTATCAGGCATAACCGGCTGATTTGAGGAATCCGCAATCAGTCCCTTGTATTCAAGTGGTGTTACTGCCCTGTACTTTCCTCTTGGCAGGTCACCAAGCTCAATATTCATGATTCTCACTCTCTCAAGCTTGACCACACGGTAGCCAAAGTATTCACACATCCGTCTTATCTGCCTGTTGTAGCCCTGTGTCAGAATAATCTTAAACTGCTTTGAGGACAGCTTTTTCACATGGCACTTTCTGGTTGTCACACCAAGCTCTACAAGCGGTACGCCTCCTGCGAGCCCTCTTATGAAGCTGTCAGATATTGTTTTGTTTACTGTGACAATATACTCTTTTTCGTGTCTGTTGCCGGAGCGCATCATCTTATTTACTATCTCGCCATTGTTGGTCAGAAGTAAAAGTCCCTCTGAATCCTTATCCAGCCTGCCAATGGGATAAATGCGCTTTGGGTAATTAAGATAATCTATCACGTTGTTTTTTTCCCTTTTTTCTGCTGTGCAGACTATGCCGGCCGGCTTATTGAGGGCAATCAGTATCATCTCTTCTTCCTTTGATACTACCTGTCCATTATATGTGACAGTCTGTCCCTTTAGAACTCTGTCACCTGTCTTTGCTGTAACGCCGTCTATTCCTACTTTACCGGCTTCTATCTGCCTGTCTGCCTCACGCCTTGAGCACACGCCCGCTTCACTGAGGAATTTATTTATTCTTACACCATTTTCTTCCATACCATATCCTCTTTTTAGATTGCTTTATCCGATATACATAAACCAAGCTAAAGCCTTTTCTACTCTTTACGGCAGCCATTTGCTATGTAGATTAAAACACGGAGACCTTTAAGCCTCCGTGTTGCTTCTTATTATTGTATGCACATCTGTTACTTTGTATTGCTTTTACTGTCCTACTGTCTGGAGATTCTCTGTCTTGATATAAGCTCTGCCATTTGTTCCGGCGCTGTAGGATACTATAGTCCAGTCGCCCTCTGTGCCATATGCTGTAAGTGTTACCTGTTCCTTTAAGAGACCAAGTTCCTTTGCATCTGTGCTTGCACCGTCACGTACCTTTACAACATCCTTTGTCACTACCTGATACTCAGCCGGTGCCTGTGGCTGCTCGGCTGTCTGCTGATTTGCTGCATTTGTATCCGTGGTCTGCTGGTCTGTGGTCTGTCCTGCATTTGCATCCGTAGTCTGCTGGTCTGCAGTCTGTCCTGCATTTGCATCTGTAGTCTGCTGGTCACCACTCTGCGATGCATCATCTGCCTGCTGTGTGTCTGCCTCTGTAGTCTGTGTGTCTGCATCAGACTTCTTTAAATTGGCAATGCCTGACGATGTGTACCACTGCTTTATAGCACCTGTGAGTGTTGTCTCAAGCATAGTCTTTAAATTGGCATCAGAACCGACCGCCTGCTCATATGCCTTTTGTACCTCCTCATGAAGGTCTGCAAACTCAGATGAAGCAGTATACTTAGAAATAAGCTCCATAATATCGTCATCGAGTTCATTCTCGCAGTATGTTCTGTTGAAATTACTGTATACATTATTTATAAAGAGCTTTCCGTCCTTATCTGTCTCTATATAAAAGAAGTCAAGTGTAGGTGCCTGTGTATCAACTCCCGTAAACTTTATACTGTTTTTAACAGACACAAAGTATGTTCCCTTTTTCAAACCATTCTTGGTGTAATGTGTGATGTCATTGACCGACTCATAGTACTGGCTGACAACACCAATATAGCTCTTCTCGTTGTCGCTCATAGGTGTCGCAAGCTTGCCAAGGGTATCAAGGTCATCACCCACGTATGCCTTATAATAATCAGCAAGTAATGTGCTGATATCGTCCTTTGCGTCATTTGTGTAATCCTTTTCAAACTCAAAATCCTTCACCGAAATCTCTGTCTGTGATCCGGCTTCGGTATTGGATTGTCTGCCATTATTGCCTCCTGCGACAACTACTATAAGTATGAGTATGAGTCCTACAAGTACACCTGCTACTCCAACGTATTTTTTATTTTCTGCGCAAAACTGCTTTATATTATCCAATGTTTCCTTGTTAAAAAAGTCCTTCATGTGATTCCTCCATTAACCCAACATATCAAAATCAAAGTATGTGACCGACGCGAATCGAACGCGCACTCGCCGGAGTCGGAGTCCGGAATTTTATCCATTAAACTACGGTCACAAAAAAGTTACCAACTATTTATATCACATCTTTTACTTTTTTTCAATGTTACTTTTTTCTTATTATAGCCTTTTAGTGTTTTATTATAACTTTTTATGCATACTATTATAATTGATAAAAATTTGACAATATATTTCATTTATCTTATTATTTAACTGTTTGGGCATTATATATTGGAAATTTTTTCCGATATGCCATAAAAATATACCATTTTAATTAATAAAATTACTATTTATATAAGGAGCACTATTATGAGTTTCACATTTTTAAACCAGCTTCCAACTCCTGCACAGATTAAGGAGGAATATCCTCTGTCAAAGGAGCTTACCGAGCTTAAAGCGAAGCGCGATGCAATGATTTCAGATGTTATCTGCGGAAAAGATGATAGATTTCTCGTCATTATCGGACCGTGTTCAGCCGACAACGAGGATTCAGTCTGTGACTATGTCAGCCGCCTGACAAATATTCAGGAGGATGTAAAGGACCGCGTAATCATCATCCCTCGTGTATATACAAACAAGCCAAGAACAACCGGCGAGGGCTACAAGGGAATTGCCTCACAGCCTGACCCTGAGAAGGCTCCTGACATGGTTGAGGGTCTTATCGCCATGAGAAAAATGCACATCCGTGCCATCGCAGAGAGTGGACTCACCTGTGCAGATGAGATGCTTTACCCTGAGAACTGGGGCTATGTTGAGGATCTTCTCTCATATGTGGCAATCGGCGCTCGTTCTGTTGAGGATCAACAGCATCGTCTCACCGTCAGCGGCTTCGATGTGGCCAGCGGCATGAAAAACCCTACAAGCGGTGATTTTTCCGTCATGCTCAATTCTGTTTACGCAGCACAGCACCCACATCATTTTGTTTACAGAGGCTATGAGGTTGAGACATCAGGAAATCCTCTGACTCACGTTGTTTTAAGAGGTGCTGTCAGCAAGCATGGCAACACTACAACAAACTACCATTACGAGGACTTAATCCGTCTGCACGAAATGTACGACAAGATGGACGTTGTCAACCAGGCGGCTATCATCGATACCAACCATTCCAACTCCGGAAAGCAGTTCAAGGAGCAGATTCGTATTGCCAAGGAAGTTATGCACAACAGACAGCTTTCCTCTGATATAAAATCACTTGTCAAGGGTCTTATGATTGAAAGCTATATTGAGGAGGGCAGCCAGAAGATTGGTGAGCATGTCTACGGAAAATCCATCACCGATCCATGTCTAGGATGGGAGGATTCAAAGAAGCTTATCTACGACATTGCAGAAATGAATTCCTAAGCCACAAATTATACACACATTTTTTTACAAAACACAAGCCACAGGAGTATATATCCTGTGGCTTGCATTATTTTGTCGGTTTATTATTTAATCATATTACTATAAGCAAGAACTGCACTGACTGTTTTGGAATCCTGGATTTTCCCGGCATAAATCATGTCGCACAGCTCCTTTAGGGTGTATATTTCTACATCGATTGACTCGGCATCATCTAGATGCTGCTCGCCCTTTTTCAGGTTTTTGGCAAGATAGACATCTACTTCTTCGTCGCAAAAGGCAACTGTTGTGCGAAGTGAAAGTAAAAACGAGATATCATCAGAGCTGTAGCCCGTCTCCTCCTTAAGTTCCCTTTCTGCACACAGCCTGGTATCTTCTCCCACAAAGTCTCTGCAGCCGGCCGGAATCTCTATTGTCTCCCTCTCGAGAGCGTTTCTATACTGACGCACCATGATTATCCTGCCGTCATCAAGCACCGGAAGCACTGCCGCAGCGCCCTTTCTGTGTGAGACAAAATCCCATTCCTCAGTCTTACCGTTTGCAAACTGCATTGTATCCTTGTATATATCAAGTATTGAGCCCTTATATACAAGCTCTCTTTTTTGCCGTTTCATTTCATCAATCATTTTTCCTGTTTACCTTCTAAATAATTTAAATTCAGAGTTACCGTTTTGATTAGAAATCCACCTCTGTGTCATAATAGCAGCATTTGAGAAGCTTCTCCATCTCCTCCTGGCTTGGCTGGCGAGGATTTGAGCCTGTACAAGCATCAAGGATAGCATTTGCAGCAATTTCAGGAAGTCTCTCAAGGAATACTTCCTCCGGTACAAAGCCCTGCTCTGTTGGATAGCTGTCTGCTCCGTAATTCTTGATGCAGTGTGGGATATTCAGATCATCATTCATGCCACGTAAGTATTTGATAAGAAGCTCAACCTTCTCATCAAGTGTCTCTCCACCCAGTTTCATGAAATCTGCTATTACGCCATAGCGTTCCTTTGCTGTCTCATCCTTTGCATTAAAAGCAATAACCTTTGGCAGATACATGGCATTGGCTGCTCCGTGGATGATATGTGCACCATAATCTGCAAAAGCTGCACCTGTCTTGTGTGCCATGGAATGAACTATTCCAAGTAGTGCGTTGGAGAATGCCATTCCTGCCAGACACTGCGCATTGTGCATCGCATCTCTCTTTGCCATATCACCATTGTATGAATCAATCAGGTCATGCTGTATCATCTCTATTGCATGGAGTGCAAGCGGATCTGTAAAGTCGCTGTTGGCTGTTGATACATATGCCTCGATGGCATGTGTCATGGCATCCATTCCTGTGTGTGCAACAAGCTTCTGTGGCATTGTCTCTGCAAGCTCAGGGTCTACGATTGCAACATCAGGTGTTATCTCAAAGTCTGCGATTGGATACTTGATACCTTTCTCATAATCTGTGATGATTGAAAACGCAGTAACCTCAGTTGCTGTACCTGATGTGGATGAAATAGCACAGAAATGTGCCTTCTTTCTAAGCTTTGGAATACCAAATACCTTGCACATATCCTCAAATGTGATATCCGGATACTCATACTTAATCCACATAGCCTTTGCTGCATCTATAGGTGAGCCACCACCAATTGCTACAATCCAGTCCGGTTCAAACTCAGCCATGGCAGCCGCACCTTTCATGACTGTCTCAACTGATGGATCCGGCTCAATTCCCTCAAAAAGCTTTACTTCCATACCTGCTTCCTTCAAATAAGCCTCGGCTTTGTCTAAAAAGCCAAATCTCTTCATTGAGCCTCCGCCCACACAGATAATAGCCTTCTTTCCCTCAAAGCTCTTTAATGCCTCAAGCGCACCCTTGCCGTGGTATAAATCTCTTGGTAATGTAAATCTCTGCATTGTAAAACCCTCCATATGATATTTTAATTATATAGTTTCTCCCTTGTAATATTTATAAATATTGCAACCATCAAATACTGAATAGTTACTAAATATTACATTTATTATTTTATAACATTTTACTAATTTTGTCACGTGCCATTATCTATTTTTGTGAATACAAGATATTTTATACACACATTTTTATGCAATATATACAATTATCTTCTGTAATAATGAACAGTTACCGATAATTTATTTCATACCACAAGCACTACATTGTAAAAATCGGTGCATTTACGTTTTTATTTTTGCAAAAAAGAAAAGGCTTCATACGAAGCCTTTTCAAATGTACATGTTATTATGTCAAACCGACAATACGCTAATGCTCTACTTTGCGTAATCCACTATACGTGACTCACGTATTACATTAACCTTTATCTGACCCGGATACTCTAACTCAGACTCAATCTGCTTAGATATATCTCTGGCCATGATAACCATGTCGGCGTCGCTGACCTGCTCAGGAACTACCATAATACGAATCTCTCTACCTGCCTGAATAGCAAAAGATTTCTCTACCCCTTTATAACCATTTGTAATGTCCTCTAACTGCTGAAGACGATTTGAATATGTCTCCAAAGTCTCTCTTCTTGCACCCGGACGTGCCGCACTGATTGTATCAGCTGCCTGCACGAGACATGCAATAAGTGACTCCGGTTCAACATCACCGTGATGTGATTCTACTGCATTAATCACAAGTGGTGACTCTTTGTATTTCTTACATAATTCGGCACCGAGCTGGATATGTGAACCCTCCATCTCGTGATCTACTGCCTTACCTATATCATGTAATAAGCCTGCACGCTTTGCCATTCTGACATCCTCACCAATTTCAGCAGCCAGTAAGCCAGTCAGCTGTGCAACCTCGATAGAATGCTTTAACGCATTCTGACCGTAGCTTGTTCTAAACTTCATCTTTCCAAGAAGACGCACAAGCTCCGGGTGAATACCATGTATGCCCACCTCAAGTGTGGCAGCCTCACCCTCTTCACGAATCATATTATCGACTTCTTTTTGAGCCTTCTCAACCATCTCCTCTATACGAGCCGGATGGATTCTTCCGTCAACAATAAGCTTCTCAAGAGCTATTCTTGCAACCTCTCTTCTAATTGGATCAAAGCTTGACAAGATAACTGCCTCAGGTGTGTCATCTATAATCAGATCTACACCTGTCATAGTCTCGAGAGTACGGATATTACGTCCCTCTCTTCCTATGATACGTCCCTTCATCTCATCATTCGGAAGCGATACTACTGAAATAGTAGTCTCAGACACATGGTCTGCTGCACATTTCTGAATAGCTGTAACCACGTAATCCTTAGCCTTACGGTTTGCCTCTTCCTTTGCTTTGTTTTCCATTTCCTTAATCATTTTTGCAGTATCAAGTTTTACATCTTCTTCAATGGTCTTTAAGAGATATTCTTTAGCTTGCTCGGAGGTTAATCCAGAGATTCTTTCAAGTTCCTGTAAACGCTGCTCGTTAAGCTTTGATATTTCAATCTTCTGCTTCTTGAGTTCCTCTTCCTTAACTGCAAATCCGGCTTCACGCTTCTCGATAGCTTCGAGCTTCTTGTCGACATTTTCTTCCTTCTGAACGATACGACGCTCATTACGGGAAATCTCGTTTCTACGCTCTTTGATTTCCTTATCCAGATCATTCTTAGCCTTAATAGACTCTTCCTTGATCTCAAGCATAGACTCGCGCTTCTTTTCCTCCGCAGTCTTTACAGCCTCATCAATGATTCCTCTTGCCTTCTCCTCAGCATTTCCAATCTTGGAGTTAGCAGATTTCTTCTCGTATGAAGCGGCTGCAAACCATACAATCAATGCAGTAATAATAATAGAAACTACAGCAGTAATGATATACGGTAGCATTACAGGAGCACCTCCTTTATTAAATTTTCATTGTATTTCACAAATTACAACAATTAAATTCTATACTTTTTGGTGCAAATTGTCAAGGTAATTGTGACCTCATTGCGGAAAGAATCTGGCTGCTCTTAAAGCCCCTGCGCATAAGAAACTGGTATATCCTGCGAAACTCCTTTTCATCACAGTTATCAGGATCATAGTGTTTCTTTTCAAGCAGCTTTGCTATATGTTTCTCTTCATCAGCAGTGTATTCGCTGTCTATGGCACAATTTATATCATCTCTGCCTATACCCTTTGCCATAAGCTTCTGCTCAAGCTGCCTGCGACTTAAGCTGTCCTGATGATACCTGACATATGTGGAAGCAAATCTGTAATCATCAAGATAATGAAAGCTCTTGACATAATCTATCGCTGCATCCACACAGCAATCCGGATATCCGCCCTGTGTGAGCTTTTCCCTGAGCTTTCTTTCACTCCTGTCCATCTGTTCAAGCAGATGCAGTGCTCTCTTTTTGGCTCTCTTTCCTACCACCTCAGTTATCAGCTTTTCGTAATCCGCTTCACTGATAAAGGCTCCCTCCATAATAGAGTACCGCACGGCCTCTGTACGATACAACACACATGTCGTGCCATTATCAAAGGTCGTGCGGTATTTGCCTTTACCAATATTCTCATATCCGGTAATCTCTATCATATATAACCCTGCTCACTTATTGCTCATCTGCCTCTGACTTTTCAGAGTCTTCCTGTACTGCAGCATCTTCATCCTCAGGCTGTGTAAAGTAAAAATCCCTTACCTTTGCCTCCAGCATATCAAAAAATGCCGGATTCTCATGGATATAAGTCTTTGCATTCTCACGACCCTGTCCTATCTTGTCTCCCTCGTATGCATACCATGCACCGGATTTGTTGACAATGCCTGCATTTACTGCAAGATCAAGCACATCTCCTTCTCTTGAGATACCCTGGCCAAACATGATATCAAACTCTGCCTCCCTGAAAGGAGGAGCTATTTTATTCTTAACAACCTTTACGCGGACATGGTTGCCGACTATCTCACCGGCCTGCTTGAGTGACTCAGTTCTTCTGACATCAAGACGCACTGATGAATAGAACTTTAATGCCCTTCCACCTGTGGTAGTCTCAGGATTTCCAAACATCACACCTACCTTCTCACGAAGCTGATTGATGAATATAACGATACAATTTGACTTGCTGATAACTGCCGTGAGCTTACGGAGCGCCTGACTCATAAGTCTCGCCTGAAGACCCACATGGGAATCCCCCATATCTCCGTCAATCTCGGCCTTTGGTACGAGTGCCGCAACTGAATCGACAACCACGATATCCACAGCGCCGGAACGTACCATTGTCTCTGTTATCTCAAGTGCCTGCTCACCACAGTCCGGCTGTGAAATATAGAGATTGTCAATATCAACACCTATATTTCTGGCATATACAGGGTCAAGCGCATGCTCTGCATCTATAAAGCCTGCGATGCCGCCTCGCTTCTGTACCTCTGCAACACAGTGGAGCGCAACCGTTGTCTTACCTGATGACTCCGGTCCGTACACCTCAATAATCCTGCCCTTTGGAAGGCCTCCGAGTCCTAATGCAATATCAAGGCTTAATGAGCCTGTAGGTACTGTCTCTACATTCATATTGGCTGAATTGTCACCAAGCTTCATG
>OHUI01001071.1_pt1 | contig 10849 bp, 7 predicted proteins | sample 1579231 | NCBI WGS metagenome assembly OHUI01 (sample SAMEA3882509, study PRJEB24775) | human gut metagenome | biome: human-associated habitat; feature: intestine environment; material: feces | place: Netherlands | collected 2009/2010 | reverse complement strand
CCCGCATCCGCCGCCCGAAGGTGGCGATCCCCCGGCGCAGCCCCTCGCCGATAAACGGGGGCATCCACTCATCGAGCCGCGAAGGAATAATACCGGGGATATAGGAGGTTTTCGGCAAGGCCGCACTGGGGCGCCCCGCCACGAAATCGGCGACGCGCTGCGCCGGGGCGACCTGATGCTCGCCGCCGTGCTGCCGGGCCAGCTCTTCGAACTGCTGCTGGAACTTTAACCCGGCCAGCTCGCCCCATTCCGCACGCAGGTGCTCGAAATCCGCGGGCCGCACTTCGGTCACCATGCCCGAATTGGCATAGGGCGACGTGCGGCCGCTGGGCGACATGCCGTTGACCACCGACTGCGCGGCATCGGTCATGGCCGGAACGATGAACCCGCCGGGGCACATGCAAAACGAGTAGACCCCGCGGCCGGCCTCCTGGCTCACCAGCGAATAAGCCGCCGCCGGAAGGTATTCGCCCCGCGTCGGGCAGTGGTACTGGATCGAGTCGATCAACGCCTGCGGATGCTCGATACGCACGCCCATGGCAAAGGCCTTCGCCTCGACGCGCACGCCCCTGCGGTAAAGCAGCTCGTAAATATCGCGTGCCGAATGTCCCGTGGCCAAAACCACGGCCGCCCCTTCGACAAACGTGTCGCCGCACCGCACGCCCCGGATACGGCCGTTGCGGAACACGAACTGGCCGCCCGAGCCAAGGATCGTCTGCCGGATATTCTGCATGATGCGCGGCAACTTGTCGGTTCCGATATGCGGATGGGCTTCATAGAGGATTTCGGGCGTGGCGCCATGGAACACCAGCGTCTGCAACGCCTTGTTGTAATCGCCGCGCTTCTTGCTACGCGTGAAAAGCTTGCCGTCCGAGAAGGTGCCCGCGCCGCCCTCGCCGAAAGCGTAGTTCGAATCGGGATCGACTGCCCCGTTGCGGTTGATCTGCGCAATGTCGACCTTGCGCGCCGAAACGTCACGGCCCCGCTCCAGGATAACGGGCTTCAGCCCCAACTCGATCAGCCGCAGCGCCGCGAAAAGCCCAGCCGGGCCCGATCCCACGACTACGACCTCGGTATGTCCCGAGACATCGGGATAATCGAAATGCACGGGTGCGGGCTGCGGCTCCCGGTCGACATAGACCTCCAGCGTCAGGTTGACCTTCGGTTGCCGCTGCCGGGCATCGATCGAGCGTTTGACGACCCTCACCAAGGCAATATCGTGCTCCGGCACCCCCAGACGCCGCGCGGCAAGCGAAGTGTAATACTTCGCGTCGGCAGCCTGACGGGGCGTTAAAACGAGTGCGACATTCTGCGGCATAAGCGGATAAATTGCCTACAAAAGTAAATAAAAAAGGCTTATAATCACCCGCTCCGGATTGTGAATTGTGAATTTTTATATACCTTTGCATATAGCAAGCGGATATGGTGTAATTGGTAGCCACGTCAGACTTAGGATCTGATGCCTTACGGCGTGGGGGTTCGAGTCCCTTTATCCGCACAAAGGAGCCTTTTTTCGAGGCTCCTTTTTTGTTGCCCGTCCGGCGCAAAAAGAGGAAAACCGACTGTATATCATCATTTTGCAAAGGCTTCGGCCGATCCCCCGAACCGGAAGCGGAAAGCAGCTCGCGGCAAACTCGCGGGAGCACGAAAGGGAACGGCCCCGAAAAACGGGCCGTTCGGCAAAGTTTGCTCCCGAATACAGATGCAATACGTTGTTTTTCTGCGTTTTACACCGTAATAATTCTCTCTTGCAGGCGTTTTGTTAACCCCAAAATTTCAACGTCATGAGACAAGAGACATTTGCCATTCTTTTCCTGATGCGGAAAGGGCGGCAGAAAAAGAACGGGCTCGCGCCCATCTTCGCACGCATTACGACCGGAGGGCTCCGGCAGGAGGTCTACACCCAGTGCGACAGCAATCCCGAAACGTGGAACCAGCACAAAGAACGCGCGATGGGAACGAACAAGCTGGCCATTCAGGTCAACGAACGACTGAACGATTTCCGCGTAAAAATCATCGACATCCGCTCCAAACTGCTGGCCGAGGCTATGCGGCCAATGCCGCGCAGATCAAACAGCGCTACCTGAACCCGACATGCAACACGATGATGCTCATTGCGGGCCTTACCGACTATGTGAAGCGGCGGCAGGCCGAAGTGGGCGTGCGCATCACGCAGCGCACGGCAGACAAATACGAGCGGCTGCTGCGCTACCTCAAACAGTATCTCGCCCAACGCGGCAAAGCCGAGGACATTCCCGTCGAACGGATGAACTACAAGTTTCTGGACGGCTTCAACCTCTTCCTGCAAACCGCCCACCGCTGCCGCCACAACGGGGCGGTCGCCGTGATGGACTGCCTGCGCAACTTTGTCCTCTACTGCCTGCGCAACGAGTGGATTACGAAAAATCCGTTCCGCTACTACAAACTCAAAGAGGACGAGGTGCAGGCCAAAGAGCACCTTACGGCGCATGAACTGGAACTGCTGACCCGCAAGGAGCTCGACCGCCGGTTGGCCCGCATCCGCGACGTTTTCGTCTTCTGCTGCCTGACGGGGCTGGCATTCGCCGACGCCGACCACCTGCGGCGCGAGCATCTCTCGCAGGACGACGAGGGGCGCTGGTGGATTCACAAGCCCCGCGAGAAGACCTCCGTGATGAGCCGCATCCCGCTGCTCCCGGGCACGCTCGAAATCCTGTGCCCCTACGAGCACGACGAAGTATGCGTCGCACGCTCACGGGTGCTCCCCACGCCGAGCAACCAGAAGATGAACGCCTACATGAAGGAGATCGCGGCCGTGTGCGGCATCGACAAGGTGCTGACCACCCACTGCGCACGCCACACCTTCGCCTGCATGGCCGTCGAGTACGGCATGCCGATCGACGTGCTGGCCAAGATTCTCGGCCACTCGAACACCAACATGACGCGCCATTACGCCAAATTCTCCGAGACAGTCATCGGCCGTGAGATGGAGGCGTTCGGCGAGCGGCTGGCATCGGCTACTTGATACCTGAAAGGATTCGGCCAAAAGCGCCCCTCGGATGAGGGGCGCCGACGCCTATCGCTGGCTCTCTTCAATCAGAGAGTTGCGCAGCAGATCCAGAAACCGTGTCAGCCGCAACTTGCGGTTGATGACTCCACGGCGGCATTGGATGGGATTGTTGATGCGGACGTTGAACATCCACGAGAACAGCTCGACCAACTGTTCCACATTGGCACGGGTACCATTGATACGCCGTCCCACGCCGGCAGCATGCAACGCCGCAATCAGCTCCATGAGATCCGTCGGCGTGAACGGCTCGGCCAGATAGAGCGCCGAGCGGGGTTTTTCGGGTTCCCTCAATCGGTTCATGACCGCAGGATGCTCGATACGCAGATGAACCATCCGCATCTCAAATTCCAGATGTGAGACGGCTCCTTCCCAAAGCGCGACAAGCGCCGCCGGACGCGGATCGTGCATTATTACGGGATTACATGACAGGAATTGCGTTCAGGGACAACAGACAAATGTCCACGGGGGCAAATATGCCAGTCGGCAGAAAACGTAAATCATCACTCAAATATCAAAGATTTTTATTTCAGATTGATACATTTAAAACATTAAATTTCAATAAATCTTGCTAAAACATGCAATTGTCTGAATGCTTATATTGCAGTTCTCGTAGAAATATTCTAAAAAAAGATAGGATGGTTTTAGCCATCCTATCCCAGTGAGCAATCTCGTAATTTTGAACTTTTTATTTTAATGTTTTAACACATTATAGATAAGAGATTTTCACTCGAAATTATTTGTCGGTTGACAAATGCCTTCCACACTTTGAAGCGTTACTGGTCTGACCGTTATTAGCGTTTCAACCACATCTTCTTGTCCTTACCTTACACTTAATGCCGGAGCGGCACGAATATTACAGATTATAGCATTCGCCTCATTTCCAAAGAAAACTCGGCACGGGATGTTCGGGCATTGCGCACGTCATCCGGAATGATCGTCCGGGAATATACGCTGGTTTCGGCCGGCTCGGTTCGGGTGGTCATCGTCAGGGTGTTCCCGCCATTCGTCAACTCGAAATCGTAGCCGTTGCCCCAGCTCTCGCCGTCGTCGTACACTCCGGTCAGCCGGGATCCGTCGATCGAATAACGCCCGGTGTATTTGGTGTAGTTCGATGTTTCGACCTTCTGATAAAGTCCGAATGTCGCTGCCGAAGTGAATTCTACGTATACCTCAAATCCTTCGGGAGCATTCTCTGACCAAGAAGTAAGGCGCCATTCGCCTACGATTTCCGACTGAATGTTGGGGGCATCGTCGTCATCCGAACAGCTTGCGGCGAAAATGCCGAGCAGGGAGAAAACGAGCAGATGATAAAGATGTTTTTTCATTGCAAGCACTGTTTTTATAACCAACCTCCGTTTGCTGCGCCGGCCGAACGGGCGATGACGGCGAATTCCTTGGTGATGACCATGCCGCCCATCACGACGCCCGTTCCAGGTTTCGTACCGCCGGCTATCGCCGAAACCTTGATTTTGGCCGATCCGGGTTTCGTGCATTTGATCATCAGTTTTCCATTATACATTTTGGGAGCCGCCTTGATGCCAAGCTTTTCCATATCCTTGGCCGACATCTGGATATCGGTATAGGTAAGGTCTTCGGCACCCTGTCCGAAATGCTGCGTCAGCGGAATGAGCTGCACCTCGCCCAATGCGACCTGCAGACAAGGCGTTCCTTCAATCTGCATGAGCAGCTGATAGGCATCGGTAATGCCGGTGCCCATTTTGCCGCGGTAAATCGACACGTCGGCGATCGTAGCTTTCGAGCCTTCGCCCAGCCGGGAGTCGATTTCATTGACCGAGGTGAGCAGCATGGTCTTGAATTCGTCGAGCGAGTATCTCTTCCCTTTCTCCAGGGCATAGGAGAGGCCGAGTGCGGCTACGCCCGAGACGTGCGGGCAAGCCATCGAGGTTCCCTGCATGTAGCCGTAATCCGCTCCGTTGCTCGTTTCGGAGCAGAGCGTCGAAAGGACGCCGGCTTTCTCCCCACCGCTCAAACCGCTCGTTTCGCCGCCGGGAGCCGCGATATTACAGCCGGAACCGTAGTTGGTATAATTGGCTGGCAGGTAGTCGGGCGAGAACGAGGTGACGGAGATATAATCACGATAGCCTGCCGGATAGCCGGACATGGCTGTCGATTCGTTGCCGGCGGAAAAAATGATCAGTCCGCCGTCGAGGGCCTCGCAGTTCTTCTGGGCGGCGAAGTACTGAAGCGCCTCGTAATCCATCGGCGATTGTTTGATGAACATGTTGTCCGACGTGTATATTCCAGCCTTGATGCCCCACGAGCACTGGAGGATGGAGGCACCGTGATCCGCGGCGTATTTTACGGCACGTTAGGTCTCCCGAGAAGATCTGGCACGACATGAGACGCACACCGTCTCCCTTGCCCGTACCTCCGGCCACGCCGCAGACGCCGATGCCGTTGTTATTGACGGCGGCTACCGTGCCCGCAACGTGCGTTCCGTGTCCCGAATCGCCCTTCTGACCCCATGAAATGGAACCGTCGGCAGCGAAGTTCCATCCGTGAATGTCCTGGTTCTTGTATTCGGGCGAAGGGTTCGGATTGATCCACATGTTGGCCGCCAGATCCGGATGAGTGTATTTCACCCCTTCGTCCACGATGGCGACGATGACTTCGGGATTACCTGCCGTGAGCTTCCATGCGTCGGCCACATTGATGTCGGCTCCGGCCACCGATGTAGTGGCAACGGCCTGGTCGGCATTGTTGATGTACTGCCACTGCCAGAAAAGATTCGGGTCGTTGAAATCCGCTGTAACCAAAGCGCGGGTCTGGCCGTTCGCCGTTGCTTGGAACGGATAGGTTTTGCAGTCGGAAGCCCGGTAGAGACGGGTGCGGAACTGTACTTTCGAGATTTCGGCGACACCCGCGAGTCTCTCCGCCGCCTTGTCGAGATCCTCCTCTGATGCGAACCGGAGCACATACCATCTGTGAAGCCCTGCCGCACGGGTGCGGGCCTCGTGTTCGCCGGCTTCGGGGAAGACGCGCTCCAGCGAGGTGACATGCAGGTCGTTCAGGATGTCATCGACGGATTCGATGCCCGAACGGGTCAGCGCCGAACGGGTCTTGGCCGCATTCAACGCATTCTGTTCGAGACTGGGAATGGCTTCTTCGCCGAATTTTACGATGAGCGAACCGGCCACGGCGTCGTCCGACGTATTGCAGATTTTGCCCGAAGTCTCGATTTCGGGAGCGGAATCCCCGCGGTTCGGTATCTCCTGCATGGGATCCGTCGAGCAGGCGGCCAGCAGCAGGGAGGCGAAAATCAGGAGTTTCGTTTTGTTATGCATATATCATGCTGATTTTTGAGTCCGGCAGGTTGTTTTTGGCTTGAAAAAAAGGGAGAGGCCGGCACTTGCCGGACGACCGGCCTCTCCCGATCCGATATTACTTGAGCGTGATTTCGGCAGCGGCCGTTTTCCGGAAGCGGAGTTCCGATCCCGAACCGTTCGCACGCTGCACAGCGTCGCTGAATCCGACCGTAGCCCTTACAACTTTCGCTTCAGGAGCCGATGCGGGCAGGAATCCTTTCGCATAGTCGGTCGGTACGGTTTTGACGGAACCGCGTTCTGTAGAAACGGAGAATTCGAGCCGTTCGACGTAATTCCGCGGCTGCCGGAGCTCTGCGGCCATTCGGCGCAATTCTGCGATCCGCTCTGCGGCCAGTTCGGGAATGCCGCCCATATCCTTGGCGGGATCGACGAGCAACATGTCCGTAAGGATCGAATAGGGGGTCGTCGTACTCAACGTATACAGATAACGGAACGTGGCTCCCTGCTCGACATAGTTCGGAGTGGGCACGAAATAGATATAACCGTCGGCCACGGCGCCTCCGATGAACGGATAATTGACCGCATAGAGCGATTCGGGATCCTCCTCCGAGACGCAGCCGGCGATGATGTCCTCGCCGTTGATGACACCGATCGGGTCTTGCGAAAGCATCGGAGAGATCGCCCCGGTTATTCCTGCGAGCGGAGCTGCCGAAGGCACATAGACCGCAGGAATCTGACCGCCTTCGTCGAATGTGAGACCGGTAAGCCCAGTAATGGTCAGCAGATCGACCGAACTGCCTGCCGTCGGGTCGTCTTCAATGGTTACCGTACCGATCTTCCGGCGCATCTGCTTTTCATCCATGACGTTGATGGCATAATAGTTCCATTCGGTCGAAATGAGATACTCCTTCGAGGGTTGTTCTTTCTGCGGCAGGAAATCCGAGTAGAGGAACTCGCTCTCCAATCCCGGGTTGTATTTGCCGGTAGTCTTGATGGATGCCGTGACGAGTTTGCGGACATATCCGTTGTAAGCCAGTCCGGCGAACGTATACTCCGTATCGCCGTTCAGCCCCGTGAGCATGATGCTGTAATGTCCGCCGTTGATGGCATCGAGCTGCTCTTTGGTGAAATCCTTGCCCATCTGCTGGAGGAAAGCCGTCATGTCCAGTCCCTGGATGGCTTTCGTCTTGAAGACACCGTATTTGACGGATTCTATTTCCTCGCCGTAGGCCCAGAATTTCGCTGCATTGTCCGTCGTAATGCCTTGTCCCGCGAATTCGTTCGTGGCTTCGAGCCCGATGTTGAGAATGACGGAAACCTTGTCCTCGTCGCCCTTGGCGATATATCCGAACGAAATGGAGGCGTAGCCCTGCATTTTCAGATTCTGCGACGCCGTTTCGCCGCCCTCCGGATTCGCCTCTTCGTCCGAACCGTAGATGCAGCCTACAAGCGTGTACTTGCCGGTGCCGCCTTCCAGATCCTGAACGGAAATCGTCCCCGAAGCAGTGATCGTCTTGATGAGTTCCGCGGCGATCTTGCCATCGGCCATCTCCTGTGCCTTGAGGCTCGCCTCGCCGTCGCTCAAATTGCCCGTGAAGATCGCATAGCGGAACTCTCGGGTGTCCTCGGAGAGGGTGGCGCCGATTTCGACGACACCGTCTGCGGGTTCGCTTTTGGTGAGGGCCACCGAGTAATCGTAGACCCTGGCTCCGGGAAGCATGATCCGCTGCAGACCGTTTGCGTTGGCATAGAAGAATTTTCCGGCATATTCACCTTCGCTCGGTTCGAGCACGATACCCTGCGCCGGGAAGGTAATCACGCCGTTATTGAGCGTGCCATATTGTCCGGCTGATTCGTCCATGGCGAAATTTTCCGGTGTCTGCGATGCGATGTACCACTCACCCATATCGGAAAAGAGGGTCAGACCGGTCGATTGGTAGGGATAATAGACCTTGTTCGGATCCGAGGCATCGACATAGGTCCAGACGTTGCGGTTCTCGTGGTTTACCTGTCCTCCGGCGAAGATGTTCATCAGCTCCGGAGTGTAGGCTTTCATGCGGTAATAGCCCTTCTTGTCCGAACGCTCGTAGATTTCGAGTTCGATTTCGGGGTTCGGATTAGCATTGGGGTTGTCTATCGACGCGAAGTTGCCCAGAATGTCGTCGCGGTAGCGGCCTTTGGTCTCACCGGTCTTTTCGTCGGTGACCAATTCCCATTTGGCCAGCACGAGCGATATCGAAAGGTTCACCTTATCGGCACCGTAGATCGAAGCGTAGCGCGGATCTTCGATGTTGATATCGCAAGTGTAGGTCGTGCCCATTTGGGCCTTGGGGAAACTGATCGTAAAGGTCGTCTCGTCCTCTCCGGCATCGAATGCGATCGGCTCGACGACGAAAATATCCTCGACGTTGGACTTCACGACGACCGGAACGACGATCGGATCCACGGTGTTGCGCCGTTTGACCGTATAGGTCGCTTCGGTCTGGGTTCCCGGTTCGAACTCCAGATCGGTCCGGGTAGCCTGCTTCTTCGGGAAGTAGACACCGTAGCAATCGGGATTCTCCGCGGTTCCCTGCGTATAGTTCACGTCGTCCTCGCAGCCGGCAAGGACAAGAAGTGCCAGCAGGAACGGTAATATATGCTTGAATGTCTTCACGGTAATTTGCTTTTAGATTTGACAGCTTGATCGCAGATGGTCATCACCCGTTCCACGGCTTGACCGTTTGCGAAGGATCGGGATTGTTCTGCGTGGCGATGACGGGGTTGTTCTTCGTCTCACCGCGCGAGATCACGAAGTTCCAGTAGGGTGCACGGCCTTCCGTATTCAGCCGGTACGAGGCAGGAGAGTTGGTTCCCACATAGCCCCGTCGGGTGGACATGTCGAGCCGCTTCATGTCGAACATGACGATGCCTTCGCCCCAGAACTCGATGCGCTTCTGAAGCATCAGCTCGTTGGTGAAATTTTCAACCGACGACGACATGTTCGTACAGTCGTAACCTCCGCCCACAATGCGGTAATTGTTCATGAACTCATTGAGCAGCCGAATTCCTTCGCCAAGATTTTCATGCGCCTTGGCCTCGGCCTCGATGAAGTACATCTCCTCGACGCGCATGTAGGGATGGTCTGCGGCTCCGCCGACCTTGAAATCCTCATAAGCGCCCTGCGCCGGACGGAACTTGATGTTCGCGTAATCGGGCAGTTCATTGAAGTATTCCTTCCCCTCTTTGCGGCAGCTTTTGTAGTCGTAGGACTCCTTCTCCGGGTCTTTGCGGTCGGGATCGAGCCACGAATGGCGGCGGAAGTCGCGCAGGTCGATACTGTTGTAAAGGTTGCTGTTGATGCAGCGGCAGGCGTCGTTTCCGTAGGCGCTCCACGCATTCTCCGTGCTCATGTGCGCCGTGAAGCAGAACAGGTTGGCAACGCTTTCGCTCGGCAGGGCGAGGCCCCAGATCCAGGCATTGTTCGCCGTGGCGCTGTTGAAGCCGTTCGAGGGGTCTTCCCACTGCTCCTGCGTCAGGGGCGTACAGCCGCTGGCGTTAATGGCCAAGCGGGCGTACTCGGCGGCGGAAACATAGGCTTCGGCGTCGTTCTTGGCCGTACCGCGCTCAAGCCAGGCCCGGGCTTTCAGGCCGTAGACCAGCGCCGGACTGATCGTATACTTGTCGGGAGCAGTAAAGCCGCTCAATAGTTCTTCGGCCTTGTCCAGGTCGGGGAAGATCACTTGATCGTAGATGTCGTCGACCTTGGCACGGGGGTTGTTCTTGGCCTCGGCCTCGGTAGTCTCGGGCAGTACGATGGGCACGCCCAGCCCGAGAACCCCGGGCGCTTCAGTGTAATTGTTCTCCTTGAACTCGTACAGACGCACCAGATCGAGGTAGAACATGGCCCGATAGGCGTAGGCGAAGCCCAGATAGGACTTCTGCGTGGCGTCGAGCGTCGCGAAATCCGAGGCGTCGATCTGTTTGATGACGTTGTTGGCCGCCATGATCCACGCATAGTAGTTGTTCCACGTGAGCGCACCCACGGCATAGTCGGCGCCGAGCGCTTCGTTGGTTCCCCACTGTGCGAACCAGTCGTAGCCGATATTGCCGCCAATGGCGACGTCGCCCGTCATGGATTCCGTGGCGATATGGATGGCCGGCAGGGCAAAATCCCAGGCTTGGCCTTCGCTTGCATAGCCTGCGGAACCGGCCTGTACGAGCGAGGCCGGAATGCCTTCTATCAGCGTTTCGAGGGTGACCTGATCCTCGGTAGCTATTTCATAGGGGTCGGCTTCTTTGATGCAGCTGCTTGCCAGCAAAGCTGCCGCCAGCGTCGCGAGCGTTATGTTTGTCGCTTTTTTCATATGCATGTCGTTTGTCGTAAAGTGTTTGAGGCCGATTAGAATTGAATGTTGATGCCGCCCGAAATCGTCCTTACAGGCGAATAGGTGGCCTGGCTCGTCGATCCCGAATAAGAGTAGCGGGGATCGAATCCCTGACGTTTGGACCAGTACCAGACATTCTCGCAGGC
>OHUI01001069.1_pt1 | contig 10854 bp, 7 predicted proteins | sample 1579231 | NCBI WGS metagenome assembly OHUI01 (sample SAMEA3882509, study PRJEB24775) | human gut metagenome | biome: human-associated habitat; feature: intestine environment; material: feces | place: Netherlands | collected 2009/2010 | reverse complement strand
GCGAGCTGATCGTATATAGTATCATCGCCCGGAACGCTCCCCATTTTTATATGCAGATGGATTCGCTTCACAATACGATTCTTTTTATCCTGTGCAGCAAGATCTCCTTTTTTGCAGTCATTTATCTGCTTACGCATTTGTTCAAAAGTCTGCAGAAAACAGCGGATCCTTACGATAGTTCTGTTTTGCTGCTGATGATCATTCCCGTCACATCGGTATTCATCATGCTTACTTTTGTGGGAATGGGTGATCAGTATACATTGACTCCCGGGACGAACCGGATGATCTCTCTCAGTGCCTTTTTCCTATTGCTTATGAATCTGCTGGTATTTGGAATCAATCAGTACAATCGGGAAAAAAATCGGAAATATACGGAGATGCAGCTGTTACTGCAGAAGGAAACAGATTTTACGGAATATTATAAAATGCTGCTTTCGCAGAGCGAAAACCAGGCAATTCTCATTCATGATATTAAGAAGCATTTGCAATCCATTGCATCTCTGAACGAGCAGAATGCCCCGGACAAAGTCAACGCCTATATTAACCAACTGCTTCTCTCTTCGGATTTCAAAGAGTCCGCCCGCATCTGCGACAACGAACTTCTGAACGCCATTATGGCAAGGTACAGGCGGCAGTGTACTGAACAGGGAATCAGTTTTACCGCTGACATCCGCAGTGGTGTACTGCATTTTCTGCCGGACAGTGACCTTACTTCTCTTTTTTGCAATTTGCTGGATAATGCCATGGAAGCTGCCGGGAAAGTTCCCGACGCTTATATCGAAGTCAATGGCTGCAAGCGGGAAAATACACCTTTTGTTCTGATCACAGTGGTCAATTCCTGCCGCGTAAACCCTTTTAAAAATGATGCGGCAGATCCAGCCACTACCAAAGCGGATAAGCGTTCTCACGGCTTCGGGCTGAAAAGCATCCGCAAGATCTGCGCAAAATACCACGGGGATATCCAAATGTACTATAACGATGCTACTCTGACCTTCCACACGGTGATAACGCTCCGGGGATAGGTTCCGTTATTCCCACATTCCCGTCACAAAGCACATCAGCGCCGCCCAGGTATATAAGGGATAGAAAAGTCCCTGATCATCCACGCCGTCTTTTAGGATTTTCTGTGCTTCTTCTCTGTTCAGTAATAAAAAGCCGTCAAAGCATTCCGTACCTACGGCACCTTCCTGGCTTACCTTCGGCACCTCCTCACGGTTCAGCGTGATCTGCACCAGTGCATTGCTTTCATCCGTCATACCGGGGGTGCTGAATACCAGGGGATTCACCAGACGGATACTGTCACTTTCTTCCAGTGTGATGCCGGTCTCTTCCCGCAATTCCCGGATGGCTGCATGAAACACCGGATTTTCCTGTGCCGCATCCTCCGGATCTAACAGTCCTGCCGGAACGCTTAGCAGGAACTGCCCTGCCGGGTAGCGGTACTCACGACTTAAGCAGAGTCTCGGCTCCTGTCCCTTGATCTTCAGAATCACAACACAGCTTACCGCATCCGGCAGCATCTGTTTGAATTCTTCGTCGCTTTTTACCGCCGCAAGATTATCTTTTACTCTTCTGGTGGCATCAAAATAATGTTTTCCGGGCTCATATTGCAGATCAAATACCTTGATGAATCTGCTGTCATAGACGGTCTCTACCTGTTGTTTTTTTATCATTGGTCTGTTCTCCATTTTCATTTCCTCTTTCCAGCCTGCAAAGCACCTGTTCATATCGCTTTTCCGCTTTTTTCCAGTGGATGAGCTTATGCCACCCTTGCACATAATCCGGTCTGCGGTTCCGGTACTGTAAATAATAGGCATGTTCCCACATATCTATCAGCAATATCGGTGTATATAATCTCAGATCCGGCACATCCTGGTTCGCTGTGGTCAGGATCATAAGGGTGCCGTCCTGATCACTTACAAGCCATGTCCAGCCGGAACCGAATACTCCCGCGGCAGCCTGCGACATCTGCTCTTTCCATTGTCTCACGGATCCGAAATCCCGGATCAATGCCTCCGCCAGTGCTCCACAAGGCTCCTGCCCTGCTGGGCTTCGCATGCTGTCAAAATACAGCTGATGGTTGTATACGCCGCCACCGTTATTGTGAATACTTTCTCGGGCTTCCTTCTGTAAGGATGCAAGTTTATTATCCTCCGAAGTGAGCAGTTCCGTCAAGGTCATTTTCTGTAACTGCGGATGATCCGCGAGGGTTGCATTCAACTTGTCCACATAGGTCTGATAATGCTTATCATGGTGAAAATGCAGTGTCTCCTCATCCAGTACCGGAAGCAGGGCATCATATTCATAAGGCAGGGGCTGTACGACAAAAGGATAATATTCTTCTAACATGAGACTCCAATCCGCCTGTGGGATACAGGCTTGCGATCATACAATATTTACCATACGCCTATTATATGCCGCACTTACGGATTTTATTTTCGGATTTGCACTTTTGCAGTCAGCGTTCTTCTCTTTTTGACATAAATCAAGCAGGAGAGAAAATTTATTAAATATTCCCTCCTGCTCAATTCCATTTTTTATATTTTTACAGCTGTGCAATATCCACCAGTGTCAGTTCCTTGCAATCGTTCATATGCTCCATGCTGGTCACGAGAGCATTGGCGGTGTCCATTGCGGTGATGCAGTAGATACCGGTCTCGATAGCGGTACGGCGGATCAGGAAACCGTCTCTGGTCTTGTCACGGCCCTGGGTAGGGGTATCGATGACAAGGTCGATCTTGTGTCCCAGGATCAGATCCATCACGGTCGGGGATTCCTGAGAAATCTTGTTGACCTTTCTCGCCTTCACACCTGCTTCATTCAGAGCAGCTGCGGTACTTCTGGTAGCATAAATGGTGTATCCCAGCTTTTCGAAGCGTCTTCCGACTTCAATGGCTTCACCCTTATCCGCATCCTTCACGGTGATGATCATGTTCTTATACTTGGGCAGTTCTACGCCTGCTCCCAGGAATGCCTTGTACAGAGCCTCATTGAAGGTCTTGGCAATACCCAGGCACTCACCGGTGGACTTCATCTCCGGTCCTAAGCTGATCTCGGCACCGCGGATCTTCTCGAAGGAGAACACGGGCATCTTGATGGCAAAATACTCTGCCTCAGGCTGTAAGCCGGGCTCGTAGCCAAGCTCACGGATGGTCTTGCCGATGATCACTTCGGTAGCCAGATCCACGATAGGAATGCCGGTTACCTTACTGATATAAGGTACGGTACGGGAAGAGCGGGGGTTAACCTCAATGACATATACTTCCTCACCGATGGCAATGAACTGGATATTGATCAGTCCCTTGACATGCAGTGCCTTTGCCAGTCTTCTGGTGTACTCTGCGATCTTCTCTTTTACTACTTTATCAATGGTCGGAGCCGGGTATACGGAGATACTGTCTCCGGAGTGGATACCGGTCCTTTCGATATGCTCCATGATACCGGGGATCAGGATATCGGTACCGTCGCATACAGCATCAACCTCGATCTCCTTACCCTGTAAATACTTATCTACCAGGATCGGGTGATCCTGTGCGATACGGTTGATGATCTCCATGAATTCTTCGATCTCTTCATCGGAGATAGCGATCTGCATGCCCTGTCCGCCCAATACATAGGAAGGACGTACCAGTACGGGATAGCCCAGTCTGTTGGCAACCGCCTTAGCTTCCTCTGCAGTGTATACGGTACCGCCGGCTGCACGGGGGATCCCGGTCTCTTCCAGAATCTTGTCGAACAGTTCTCTATCCTCAGCGGCATCTACATCCTCCGCCTTGGTGCCTAAGATAGGCACGCCCATCTTCATCAGGCTCTCGGTCAGCTTGATAGCGGTCTGTCCGCCGAACTGTACCACAGCACCATCGGGATGCTCAATATTTACGATAGATTCCACATCTTCCGGAGTCAAAGGCTCGAAATACAGCTTGTCCGCAATATCGAAGTCGGTACTTACAGTCTCCGGATTGTTGTTGATGATAATGGTCTCATAGCCTGCCTTGGAAAATGCCCAGGTAGCATGTACGGAACAATAGTCGAACTCGATACCCTGTCCGATACGGATAGGACCGGAACCCAGTACCAGGACTTTCTTGCGTCCGGTGGTCTCCTTGGCTTCGCACTCGCCGCCGAATACGGAGTAATAATAAGGAGTGGAAGCTGCGAACTCTGCGGCACAGGTGTCTACCATCTTGTAAACAGCCTTAATGCCGTTGTCATAACGCATCTTCTTGATCTCTTCCTCGGTCTTGCCGGTCAGTCTTGCGATGACGTTATCCGGGAACTCGATTCTCTTGGCTTCCTTCAGCAGTTCCACTGTCAGAGGCTGTGTCTCCAGTGCATGCTCCATCTCGGTCAGAATGGCGATCTTGTCAATGAACCACAGGTCGATCTTTGTAATGTCGTGGATCTGTTCATAACTGATACCCTTACGGATTGCTTCAGCGATCACATAGATTCTCTGGTCATCCACGATCTTCAGACGCTCTAACAGTTCCTCCACAGACAAAGTGCTGAAATCATAGCTGCGCAGGCAGTCTACATGCTGCTCCAGGGAACGGATGGCCTTCATCAGTGCTCCCTCGAAGTTATTGCAGATACTCATAACCTCACCGGTTGCCTTCATCTGTGTGGTCAGAGTACGTTTTGCAGTGATAAATTTATCGAAAGGCAGTCTGGGAATCTTTACTACACAGTAATCCAGTGTCGGCTCGAAGCTGGCATAGGTCTTGTGGGTAATGGCATTTTTGATCTCATCCAGAGTAAAGCCCAGTGCGATCTTCGCTGCTACCTTTGCAATGGGGTAACCGGTTGCCTTACTTGCCAGTGCGGAAGAACGGCTGACACGGGGATTTACCTCGATAACACAATATTCAAAGCTGGTGGGATGCAGTGCAAACTGTACGTTACATCCACCGGTGATCTGCAGTTCGTTGATGATCTTCAGAGCGGAAGTACGTAACATCTGGTACTCCTTGTCGCTCAGGGTCTGGGAAGGCGCTACTACGATACTGTCTCCGGTATGCACGCCGACGGGATCGATGTTCTCCATATTACATACGGTGATGCAGTTGCCTACGCTGTCACGCATTACTTCGTACTCGATCTCTTTCCAGCCAGCGATACAACGCTCTACCAGTACCTGTCCTACACGGGACAGACGTAAACCGTTCTCCAGGATCTCTTCCAGCTCTACCTGATTGTGTGCGATACCGCCGCCGGAACCGCCCAGGGTATAAGCAGGACGCAGTACAACAGGATAGCCGATGGTGTTGGTGAATTCCACACCGTCTTCCACGTTCTCAACGACCTTGGATGCTGCACAGGGCTCGCCGATACGCTCCATCAGATCCTTGAACTCCTGACGGCCTTCCGCATTACGAATGGTAGCTGCGGTAGTACCTAACAGCTTTACATTGTGAGCTGCCAGGAAACCGGATTCCTCCAGCTCCATGCCGAGGTTCAGACCAGCCTGTCCTCCCAGGGTGGGGAGAATGCTGTCGGGCTTTTCCTTTTCAATGATCTGCTCCAGAACCTTTACGTTCAGGGGTTCAATATATACCTTATCTGCGATATCTTTATCGGTCATGATGGTCGCAGGATTGGAGTTCACCAGGATTACCTCTACTCCCTCTTCCTTCAGGGAACGGCAGGCCTGGGTACCTGCATAGTCGAATTCCGCTGCCTGTCCGATGACAATAGGACCGGAGCCGATTACCATTACTCGTTTTACATTAGGATTCTTGGGCATCTTAGTTCTCTCCTCTCATCATATGAATGAACCGGTCAAACAGGTAACCGGAGTCCTGGGGTCCCGGACATGCTTCCGGATGGAACTGTACGGTGAAAATATTCTTGCCGGTGTAGGACAGACCCTCGTTGGTACCGTCGTTGACATTGATGAATGCGGGAACCGCTACGGACGGATCCAGTTTATCGGTATCTACCACATAGCCGTGGTTCTGAGAGGAAATATATACTCTTCCGGTCATCAGATCCTTTACCGGATGGTTGCCTCCTCTGTGTCCGTATTTCATTTTATGGGTATCTGCGCCGGTAGCCAGAGCCATCAGCTGATGTCCCAGACAGATTGCGAAAATAGGGATCTCGGTATCGTATAACTTTTTGATCTCGGCGATCACACCGGTACACTCCTTGGGGTCTCCCGGTCCGTTACTTAACATGATACCGTCGGGATTATCATCAATGATCTCCTGTGCGGGAGTTCCTGCGGGGTATACAGTCACCTCACAGCCTCTCTCTGCCAGGGATCTGGCGATATTTCTCTTGGCTCCCAGGTCTAACAGAGCTACCTTCAGTCCCTGTCCGGACAGCTCTGTTACCAGTGCGGGCTTGGGCTCTCTGACGCCCCTTTCATAAGCATCTTTATCAAAACGCGCTGCACCGGAAAGAGGTCCGTTCTGTGCCAGCTCCGTGGTGGGCGCTACCACATATTTTTCCCTGCAGGTCACCTTTTCCACGACCTTGCCTGTGGTATACTCCTTCAGCTTCGGAAGTACTTCGTTCAGGTCATAGGCTTCGTTGGTGGTGATCATGCCGTTCATGGTACCCTTCTCACGCAGGATCTTGGTCAGCGCACGGGTATCGATACCGGCGATACCGGGCACACCGTTCTCCTCTAAGTATTCCTGTATTGTGCAGTCACAGCGGAAGTTGCTGGGAATACGTGAAAGCTCTCTGACGATGAATCCATCCGGCCAGGGTCTCTCCGACTCGCAGTCATCCCTGCATATGCCATAGTTACCGATCAGGGGGTAAGTCATGCATACAGCCTGTCCTGCATAGGACGGATCCGTCAGGACCTCCAGATATCCGGCCATGGATGTGTTAAATACGATTTCACTGATGATCTCTTTGTCTGCACCGATGTGCGTTCCTTCGAACACCGTTCCATCTTCCAAAATCAAAAATGCCTTCATTCTTTCCTCACATTCTGCCGCTTTTGCGACGTTTGTATTTCTCTCAGTAGCCTACGATACCTGCGAATTGCTCCGCTCGGTATCTGCATTGTCTTCGATACCTACGAATTGCTCCGCTGCTTCGCAGCTCTCGCAATTCTGAAAACATTCGGATTCCACTGCATCCTCATGTTTTGGCGATTTAAATCGGCACCTGCCTCCCCGTGCAAGCACGGTCGGCCTCTGCCGTTTAAATCTGGTATCTGCATAATCGATTTATTATATCATAAAAAAAAATGCGTCGCAATAGACCCTGTCTGCATAAAAACCTACAAAAAACCTCTCCGCAATCCCGATACTCCTTGGAGAATCTGACAAAGCTGTGTAAAAGCTTACAATTTCCATTGCTTTTTCCACCGGGTCTGATATAGAATAGATATGTATTTTCTATTTTTCAATTATCACAAAACGCTGTTTTCCTACAGCAGATTGGACAGGCATCTATGGATCGTATCGAAAATGCTCAAATGAACTCCCTGGGAACCCGCAAACTCTATTATGAAAATGTGCACCAGACGGATTTTACCGCTGTGGTGATGGAATGTGTTCCCGACAAGGAAGAGGGATATTACAGGATCGTTCTGGACGCTTCCGCTTTTTTCCCGGAAGAAGGTGGTCAGTCCGCCGACAAAGGCACCTTAAACGGTCAGGAAGTACTGGATGTCAGCATTAAACAGGGCATCCTGTATCATAAAACGGCCTGTGAGTTTTCCGTCGGCACCCGGGTCACCGGTCATGTGGACTGGAACCGCCGGTTTGATTTCATGCAGCAGCACTCCGGAGAGCATATGATCTCCGGCTTACTGCACTCCCATTTCGGACTGGAAAACGTAGGCTTCCATTTAAGCGACAGAGAAGTGACACTGGATATGAACGGAGAAGTCTCTCTGGAGCAGCTGCGTCTCATCGAGCAAGAGGCTAACACTTATGTCTGGAAAAATCTTCCGGTCAACATCAGCTGGCCCACCGCCGAAGAACTGGCGAGCTTAAATTACCGTAGCAAGCTGGCTCTCACGGAAAATGTACGTATCGTCGAGATCCCCGGCGTGGATCTGTGTGCCTGCTGTGCTCCGCATGTAGATACCACCGGACAGATCGGTCTCATCAAAGTTGTAAATGTGCAGAGCCACAGAGGCGGTGTCCGCATCAATATTCTCTGCGGAGACCGTGCTCTGGCGGATTATACCGAAAAACAGGATTCCATCTGGGCAATTTCTTCTCTGCTCTCAGCGAAACAGCCGGAAGTAGCAGGTGCTGTTGCTCGCGCAAAAGAGGATGCACGGCTGCAAAAAGAACGCGCCAATGCTTTACAGGCAGAACTTCTGAAGGTACAGATGAACGCACTCCCCTCCCCGGAAGAAGTACACCACGTGCTTCTCTTCGTCGGTGAACTGGATGCCATTGCCCTACGTAACGCTGTGAATACCCTGACCGGAAAATATTCCGGTTACTGTGGTATCTTTGCCGGAGACGATACAAACGGTTATCGATTTATTGTAGGCAGTGCTTCCTGTAACTGTCAGGAACTGGCAGACCGCATGCGCCGGGAGCTTTCCGCAAAAGGTGGCGGATCCGCTCCCATGATCCAGGGGAATGTTGCTGCCACGGCAGATATCCTACAGACAATGTGGGCGTCGCTGTAATGACCATCCTTTCTGCCTATATATGCATTTCGGCACATGAATTCCGTATTCAAAATTTCCACATGGAAAACCCCCGGCATGACCATCTGTCATACTCCGGGGGTCTGTTTGTATATTTTATATATTTTTCGTTTCGGAAAATCTGATTATTTCTCTTCTGTTGCTGCATTCTTCTTCAGTGCTACGCTGACTGCCTTCGCAACGCCACCACCTACTACACAGCTCATAGGCATCTCCAGTGCTCCGTTGATACCACAGAATGCTACGGCGAACATAAACAGATTCGCTCCGGTTGCATTCATGCTCTGCAGATACTCGGTATGACCGAAGCAGATCATCAGAGTGGACATGAAGAACAGGGTGTTCATAAATGCTCCCAGCAGACCGGTCACGAAGTAAGTTACGGTCTTCGTCTTGTCAATCTTCCACAGTGCCTTGAAGATCACGCCGGACAGCCATCCCATCAGAGTTCTGGTAGGGATGCATACCAGGAAAGTGAAAAACGGATTCATTGCTACCAAAGCTGCTCCAAAAGGATCTCCTGCAAAGCACTGGTAAAAGCTGGTCAGTCCGAATACCAGTCCCAAAACGGCTCCGCCTGCGGGTCCCAGGATCATTGCACCGATGACTACGGGAATGGTCATCAGGGAGATTGCTAACGGTCCGATGCGCAGATACCCAAGCGGGGTAAATGCCAGAATCAGCATGATCGCGATGAGTACGGCCAATTGTACCATCTCAAGTGTCTTGTTTTTTTTCATATGAAATTTCCTTTCCGCGCTTTTTGCGCCTTTGCTACTATTCCTCCATCTGGCGTCCTTTGGACTGCCGGAGGATATAATTACAAGTCATTCAAGAAAATAACATAAATGTATACAAAACACAAGTACATTTTTTAATACAATCAACGTACGGTGCGATACCACTTCAACGCCGATGTATAGGCTTCATATACTGTATTCATATCAATATTCTTTAATAGCATCAGGCGGGATACCTCCGCCCAGTTGGCTGTCTCATAATGCAGCATAAAATCGTACACCGGTGCCAGTACGCCGATGCGGTAGATCAGTGCATTGCTGATCTCGCCAGCCACATGGACCACCTTCAAAGCCTCTGCCATGGGTTTCTCGAGGATCACATCCAGCACGGAGAACAATCCCATCAGGAACAATTCATCCTTCTGCGCCTTCAGGCCAAACGCTTCCGCCAGATTCTCGGCAAATTTCGCACGAAGCAGAGATAATCTGGTGACCTCATTCGGCTTATCCGCATACAAAGCATTGGCTACTGCCGTATTGATCCACTTTTTCAGTTCCCGCTGTCCCAGCATGGCAGCCGCATGACGGATAGACGTAATCTCCGAATTTACAGCCAGTGGCTGAACCATTTTCAGCAGATCGATCGTGAGTGCGGTATCACGGCTGATGATATCCGCCGCTGTTGTGAGTTCAAAATCCGGGCTGTTCACAATATTCAGCAGGTCAATATAGTTACCCTTCAAGGGTGCCACATCTGTCTGTCCCTTCGTAATGGGAACACGATAGAACTTACCCTCATAGAAACGATATCCGCCGGTCTCCTTCAGTCTCTCGAAGTCCTCCATGGTATCAATATTACCGGCACACAGACTGATATTCGGGAATAATTTTCCGAAATAAATCTTGGCTTTGTCAATGGCTATTTTACGGTTATTCAGAAGGACATAATCCATCAGCTTCAGGACTTCTCTGTAATTTTCAAAATCACTGACCGCAAGCTTGCGAATGGCAAGTTTATAGCCTTGCTGTTTCAATTCCTTCAGACGATTGACATACATTTCAATCGGCGGAATGGTATTATCGATCAAAAGTACGATTTTTTCATGAGGTGCATCGCACTGCTCCGTAATATCCGCAAAAATAGAAATATTGGTGATCGGTACAAAAATCTCTTTTCCCTGTGACAATGTATCGATTCCCATCTTTTGGATCAATTCCAATCCGGTGATCTGTGATGCTCCATCAAATTGTGCTGTCCCAAGCAGCAACGGATTCAACAGGTAATTTTCTCTCTGAGTAAAAAAGGAATAGGCACATACGGCCATATTTTCATCAAAAAGCGGTACTAATGTAAGCAGCATATTTTTACCTCCCAATTACCTATATTATACCGATTCCGACAGGACTTTACAAGTGGTACTATCAGCACAGAGATGTTATAAATTGAGAGTTCGTGAAATACATTGGCAAAATCCA
>OHUI01001065.1_pt1 | contig 10896 bp, 7 predicted proteins | sample 1579231 | NCBI WGS metagenome assembly OHUI01 (sample SAMEA3882509, study PRJEB24775) | human gut metagenome | biome: human-associated habitat; feature: intestine environment; material: feces | place: Netherlands | collected 2009/2010 | reverse complement strand
ATGGAGACAGTTCTATCTATGGAGCACTTGTAAATATGGCACAGGACTGGTCTACCAGATATCCGCTGGTAGATGGTCATGGAAACTTTGGTTCCGTGGATGGTGACGGTGCTGCTGCGATGCGATACACAGAGGCTCGTCTGAGCAAGATCTCCATGGAGATGCTTGCTGATATCAACAAGAATACCGTTGATTTCCAGCCAAACTTTGATGAGACAGAACGGGAGCCGGTTGTACTTCCGTCCCGTTATCCGAACCTTCTTGTAAACGGTACTTCCGGTATCGCAGTTGGTATGGCGACAAATATCCCGCCACACAACTTAAGAGAGGTTATCAATGCAGTTGTCAAGATCATTGACAACATTATCGAGGAAGACAGAGAGACAACGATCGAGGAACTTCTTGAGATCGTCAAAGGACCGGATTTCCCGACAGGAGCAACGATCCTTGGAACAAGAGGAATTGAGGAAGCATATCGTACCGGTCGCGGCAAGATCCGTGTCCGTGCGGTGACAAATATCGAGACACTGCCAAATGGCAAATCACGTATTATCGTCACAGAACTTCCATACCTCGTAAATAAAGCCCGTCTGATCGAAAAGATCGCAGAACTTGTCCGCGACAAGAAGATTGACGGAATCACAGACCTGAATGATCACTCCAGCCGTGAGGGAATGCGAATCTGCATCGATCTCCGCAGGGATGCCAATGCAAATGTTGTCCTGAACCAGCTTTATAAGCATACACAGCTTCAGGATACTTTTGGCGTGATCATGCTTTGCCTTGTTTCCGTAAACGGAAGCCTTCAGCCGAAGGTACTGACTCTTCCGGAGATGCTTAAGCAGTATCTTGCACATCAGGAAGATGTAGTGACAAGAAGAACCAAATACGACCTGAACAAAGCACAGGAACGTGCTCACATTCTGGAAGGTCTGCTCAAAGCACTGGACAATATCGATGAAGTTATCCGTATCATCCGTGCCGCAAGAAACGTTCAGATCGCAAAACAGGAATTAATGGATCGCTTTGAACTGACAGATGTTCAGGCGCAGGCGATCGTAGATATGCGTCTCAGGGCTCTTACCGGTCTGGAAAGAGAGAAGCTGGAAGCAGAATATGCAGAATTAATGGAGAGGATCCGCAAATTACAGGCAATTCTTGCAGACAGAAATACGCTTCTCCGTGTCATCCGTGAGGAGATCCTTGCAATTGCTGAGAAATATGGCGATGACAGAAGAACTGCCATTGGATTTGATGCATATGACATCTCCATGGAGGATATGATCCCGAGAGAAAATACAGTTATCACAATGACCAAACTTGGTTATATTAAACGTATGACCGTAGACAACTTCCGCAGCCAGAACAGAGGCGGCAGAGGAATCAAGGGCATGCAGACACTGGACGATGACTATATCGAAGAACTGATGATGACGACCACGCATCATTATGTGATGTTCTTTACCAATACAGGCCGTGTATACCGTCTTAAAGCATACGAGATTCCGGAAGCAGGAAGAACTGCGAGAGGAACTGCGATTATCAATCTTCTGCAGTTGATGCCGGGAGAGCGCATTACAGCAGTTATCCCGATCAGCAAGTTCGAAGAGGGACATTACCTGATGATGGCAACCCGTAAGGGACTCGTCAAGAAAACTCCGATCCAGGATTATGCAAATGTCCGCAAAGTAGGTCTTGCAGCGATCGCACTTCGCGATGATGATGAACTGATCGAAGTAAAGGCAACGGATGATAAGAAGGACGTTATCCTGGTAACCAAATATGGCCAGTGCATCCGTTTCAAAGAAACAGATGTAAGAAGCACAGGTCGAGTTTCCATGGGGGTTCGCGGTATCAATCTGCTGGATGGTGATGAAGTTGTGGCTATGCAGCTTAACACGCAGGGATATTATCTCCTTGTTGTTTCTGAGAACGGTATGGGCAAGAGAACCTCCATCAGTGAGTTCACCTGCCAGAACAGAGGCGGTAAGGGCGTGAAGTGCTACAAGATCACTGAGAAGACAGGCAATGTTATCGGTGCAAAAGCTGTAAATGAAGAAAATGAGATCATGATGATCACCACAGAGGGAATTATTATCCGTCTGCAGTGCGCTGATATTTCTATTCTGGGAAGAATTACCTCAGGAGTAAAACTGATCAATCTTTCCAAAGGAGTGACCGTTGCAAGCTTTGCGAAAGTCAGAGAGAAAGAAGAAGACAAAGAGAATCAGCAGACAGCAAAAGAACCTGTAAACGAAGCAAATGATGAAGTACAGGAGAGCACGGAAGAATAAAGGGGACGTTAGATCATCATGGAGAAGGAATATGTCACATTAAACAGCGGCAGCAAAACTGCTGCCAGGAGCAGTAAGAATACCAAAAGCCGCCGAAAGACCGGACATTCAAAATCCAACATCAGAAGATCTGCACTCGAAACAAAAAGAACGGGAAGTTCAAGGACTGGCATGCGCAAGGTAAATGGCAGCAGTAAGTCAACCAGTCCCAGAACTTCCAGAAGCAAAAAGAAGAGCAGATCCAGAAAGATGGATATTCCCGTACAGTATATTGCGGGAGGCGCAGTGCTTGTAATTTTGCTCATAGCGATCATTTTTGCTGTGAGAAGCTGTGGTATCAGCCACAAAACACCGGAAAGAGTTGTCAAAGCCCTGATCGAATCCTACGAGAGCGGCAATGAAAATAAGATTAAGAAATGCTATGGAGTGACCAAGGCAGATGACAATCTTCAGGCAGAGATAGATGCAAATATCAAGTATTTTGCAGCGCATTCTCCGGAGAAGATCCAGATCAACAAGTGCGATAAGATATACCAGGATGGTAATTATGCATTTATATATATTACGTATGATCTGGTACTCAAGGACGGACAGAGCTATCCGTGCATCAGTACTTATATGACTCAGAAAAAAGATGACAATAAGTACTATATACTTGCACCATCAGATGTTACCAATGATATGAACAAACAGGCAGCAGAGAAATATGCGCTGTTCATGAAGACAGATGCATATCAGGAATACACCGTTGCCTACGATAAATTTATCAAGAAGAATCCAGGATACGAAGAAAAAATCGCTTCAAAATTAAGTTAAAAGGATCCTGGGGAGGTGTAGCATGAAAAGAATCATAATGATGGTATTACGAAATCTTTTCTTTGTGCCTTATGGATGGTTTATGCTGAACTGGTATGCGGGACATGTGGATGATTATCCGGAAGAAAAGCGTTATGCGCTGCTCAAGAAAATCGACTGCAAGGCGAATACAGGCGGAAACATTACGATCAAGTCCTACGGAGTAGAGAATATTCCGTCGGAGAATGGATTTATGTTTTATCCGAATCATCAGGGACTGTATGATGTTCTGGCAATCCTGGATGCCTGCCCGGTGCCGTTTTCTGTTGTAGCCAAGAAAGAAGTGGGTAATGTTCCATTTCTGAAGCAGGTATTTACCTGTATGAAGGCTTTTATCATGGACAGAGAGGATATCAGACAGTCCATGCAGGTAATCCTCAATGTCACGAAGGAAGTCAGGAGCGGTCGCAATTATCTTATCTTTGCGGAGGGGACCAGAAGCAAGAATGGAAACCATCCGCAGGAATTTAAGGGGGGAAGTTTCAAGGCAGCTATGAAAGCCAGATGCCCGATCGTTCCGGTAGCACTGATCGACACCTACAAGGCGTTTGACACAGGCTCAGCGGCTCCGCTGACCGTTCAGGTACATTTCCTGAAACCGATGTGCTATGACGAATACAAGGACATGAAATCAACAGAGATCGCAGCAGAGGTCAGAAGAAGAGTCGAAGAAACCATTCAGGAATATGGTGGATGGGATTAACTGAATATTTGAGAAACAGACAGCCGGGAGCAGTTAAGCTTCTGGCTGTTTTTGTGTACAGATCATTCTTTTTCCCTGGCAAGTGCCTGTTTCATGAGAGTGCAGTCTTTGCTGTATTGACAGACCCCGTATTCGCAGCTTGAATCAAGAAGACGAAGCCCCTCTGGAAACTGCTCGAATTCACAGATTACAGTCTGTGTCATGTCAAAATTCCGACAGTATCCGTTAAAAAATTCCTCAATGATCTCACCCATAAAAATCCCTCTTTTCTTTTATATAGATTTACTTTTTCTTAAGATCCAGTCTATCATAGAATGCTTAAGTTTCCAACAAAAATCCGGGCTGCCCCTGCCTTGCGTGAACAGCTGTTTTTTGAACGTCAACTGTGTTTGACTTTAAGCGTGGACAGCCCGTATAGTTAAAGTAGAAAATATATGATGAAAACAAACAAGATTTGGAGGAATCGGGAATGAGCAAAAGTTATTGGATCTGGTATCCGGGAGATTTTGAATTATATCATGGAATGAAGCAGAATTTCAGCCGTGTGGAGAGAGGCTTTGGCTGGCCGGCTTTCTGGAAAAGCGAAGGATTCCGCAACCGCGTGGCTTTTCGCCGTACTTATCATTTGGAAAAAGAAACTTCCTTTACTGTATATTCCAATGCAATCGGGCATGTACTGGCAGGAGAAAAGAAATACCCATTTGGAAAAAAGATCACCTGTGGACCGGGAGAAGTTGCAATCGCTGTTCACGCAGGATGTATTGAGGCTTTTCCATGTATTTATGTAGAAGGTGATGTGATCTGTTCAGACAAAGGCTGGATAGCAGAAGATTATGATCAGGAACCGCAGCCGGCAGGAAGAAGCAGATATTTCACCAGACCGGAACAGAATCCGACAGTCTGGGAATACAGCGAGAAAATATATGAACCAGTCAACGTAACAGAATACAACGGCGGAACGCTCTATGAATTTGAGACAGAGCTGAATGCAGTTCTGGAAGCAGAGTTCAAAAACGGATATCAGCCGGTACTGATCTGCTGTGGCGAATCCAGAGAAGAGGCAATCGACCCTGTAAACTGCTACTATAGCTGGCAGCCGGACAAGGAGACTGGCAAATGTCCTTGCTGTGCAGTACATTTTGCATACATTCCGGATTGCAAACCGGGAGAGATCATACTGAAAGCAAATCATCAGTATGTCGACATTCCGGTGAAAGCTGCATTCCACTGCGGAGAGGAACGCCTGAACCAGATCTGGTCTGTGGCAGAGCATACATTCCGCCTCTGCAGCGGCATCTTTTTTATTGATGGTGCCAAACGTGACAAATGGATCTGGTCGGGAGATGCATACCAGAGCTTTTTTGTAAATCGTTATCTGATGGCAGATGCAGATATCGACCAGAGAACGATTCTGGCACTGCGCGGCAATGACCCGATGACGAGACATATCAATACGATCGTAGACTATTCTCTTCTGTGGCTTCTGGGGGTGGATTATCACAATGAAGGATACGGTGACAGGGATTTTCTGGAACTGGTTTATCCAAAGATGGTTTCCCTTATGGAATTCTGCAATGGAAGACGCGATGAACACGGTTTCCTGATCGGAAAGGAAAAAGACTGGATTTATATCGACTGGGCAGACATGGACAAAGATGGCCCGCTCTGTGCAGAACAGATGCTTTATGCGGCATGCTTCCGTGTGATGGCAGAGATCAGCGAAAAGCTTGGCAAGGACGGAAGTGCTTACAGCCAGGAGTATGAGAAACTGGCTGCTGCCATTGAAGAGTTTTTTTGGGATGAGGAAAAAGGTGCGTACATCGATTCTTTTACTTCCGGGAAACGAAATGTGACAAGACATGCAAATATTTTTGCTGTATTATTTGCTATCGCAGATAAGGATAAGCAGGAAAAAATCCTCACAAACGTACTCGAAAATGATGAGATCCCGGCGATTACAACACCATATTTTAACTTCTTCGAACTGGATGTACTGTGCCAGATGGGAAAACTGACCGAAGTTTTGGACAAGATCCGTTCCTACTGGGGCGGCATGCTGGATCTTGGAGCAATTACCTTCTGGGAAGAGTACGATCCGTCTGTGCCGAAGGAAGAACAGTACGACATGTACGGTGATCATTTTGGCAAGAGCCTCTGTCATGCATGGGCAGCAAGCCCGATCTATTTCCTGGCAAAATATTTTGCCGGACTGGATCTCGTAAACAGAGAAGAGACGACTTATGTATTAAAACCACAGATGCAGTATTTTACAGAACTGGACTGCACACTCCCGGTGGGAAGCCATGGAACAGTCCGACTGCTCTGGGATGGAGAATATCTGGAAGTGACACCGGCTGCAGACGGTGGAGTTCTGGAACTCGGTGAACAAAAATTTTCTCTGGTCAGAGGAGAAACAAGAAGGGTAAAGATTTGATATGAAAAAAATAGATTTTAACAGAAATTGGACATGCAGATGCCTTACCAGAGATGAGGAACCGTATTCTGTGACACTTCCGCATGATGCGATGCGGAGTGAGCCGCGTACTGAGGAAAGTGTCAGTGAGGGAAACTCCGGCTGGTATCTGGGCGGCGATTACGAATATACGAAACATGTTTTTGTGCCATCAGAGTACAGCGGCAAAAAAGTTCTCATTGAATTCGAGAGTGTTTATCACAATGCGGAAGTTTATATTAATGGAACAAAAGCAGCATACAGACCGTATGGTTATACAAATTTTTATGTAGATACAGAAGGGCTTCTGAAATATGAGGCACAGAATGAGATCCGTGTGATCGCACGAAATTCTGATCAGCCAAACAGCCGCTGGTACTCCGGAACCGGCATCTATCGTCCGGTATATCTTTGGACAGGCGATAAGAAGTACATTCCGGTCAATGGAATCAAGATCCATACAGTAAGCTATACCCCGGCAGTGATCGAAGTAGAAATCAAGACTTCCTGCCCGGGAATGGTGAAAGTTGAAATCCTGAACAAAGAGCAAAATGTTCTTGCAAAAGAAATAGAAAATACTGGACACCCGTCGGTTTTCCGTATGGAGATCCCGAACGCAAAACTCTGGGACTGTAAGCATCCAAATCTTTATACTCTGCGTGCAACATTTGGAGAAGATGTTGTAGAGGAAACATTTGGAATCCGACTTCTTGAATGGAGCCCGGAAAAAGGCCTTACGATCAATGGTAAGAGAGAAATCCTCCGTGGTGCCTGTGTGCATCACGATAATGGTGTGCTGGGTGCCTGCACGTATCCGGAGGCAGAGGAGCGCAGAATCCGCATCCTCAAAGAGAATGGCTATAATGCGATCCGTTCGTCTCATTATCCATGCTCTAAGGATATGCTGGATGCCTGCGACCGTCTGGGAATGCTGGTGATGGATGAATATGTCGATGTCTGGTATATCCATAAGACAAAATATGATTATGTGAATTACCTTGCGAAATGGTGGCAGCAGGACCTCAAGGATATGGTGGAGAAAGATTACAACCATCCGTCTGTTATCATGTATTCTACGGGAAATGAAGTTGCAGAGACTGCACAGAAAAAAGGAATCGAACTCACCGGCAGAATGACTTCTTACCTTCATAAACTGGATCCGCACAGACCAGTAACCTGCGGGATCAACATTTTCTTTAACTTCTTAAGTTCTATGGGAATGGGCGTTTACAGTGATGATAAGGCAGAAAAAAGCGCCCAGTCTGCAAAGCAAGAAGCAGAGAAAAAAGAGAAGAAGAAACCAGTAGGAAGTGAATTTTATAATACCCTTGCCTGTCTGGTCGGAGATTACTTTATGAAGATCGGAGCAACACTTCCGCCATGTGACTGGAAAACAAAGGATGCATATGCGAACATGGATATCGCAGGATACAACTACGGACTTTTCCGCTACAAACATGATCTGAAGAAATACCCGAAACGTCTGATCCTCGGTACAGAGACTTTCTGCAAGGATGCATACAGTTTCTGGGAAATTGCCAAGAAGAATAAGCGGATCCTGGGAGATTTTGTCTGGTCAGGATGGGAATATATCGGAGAGACCGGAGACGGTGCAGCTGAATACGAAGAATACAAAGGCAAGATGCCGCATACAAGAATGACTGGAAATAACGGAAGAATCGACCTTCTTGGAAAGCCGCGTGCAGAGGCAGCTTACACAAGAGTTGCTTTTGAACGGGAAACAGGTCCGTTTATCGCCGTGAAACCTGTTTATCAGAAAGAAAACCTGAACCTGACAGGATGGGCTCTGACCAAAGCACTGGAGAGCTGGTCATGGCGAGGATGTGCCGGAGAAAAAGCTGAAGTAGAAGTTTTTGCAAGGGCAGCAGAGGTGGAGCTTCTGGTCAATGGAAAGAAAGCTGCACGTGGCAAAGTAAAAAAATGCAGGACTAAATTCCACATTCCATATGAGGATGGCGAGATCACAGCAGTTTCCTATGATAAGAACGGACGTGAGATCAGCCGCCAGACACTGGTGACAGCAAATAAAGAAACCATGCTTCATATCAAACCGGAACAGGAAACTGTGGAAGCGGGCAGATTGCTGTTTGTTCCATTGCAGTACGGAGACTTTAACGGAATCTGGAAACCGATGGAAAAACATCACCTGAAAGTTACAGTAGAGAATGCTACGCTTGAAGGTCTGGGAAGTGCCTGCTCCTATGTGGAAGGTAACTATGCACAGGATACCGTCGATACTTATTATGGTGAGGCGATGGCTGTAGTCCGTGCCGGAGAAAGCGGATCCGTGAAGATCACGGTCTCTGATGAAGAAAAAACATATACATGTGAGATTCCGGTAACAACACAGAAATAAATTATCATATAGGCAATATAGACAAAAACAAATATCACAATTTATGCAAGATTCCCTGAAAAATTTTACTTGTGAAAATTCAATAAAAAAACGCTCCCATTTACGGCTGAAAAAGTGCAGTCTGCGAAAAAAATGGGAGCGTTTTTGGGATTTATGTTAAATTTAGGTCATGGAAATTATGGAAGCATTTGAGCGATGAGGCTTACCCATATTTCAGGGAAAGAAAGGAGATAAAATCATGAGCAGAAAAAATATCTGGCGTGGTATGACTACTCTTACAGCGTCTCTTCTGACCGTTTCTGTTGCGGCAGGACCTGTAGTAGACAGTTATCGTACAGACATCGACAAATTTCTTGGAACCAAGAGCAGTGCTATGGTAACAGACAGTACAGACGAGGATCTGTATACATATAAGTCTGATTATTCCAGCACTACAGAACTTCTGGAGTCCATCGAGGATCTCGGAGAACGTATGAGTGAGGAAGGAACTGTTCTGTTAAAGAACGAGAATAATGCGCTTCCGCTGTCAAAAGATGAGACACAGAAGCTGTCCCTTCTTGGATTTTCCAGCTACTATCCGGTACAGGGCGGTGACATGGGAAGTTCCCTGACTGAAAATGAAGGAACAGATGCAGATACTGTAGACTTTGTTGAAGCATTAGCTGCAAAAGGATTCAGCATCAATGAAGACCTTCAGAATCTGTACAAGAGTCTGGAATCAGAGTTCAAGACAGAGGTTAATATGTGGGGAAATATCGTAGAATACTACCACATTACAGCACCTGCAACAGACGGCGTATTTGCAAGCAAAGAGCCTTCACAGGAAACAATGGACAGTGTAGACAGCCAGTGGAAAGAATCTATGGATGATTACAATGTCATGCTGGTAACGATCGGACGTTCCTCTACAGAGAACGGAACTTACCTTCCGGGTGTGGACGGCGTAGATGCATCTCAGGATCTGAACCAGACCGATCCGCTTGGATTAAGTGATGATGAGCGTGACCTGATCAATGCTGCAGTTGAAGCAAAAGAAAGCAACGGCGGTAAAGTCATCGTTATGCTGAACAATGCAAACGCAATGGAGATTGATGAGATCAAAAATAATGACGGCGTAGACGCTATCCTGGAAGTAGGTCTTCCGGGAGGCTATGGTTTCTATGGTGTTGCAGATATTCTTTCTGGAGAGGCAAACCCGTCCGGTCATCTGACAGATACCTATGCTGTAACAAATGCCAACTCACCGGCAGCACAGAATTTTGGAAACTATGAGTGGACAAATGCAGATCCGTCTGTAAACATCAATGCTGAAGAAGTTGAAGCAGAAGGTATTTATACAGGATATAAATATTACGAAACCAGATATGCAGACACTGTACTTGGACAGGGAAATGCAGATGCAACTGTAGGAAGTTCTACAGGAAAAGCATGGAACTATGATGACGAAGTATCTTATCCGTTTGGATATGGTCTTACCTATTCGCAGATCCGTTATTCTGATGCACATGCAGATGTCACAGATTTTGGAATACTGGAGCCGGTAACGGTGCATGTAACGGTGGAGAATACCGGTACCTACCCGGTACAGGAAGCGGTACAGGTATATGTCAGATTCAGTGAAAGAGAAGCTTACGATCCCGGCTATCAGCTGAAGGGAATCCGGTCGGTTGCACTGGAATGTGGGGAAAAGAAAGAGGTTTGTATCACCCTTTCTCCGCGTGATTTTGCACTGATCTCCGAGGAGGGAAAATGTCTGGTACACCCGGGAAGTTATGAGATCGCAGTCGGAGGGCAGCAGCCGGATGAGAGAAGCAGCCGTCTGACCGGACAGACGGTGAGCACCCTTTTTATATGCAAAACGGGAAATGTGACGGAAGTGGAATACTGATGCTGCCGGTATCCGTTGCACTCGATGAAAAACAATGTTAGTATAAAAATACTGGGAGAGGATATGAAGAGAATTCTGCATGCGGTTGAAGTCTGGATGGATGACTTTAAAATAAAAAATAAATTTTATATCCTGTATATCTTGTGCGTGCTGGTTCCGCTGATTGTGACGGACAGTGCGGTATTTTCTGTTGTCATGAAGTCTGAGCGGGAAGCCAGAGAGCATGAGATGGCGAATATTGCCAATGCAGTTGCATACAGTATTTCAAATACGGTCAACAATGCAGCAGAGATCGGGAAAAGTATTTATACGAGCAAATATATTAAC
>OHUI01001058.1_pt1 | contig 10950 bp, 4 predicted proteins | sample 1579231 | NCBI WGS metagenome assembly OHUI01 (sample SAMEA3882509, study PRJEB24775) | human gut metagenome | biome: human-associated habitat; feature: intestine environment; material: feces | place: Netherlands | collected 2009/2010 | reverse complement strand
CGATGTGTGTGCGGATCTCGTCCATCTTGGGCATCACGTCGTCGTGATAGGCTATGGCCTTGTCACGCTCGGAGGGCATGCGGTTGGCCTTGTGACGCACCTCTACCATTTCCTTCACCTTGGTCTTGATGGCTGCTATGTTCTCACTTATCTGTTCTATATTGTCCATGTCGATAGCCGCGATCGTGTCGGCCTTGTCGCCCGAGAACAGCTGCTTGATCTTGTAGACGTTGTCGAGCAGCGTGGACTGGTAGCGCACGGCGGCGGGGATGATGTGGTTTATGGCCAGGTCACCCAATACGCGGCTTTCGATCTGTATCTTCTTGGAGTAGGTCTCCCACTTCACCTCGGTGCGGGCTTCGAGCTCGACCTTCGAGAAGACGCCCGTGTCGCCGAACATCCGGAGCGTCTGCTTGTCGAGGTAACGGTCGAAGATCAGCGGCGTCGAGGTTTCGCAGTCCAGGCCGCGTTTGCGCGCCTCGGCCTTCCACTCGTCGGAATAGCCGTTGCCGTCGAAACGGATGGCCTTGCAGGCCTTGATCATCTGTTTGAGCACCTCGTAGATGGCCTTCTCTTTCTTCATGCCGGCCTCGATCTTGGCATCGACGTTCTGCTTGAACTCGGCCAGTTCGTGCGCCATCGCCGCATTGAGCACGATCATCGCCTCGGCACAGTTGTCCGAAGAACCTACGGCGCGGAACTCGAACCGGTTGCCCGTAAACGCGAACGGCGAGGTGCGGTTACGGTCGGTATTGTCGAGCAGCAGCGTCGGGATATGCGAAATCCCGCTCATCTTGAACACGTTCTTGGCATCGAAGCGGATCGCGTCGTCGCCCTTGCTGGCCGCCAGTTTGTCCAGCACGGCCGACACCTGCGTCCCGAGGAAGGTCGAGATGATTGCCGGGGGCGCCTCGTTAGCTCCCAGGCGGTGTGCGTTCGTGGCGCTCATGATCGCCGCCTTGAGCAGGCCGTTGTGCTTGTGTACGGCCGAAATGGCATTCACCAGGAAGGTGATGAACTGCAGGTTCTCCGAAGCGGTCTTGCCAGGCCCCAGCAGGTTCACGCCCGTATCCGTCCCCAGCGACCAGTTGTTGTGTTTGCCCGAACCGTTGATCCCCTTGAAGGGCTTTTCGTGCAACAGCACCCGGAACTTGTGACGGCGGGCGATCTTGTCCATCACGGTCATCAGCAGTTGGTTGTGGTCGTTGGCAAGATTGGCCTCCTCGTAGACCGGCGCCAGTTCGAACTGGTTGGGCGCCACCTCGTTGTGGCGGGTTTTGACGGGGATGCCCAGTTTCAGGCACTCGTATTCGAGGTCTTTCATGAATGCCATCACACGGGTCGGGATCGCACCGAAATAGTGGTCTTCCAACTGCTGGTTCTTGGCCGATTCATGCCCCATCAGCGTACGCCCGGTGAGCATCAGGTCGGGACGTACGGCCCAGAGGCTTTCGTCCACGAGGAAATACTCCTGCTCCCAGCCCAGATACGAGATGACCCGCTGCACGTTTTTGTCGAAATAGTGGCACACCTCGGTCGCGGCCTTGTTCACCGCCGAGATCGAGCGCAGCAGCGGCACCTTGTAATCGAGCGCCTCGCCCGTATAGGCGATGAAGACGGTCGGGATACAGAGCGTCGTGTCGACGATGAAGGCCGGCGAGGTCGGATCCCAGGCCGAATAACCGCGAGCCTCGAACGTATTGCGGATGCCTCCGTTGGGGAACGACGACGCATCGGGCTCCTGCTGGACGAGCAGTTTGCCGGAGAACTCCTCCAGAACCCCGCCCAAGCCGTCCGGGTCGGCAAACGCATCGTGCTTCTCGGCCGTACCTCCCGTCAGGGGCTGGAACCAATGGGTATAGTGGTCGGCACCGTGCTCCAGCGCCCACTGGCGCATGCCTGCCGCGATACCGTCGGCAACCTCCCGCGTGAGGGGCGTACCGTTCTCCATCGTATCGACAAGGGCGTCGTAAGTAGCCTTGTTCAAATACTTGCGCATGGCTGCGCGCCCGAATACCCGTTTCCCGAAATAGTCCGAAGGACGTCCTTCGGGAGCCTTCACCTCGACGGCGGTGTGGTTTATGGCCGCATCGACCATCTTGAATCTGAGCAATGATGACATAGATGTAATTGAATTGGATTAGCATTCCATTAAAAACATACGCGCAGGGGCGGAAGCCGAATAATTGCTGAACTAAAACCTAACCTAAAATTCCGGAGGGCAACTGCCTCGCGGCATACTCCGCCCAACCTGACTAACCCGCGGCTTCACCCCTGCCGCCGTATGTATCGATCTCGCTTGCAAATGTAATATTTTTTCAGTTACGTTGTTTTCACAAAATCGGCATTTTTTCGAAAAATGCCCTATTTTTTCAGCATTTTCCGAAAAATCACATGCATTTTTCCATAAAAACGCCGAATTTCAATGCAATTTTCCGAAAAACACCCTTAAATTTTCGTCATATCCCCGAATTTTCACATTTTTAGTTTTTCGTAATTTCCATGGCTATTAAGAACAATATTAAACTATTTCACCACAACTAAAAAACTTCTTCCGGCGGTTGCCGAAAGCAAACGAAATCACCTATATTATAAAAAGAAATTATATAGTGTTATTTTATTAACAATTTCTTGTTTCAATCACTAATAATTTTGTACCTTTACGTGCAATTTTGAAACTACACTTATACTAATCTCTAAATAGTTATGGCAAATACCAAAAGTGAAAAGCTGTTCACCGAATTCCCGCCGGTTCCGACCGAGAAGTGGGAGGAGGTGATTACGGCCGACCTGAAAGGTGCTGATTACGAGCGCAAGCTGGTATGGAAAACGGGCGAAGGTTTCAACGTCCGGCCCTACTACCGCGCCGAGAACCTCGAGGGCATCAAGTTCCTGGGCTCGCAGGCAGGCGAGTTCACTTACGTACGCGGTACGCACGCGCACAACCGCTGGCGCGTACACCAGACCGTGAGCGTCGTATGCCCCAAGGAGGCAAACGCCGAGGCACTGAAAATCCTCAACGCAGGTGTCGACTCGCTCGGCTTCTGCATCGCGTCGGCGGATTTTTCGGCGGCAGACCTCGACATGCTGCTCAAGGACATCTGTATTCCGGCTGTCGAGATCACCTTCTGCGGAGAGAAAATGGCCAATGTCGCCGAGCTCGTCCTGGCGAAAGTCGAAAAGGAGGGCATCGCCAAGGAGGATGTCCGCATCGCATTCTGCATCGACCCGCTGGTAAAAGGGCTTTCGTCGAAAGGCGATTTCTGCTCGCCCAACGGTGAAAAGTGCATCGCCCGCATCGTCGAGCTGATCCACAAGACCAAGGAGTACAAGCACGTGCGCATCGTAACCGTTGCGGGACAGACCTTCGGCAACTCGGGTTCGACCATCGTCGAAGAGCTGGCATTCACCCTTTCGGCAGGCCACGACTACCTCGTACGCCTGACGGACGCAGGGCTGGACGTCGACGCGGCCGCACGCAAACTGCGCTTCTCGTTCTCGGTAAGCTCCAACTATTTCATGGAGATCGCCAAATTCCGCGCAGCACGCATGCTGTGGGCCAACATCGTCAAGGGCTACGGCCCGGCGAAGAACTGCGCCTGCAAGATGCAGATACACGCCGAGACCTCGCGCTGGAACCAGACCGTCTACGACCCCTACGTGAACATGCTGCGCGGCACGACCGAGGCCATGTCGGCCACGATCGCCGGCGTACATTCGCTGGAGGTGATGCCGTTCGACGCCTCGTTCGAAAACCCGACCGAGTTCTCGAAGCGCATCGCCCGCAACGTCGAGCTGCTGCTCAAGAACGAGTCGCATTTCGACCAGGTCGTCGACCCGGCAGGCGGCTCGTACTATGTCGAGAACCTCACGCAGTCGATCGCAGCCGAAGCCTGGAAGCTTTTCCTCGAAATCGAGGAGAAGGGAGGCTACACCGAGGCTTACAAGGCCGGCCTGATCGTCGAGCGTATCAAAGCGTCGGCCGCAGCCAAGGACAAGAACATCGCTACGCGCCGCCAGACGCTGCTCGGCGCCAACCAATATCCCAACTTTACGGAGGTCGCCGGCAAGGAGATCACCGCCGAGTCCGTTACGCGCAAGCAGGCCGAGGGCAATGTACTCGTCCCCTACCGCGGCGCCATGGCGTTCGAAGAGATGCGCCTGCAGGTGGATCGCAGCGGCAAGGAGCCCAAGGCATTCATGCTGACGTGCGGCAACCTGGGCATGGCCCGCGCCCGCTCGCAGTTCTCGTGCAATTTCTTCGCATGCGCCGGCATCAAGGTGATCGACAACACTTATTTCAAGTCGATCGAAGAGGGCGCGAAGGCCGCACTCGAATCCAAGGCGCAGATCGTCGTGGTCTGCGCAAGCGACGACGACTATGCGGAGGCAGCCCCGAAAGTCAAGGAGCTGCTCGGCGGCAAGGCGATCCTGGTGGTTGCCGGGGCACCGGCCTGCGCACCCGAACTGGAAGCGCAGGGCATCACGAACTTTATAAACGTGAAGTCCAACGTCTTGGAAACACTTAAGTTCTACCTTAAAGAGATGGGAATCTAATCATGAGAGCTAAATTTTCAGAACTGACATACGACGCAGGCCAGCAGAAAAGTTGCTGCGCCTCGAAAGGCTGCGGACAGGTCGAGCCGTGGCTGACGGCCGAGGGTATTCCCGTCAAGGGCGCCTATACGGCCCAAGACCTCGAAGGCATGGAGCACCTGAACTATGCGGCAGGTATCGCCCCGTTCCTGCGCGGCCCCTACTCAACGATGTACGTGATGCGCCCGTGGACGATCCGCCAGTATGCGGGTTTCTCGACCGCCGAGGAGTCCAACGCATTCTACCGCCGCAACCTGGCCGCCGGGCAGAAGGGTCTGTCGGTGGCATTCGACCTTGCTACGCACCGCGGCTACGACGCCGACCACCCGCGCGTGGTGGGCGACGTGGGCAAAGCCGGCGTGTCGATCTGCTCGGTCGAGGACATGAAGGTACTGTTCAACGGCATTCCGCTCGACAAGATGTCGGTGTCGATGACCATGAACGGCGCCGTGCTGCCCATCCTGGCATTCTACATTGTGACGGGTCTGGAGCAGGGCTGCACGCTCGACCAGCTGGCCGGTACGATCCAGAACGACATCCTCAAGGAGTTCATGGTGCGTAACACCTATATTTATCCCCCCGAGTTCTCGATGCGCATCATTGCCGACATCTTCGAGTACACCTCGAAGAACATGCCCAAGTTCAACTCGATCTCGATTTCGGGTTACCACATGCAGGAGGCGGGCGCAACGGCCGACATCGAGTTGGCCTACACGCTGGCCGACGGACTGGAGTACCTGCGCGCAGGTATCAACGCAGGCATGTCGGTGGACGCCTTCGCCCCCCGCCTGTCGTTCTTCTGGGCAATCGGCATGAACCACTTCATGGAGATCGCCAAGATGCGCGCGGCACGTATGCTGTGGGCCAAGATCGTCAAGCAGTTCGAGCCCAAGAACCCCAAGTCGCTGGCGCTGCGCACCCACTCGCAGACCTCGGGCTGGTCGCTCACCGAGCAGGATCCGTTCAACAACGTGGCACGTACCGCCATCGAGGCCATGGGCGCCGCCCTGGGACACACCCAGTCGCTGCACACCAACGCTTTGGACGAGGCCATCGCCCTGCCGACCGACTTCTCGGCACGTATCGCCCGTAATACGCAGATCTACATCCAGGAGGAAACCAATATCTGCCGCGAGGTCGACCCGTGGGCAGGCTCCTACTACGTGGAGTCGCTCACCAACGAGATCGCCCACAAGGCATGGGAGCGTATCCAGGAAGTCGAGAAACTGGGCGGTATGGCCAAGGCTATCGAGACCGGTATTCCGAAGATGCGCATCGAGGAGGCTGCGGCCCGCAAGCAGGCACGCATCGACTCCGGCGAGGAGAAGATCATCGGCATCAACGAATACCGCCTGGAGAAAGAGGCCCCGATCGACATCCTGGCCGTAGACAACACCGCCGTGCGCGAGAGCCAGATCAAGCGTCTGAAGGAGCTGCGCGCTTCGCGCGACGAGGCTGCCGTGAAGAAGGCCCTCGCAGCGATCACCGAGTGCGTGAAGACCAAGCAGGGCAACCTGCTGGAGCTGGCTGTCGAGGCCGCCAAGGTACGCGCTTCGCTGGGTGAGATTTCCGACGCCTGCGAGGTTGTCGTAGGCCGCTACAAAGCCGTCATTCGTTCAATATCAGGAGTATATAGTTCAGAAGTGAAAAACGACAAACAGTTCGAGCGTGCCAAGGAGCTGTGCGCCGAATTCGCCAAGAAGGAAGGCCGCCAGCCGCGTGTCATGATCGCGAAACTCGGCCAGGACGGCCACGACCGCGGTGCCAAGGTAGTAGCCACGGGTTATGCCGACATCGGTTTCGACGTCGACATGGGGCCGCTGTTCCAGACCCCGGAGGAGGCCGCTAAACAGGCTGTCGAGAACGACGTGCATGTAGTGGGCGTTTCGTCGCTCGCCGCAGGCCACCTGACCCTTGTGCCGCAGATCATCGCAGAGCTCAAGAAGCTCGGCCGCGAGGACATCATCGTGATCGTTGGCGGCGTAATCCCCCATCAGGATTACGACGAATTGTACCGCGACGGCGCCGCCGCCATCTTCGGCCCCGGCACCCCGATCGCCACGGCCGCCATCAAGATTCTCGAAATCCTGCTCGCCGAATAACGGTTCGACAGAATACGGTAATCCCCGCCGAGACATCTCGGCGGGGATTTTTTCATGGATACAGATGGTCTCGGGGACAAGTTACAGGCAGGCTTCCAGAATCCTGCGCGCCATCGCCCCGTCGACATTGTGCGCCTCGCCGAACCTGCTGCCCGCAGCGTTGAAGCGGCGTTCGATTTCGGCGATCGTAGCCTCGCCGATACCCTCCTGCGAAAGGCGTGTCGAGAGGCCCAGCGAACGGAAGAACGCCTCGTTGGCCGCAATCGTACGGTCGATGCGCTCCTCCTCCGAACCGCCGGCAATGCCCCAGATACGCTCGCCGTATTGCAGGAGTTTGCCGCGCTTCTGCTCGCGCAGCACGCGCAACGTACCGTTGATGACAATGGCGAGCGTCGCACCGTGCGTCAGCCCGTGCAGTGCGGTCAGCTCATGCCCGATCATATGCGTCGCCCAGTCCTGCGCCACTCCCATGCGGATCATGTCGTTCAGCGCCAGGGTCGCCGCAAGCATATACTCCGACATCACGGCATAATCGTGCTGGTTCTCACGAATCCGGGGTGCGATCTCGATCACGGTATGCAGAATGCCTTCGGCCCAACGATCCATCAGGCGCGACTGCCCGGGCGTGGTCATATACTGCTCCAGCACATGCACGTAGGTGTCGGCCAGGCCGTAGGCGATCTGCTTCTGCGGCAAAGAGAACAATGCCTCGGGATCGAGGATCGAAAAGAGCGGATAGTCGCCGTTGAACGGGAATTTCTCCTTCGTTTCCTGGCACGAGATCACCGAGCCGTTGTTCATTTCCGATCCCGTCGCCGACATCGTGAGCACCGTCCCGAGGGGAACGGTTTTATCCGCCTGCCCTTTCAGGACGATCTCCCACGGGTCGCCGTCATAAAGCAGCCCCGCAGCGATCAGCTTCGTACCGTCGATGACCGACCCGCCGCCCACGGCAAGCAGGAACTCCGAGCCGTGCTCACGCCCCAATGCGATGGCCTCGCGGACGGTCTCGACCGACGGGTTGGGCTCGATGCCCCAGAATTCGACCCAGTCACGGCCTTCGAGGGCCTTGACGACTTGGTCGTAAATGCCGTTGCGGCGCACGCTGCCACCGCCGCAGGTAATCATGATCTTCTTGCCGGCAGGAATCAGCTTTGCGAGCTGAGCGATCTGCCCTTTGCCGAAAACCAGTTTCGTCGGATTGTGATAAACAAAATTATTCATAATTGTATGCGATATGTTTTGATACGACTTCTAAATATACGCAAAAATAACAAAAAGAACGCCGGAATATTCCGGCGTTCAAAACTATATCGTATTTTTTATCCGAGGCTTAGAAATATTCGCCGCGCAGATCCTGGATGTTGGCCATCTGCTGGATGGCCTGCACCGAGAATTGCTGCGCCATGCTCTCGGCCATGGCCTGCGCACGCACCCTCTCGCCCTCGGCAGTCTGCTTGTCCGAAGTCTGGATGTCATCCACCTGGAAAACATAAACCCCCGACATGCCCTTCACCGGAGCCGACAGGACGCCTTTCTCGGTCGTCGAAGCGATGGCGCCTACCAGACGGGGCTCGACACCCGGGCCGTTCACGTAGAAGGCACCGAAAGTCACGCCGTCGAAATCGGCGACCTCGGAACCGAGGCTGGCAGCCTGCTCGTCGAGCGTCGTACCGGCGATCTGCTTGGTGATGTAATCGTATTTCTTGTCCCGGAGAACCTGGGCGCGAACCTGCGCAGCCACCTTGTCGATCGGGGTATACTCGTTGTCATCGATCTCGGTCAGCGTAGCGACCACATAGTCGTTTCCGACGGTGAAGATTTCCGAAAGATCGCCCGTCTCGGCACCGTAAGCCCAGCGGGCAACCTCACGCGAATCCTCCAGGCCGCGGATCGTACGCTCGCCCTGCGCCAGCGAGGCGACACGAGGAGTAACGGCCGCTTCCGAAGCGGCGTTGTTGAACGCCTCGACCGAGCCCTTGGCATTCACCGAGAAAGTGCCGGCCAGGTTGTGGGCATTGCGGCGCGTCGCAGCCGAAGCCTCGACGGGATAGGTGATCGTCGCCACCTGCATGTGCTTCGAAGGTTTGTCGGCACGGTACACCTGCATCAGCTGGATGGCATCGCCCGAAGCGACCTTCACCACGTCCCCCCGCTTGGCATTGGCCAGCGCGGCAACGAATTCGCCCGTGAAAGCCGAGAAGGGCACCACACCCACTTCGCCGCCGTTGGCTGCCGTAGCTTCGTATACCGAATACTGCGAGGCGAGCTGTGCGAAATCGGCACCGCCCTTGATTACCGTCAGCAGGCTGTCGGCCAGCGCCTCCTGCGTATAGGGCAGCACGATATGGCGGATTCCCAGCGTATCGGGCACCATTTTCGAATCCAGCACACGGGCCATCGTCCACTGGTTGTTCTTCAGCACGGGGCCGTAAGTCTCACCCGCCAGCAGTGCCTTGGCCTCGTCCTCCGAAAGCTGAGCCGCCGAAACATAGGAATCGGCGATCTTGCCGTTGCGGTTGGCACGTACGAACGACTTCAGCTCCTCCGTAGCGGCGAACTGTGCGCCCACCTCGGCAACGCTCTTTTCGAGAGCGAGCATATCGTCGTCCGTGGGGGTAACCTCGAACACGACATACGACAGCGTACGCGAGGGAGTCTGCTTGAACATATCCTTATGGCTGTTGTAGTATGCCTTGATGTCGCCGGACTTCACCTGGATCAGCGAATCGGGGACATCCGAATATTTCTTGCCGGCCCATTTCCCGGAATAGGTATTGTTGGCCGCATTCACACCGTTCGCGACTTCGAGTGCATTGACATATACACCGCCCTTGATCAGGCCGAGGTACTTGGCGATCTCACGCTCCATGCGGGCCTGCTCGTTGAGCTGCGCCCACGCCTGCTGTGCCTGCGCATTCGTTTCGGCCTGCGCGAGGAACTGTCCGACGGCAGCCACGTTGTACTCACCCGTGCGGGGATCGGCGAAGGCGTTGTAGAACGCCTGCGACGGATGCTGGCCGCTGACCATCGACAGACGCTCGGGCTCCGTAACGCGCAGCCCCATCTTGTCGAAACCGGGTTCCAGCACATACTTGCCGATCAGGGCCTGCCATGCAGCATTGGCGAGCATGGCGGACTGCTGTTCGTCGCTTTCCTGGGCGCCGCTCTGCGCCTTGATCTGCTCGTACTGGTTGTAGTACTCCGAATAGTTGATTTTTTTACCGTTGATGACACCGACCCGGGGGTCGTTACCCGAGAAGCCCATTTCGGTCTTCAGGGAGAGAATGAAAGCCAAGAGGGCGCCTGCGATGACAATCGACAGCACGATGCCGAACTTGGTGCGAAGAGTGTTTAAACTTGCCATATAAATCGTTAATTATTCGTTTGTTTCGAATTAGCAGTCAAAGGTAGTAAAATTTATTCGGAAAAGGCCTTTATTATAATATAAAAATTCCTACAATTTCTTGACCCTCGCCAGCTCGATACGCGAACGCGTCGTACGCAGTATGCGCAACTGCAGGCCGCCGATGAAAACCGTTTCCCCAGCGGTCGGGATCCCGTCGTAATTGAAGATGATGAAGCCCGCCAGCGTATCGTATTCCTTGCTTTCTTCGATCCCCAGCCCGTATTTTTCATTGAGGTATTTCACCTCCAGCCGGCAGGAGAGGACATACTCGTCCTGGCCGACCTGCTTTTCGGTAAGATCGGGTATGTCGTGTTCGTCCTCGATCTCGCCGAAAATCTGTTCGAGCACGTCCTCGAGCGAAATGACGCCCGCCGTCCCGCCGAACTCGTCGATCACCACGGCGATGTTGCTGCGGTGCTTGATGAAATTCTGCAACATCAGCTGCAGCGGCATGGTCTCGGGCACGAAATTGACCTGCATCATCACGTCGGCGATATTGGCCGGACGCGTGAACAGGCTCTTCGAATTGACATAACCGACGATGTTGTCGATGCTCTTGCGCCAGACGAAAATACGCGAATATTTCGAATCGACGAACCGCGCCGTGAGCTGCCCGATCGACGTGTCGTCGATATCCACCGCCTCGACATCCACACGCGGCACCATGCAGTCGCGAACCCGCAGGTCGGCGAAATCCAGCGCGTTCTGGAACAGCTTCAGCTCGTTGTCGGGTTCGGGACGCGGCTCGGAACTGTTGGTGTCGAGCAGCGACGCGAGGTCCTCGCGGTCGAAACTGTGCGTCGTCGTCCGCTCTTCGACGCGGCGGCCCGTCAGACGCAGGAT
>OHUI01001051.1_pt1 | contig 11019 bp, 8 predicted proteins | sample 1579231 | NCBI WGS metagenome assembly OHUI01 (sample SAMEA3882509, study PRJEB24775) | human gut metagenome | biome: human-associated habitat; feature: intestine environment; material: feces | place: Netherlands | collected 2009/2010 | reverse complement strand
CCAAAGGATTCTATTATCTGGGGAGGTTGAGCGTCAATGGCTAAACTGACTCCGATGATGGAACAGTATTTCCAGATAAAGAATAAATATAAAGATTGTATTTTGTTTTATCGTCTGGGAGATTTCTATGAAATGTTTTTCGACGATGCGCTGGTGGCTTCCAAGGAACTGGAGATCACACTGACGGGAAAAAGCTGTGGACTGGAGGAACGTGCGCCCATGTGCGGCATTCCTTACCATGCCGTGGAAGGCTATCTGTCCAAACTGGTAAGCCGCGGTTATAAAGTGGCTATCTGCGAACAGGTGGAGGATCCGAAGCTTGCCAAGGGATTGGTGAAGAGGGAAGTGATCCGTGTGGTGACACCCGGTACCAACTTAAACGTACAATCTCTGGAAGCCGGCAAAAATAATTATCTGCTGAGCATTGCCTATACTCCGGATGGCATCGGTATCTCTGCGGCAGATGTAACTACCGGTGATTATTATGTGACCGAAGTCGAAGATCTGAAAAAATTAAATGATGAACTGATGAAGTACGAACCTTCGGAGATCATCTGTAACGAGGCATTTTTAGTCAGTGGCTTTGATGTGAATGATTTAAAGTCCCGCTTACATATCTCCGTCAATGCGTTGGAATCCCATATGTTCGATGATGACGGCTGCCGGCGGATCCTTATGAGACATTTTAAGGTGAATACTCTGATCGGCCTCGGTGTTGAGGAATTTCCTACAGGAATTCTGGCAGCAGAAGCACTGTTACAGTATCTGTATGATACCCAGAAGACAGATCTGGAGCATTTTACCCATATTTATCCCTATCTTACCAGCAAATATATGTTACTTGACAGCTCCACCAGAAGAAATCTAGAACTGACGGAGACTCTCAGAGAGAAGCAGAAGAGAGGCTCTCTTCTGTGGGTGTTAGATAAGACGAAGACCGCCATGGGCGCCAGACTTCTGCGCAATTACATCGAACAGCCGTTGATCGAAAAGGATGAGATGGAGAAGCGTCTGGATGCCATTCAGGAGCTGAATCAGGATTCCATCTCCAGGGATGAGATCCGGGAATACTTAAATCCCATCTACGATCTGGAACGACTGCTCAGTAAGGTGACTTATAAGACGGCAAATCCCAGAGATCTGATCGCATTTCGGAATTCCCTGCAGATGCTGCCGCCGATTAAGACAGTGCTGTCTGCCTTTGAAAAAGAAGAACTGACTAAAATCCGGGAGCAGATTGATGGACTGGAGGATATTTATCAGCTGATCGATGAAGCGATCATTGACGAACCGCCCCTGTCCATCCGGGAAGGCGGGATGATCAAGGATCAGTTTGATGAAACCATAGACAGACTGCGCAGCGCCAAGCATGACGGAAAACAATGGCTTGCCCAGTTGGAGGAAGAGGACAGAGAGCGTACCGGAATCAAGAATCTGAAGATCAAATATAACAAAGTATTCGGCTATTATTTTGAAGTGACCAATTCCTATAAGAATCTGGTGCCGGAGGACTATATCCGCAAGCAGACCCTGGCAAATGCGGAACGATATACCACACCGCGGTTAAAGGAACTGGAAGACACTATTTTAAATGCGGAGGACAAGTTACAGACACTGGAATACGATGTCTTCTGCAAAATCCGGGATACCATTGCACAGGAACTGGTCCGCATCCAGAACACCGCAAAAGCGATCGCAAAGCTGGATGTGTATGCGTCTTTGTCGTTGGTTTCGGAACGAAATCATTATGTACGTCCGAAGTTAAATGAAAAGGGTGTTATTGACATCAAGGACGGAAGACACCCTGTGGTGGAACAGATGATCACCAATGATATGTTTATTGCCAATGACACTTATCTGGATAATGGAAGCCACTGTATCAGTGTCATTACCGGTCCCAATATGGCGGGTAAGTCCACTTACATGCGTCAGACGGCACTGATCGTACTGATGGCGCAGATCGGGTGCTTCGTGCCGGCCAGAACCGCTAATATCGGTATTGTAGACCGGATCTTTACCCGCGTGGGAGCTTCGGATGATCTGGCCAGCGGTCAGTCCACTTTTATGGTGGAGATGAATGAAGTGGCGAATATCTTACGAAATGCCACATCCAAGAGCCTTCTGATCTTAGACGAGATCGGAAGAGGTACTTCCACTTTTGACGGATTGAGCATTGCCTGGGCAGTGATCGAACATATCAGCAACCGCAAACTTTTAGGAGCCAAGACACTATTCGCTACCCATTACCATGAGCTGACCGAGCTGGAAGGCAAAATGAACAATGTGAACAACTATTGCATTGCTGTGAAAGAATGTGGCGACGATATCGTGTTCTTGCGTAAGATCGTAAAAGGAGGTGCGGACAAGAGCTACGGCATCCAGGTAGCGAAGCTGGCAGGTGTGCCGGACATGGTCATCGACCGTGCCAAGGAGATCGTGGAACAACTGTCGGACAATGATATTACGGAAAAGGTGCAGAGCATTGCTATCGATAATAAAAACGATGGTAAGGCAAAAAAACAGCCCAAATACGATGAGGTGGATCTGGCACAGATGTCTCTGTTCGACACTGTGACGGATGAGGATATTCTGAAGGAACTGATGGAGATCGAGGTGACGACGCTGACCCCATTAGATGCACTGAACACTCTGTACCGGTTACAGAATAAGCTGAAGAACCGCTGGAACGGTTAGATATAAGGGAAAGGCATAGGTAGATATATGGGAATACATGTACTGGACTCCCGGACGATCGACAGGATCGCTGCCGGTGAGGTGGTAGAACGACCTGCCAGCGTGGTGAAGGAGCTGGTGGAAAATGCCATAGATGCCGGTTCCACGGCGATTACGGTAGAGGCAAAAGAAGGCGGTATTGAGTTCATCCGTGTGACGGATAACGGTTGCGGCATTGAACGGGAACAGCTGCCCACAGCGTTTCTGCGGCATGCCACGAGCAAAATCGAAGATGCGGATGACTTGAACCATATTGCAAGCCTTGGCTTCCGCGGTGAGGCTCTGTCCAGTATCGCTGCGGTATCCCGTGTGGAGATCATCACCAAGAGAAAAGAGAACCTCACCGGAACCCGCATGGTGTTAGAGGGGGCAAAGGAACAGTCCATCGATGAGATCGGTGCGCCGGACGGTACCACATTCCTCATGAGGAATCTGTTCTTCAACACGCCGGTACGCCGGAAATTTTTAAAACAGCCTGCTACGGAGGGCAGTTATATCACGGATCTGATGGAACATCTGGCACTGTCCAGACCGGATATCTCTTTCAAATTCGTACTGGGGAATCAGACCAGATTCCATACCTCCGGAAACGGTGACCTGCGGGAAGTCATCTACCGGATCTACGGCAGAGAGATCGCCGCGGAGCTGGTACCGATCCAGATGGAAGAAAACGGCATTAAGGTAGAGGGGTATCTGGGCAAACCGGTACTGGTGCGTTCCAACCGCAATTTTGAGATCTATTTTATCAACGGTCGTTTTATCCGCAGCGGTGTGATTGCCAAAGCCATTGAAGAAGGTTATAAGCAGTATCTGATGCAGCATAAATTTCCGTTGTGCGTGCTGCATATTACGATGGATACGGAGACCGTGGATGTGAACGTACATCCCTCCAAAATGGATGTGCGGTTCTCTGACGGCATGGCATTTGCCAGAATGCTGAGCGAGAAGATAGCAATAACCCTGCGAACCCGGGAAATGATCCCGGATGCTTCCTTAGAGGATGAAAAATCCATTCAGAAAAAGGAGCAGGAAGACAGAAAAGCTTCCTGGAAGGAACACACGCCGGAGGTGTTCGAGAAAAAAAGAGAAGAAAGCTACCGCGTCATGGAGGCTGCCAAATATGAGGCGGTACCGAAAGACCGGAGGGAATTTATACAGAAGCCGATCTGGCAGGAGACACATGCAGGTATACAGACGAGTCTCCGTAAACCGGAACCGGTAAGGGAGCAGACAGAGGTACAATCTATTGCACCTGCGGCAACACCGGAATCGAAAGAGGACGATTTTTTCGTGGAGGCAGCACCGCTGGAGCCAAGGGATGAGACTTCATCAGAGCCTGTTATCTGCCCGGAGACCGCTGAGGTGATGGTGAAGGCTGTACAGCAGATGAATCTGTTTGAAGAGAAACTTTTATCTGTGCAGAACCGCAGCCGCTACCGTATCATCGGACAGGTCTTCGATACCTACTGGCTGATCCAGTTCGAGGATAAGCTGTTCATCATTGACCAGCATGCCGCCCATGAGAAGGTGAAATACGAGCGCCTGATGAAACAGTTCTACGAAAAGAGTGTGGTCTCCCAGCGCCTGATGCCTCCCATCATTGTCAGCCTGACGGGGCAGGAGGAAAGTATTCTTCATACTTATGAGGATGCTTTTACACAGCTCGGATTCGAGATCGAAGCCTTCGGCGGCAACGAATATGCCCTGCGCAGTGTCCCGGTAGATCTCTATGGATGCAGTGAGAGAGAACTGTTTTTAGCGGTGCTTGATGAACTGTCCCAGGAGACCGGCAACCGCGGAAGCTTCCAGGTCATCGAGGAGAAGATTGCATCCATGTCCTGCAAGGCAGCTGTTAAAGGTAACAACCGATTAAGCCTTCAGGAGGCGGAACAGCTGATCGATGAACTTCTGACACTGGATAACCCCTATAATTGTCCCCACGGCAGACCCACCATCATTACTATGACGGAGACTGACCTGGAGAAGAAATTTAAGAGGATCGTATAATGCGTTTACTGATCAAACAACGAGTGTTTTCCTGGACAGATACTTATGATGTCTATGATGAGAACGAAAATGCAAAATATTTTGTAAAGGCGGAATTTTTCTCCCTGGGACACCAGTTACACGTATATGACAGAAATGATCGTGAACTGGGTGTGATCAGACAGCGGCTGTTTACCCTGCTTCCGGCATTTGAAATCGAAATCAACGGACAGATAAAGGGCGAGATCCGCAAGCAGTTCTCCTTTTTCAAGCCAAGGTACGAGATCGATTACAATGGCTGGCGTGTGGAAGGAGATTTTCTGGGATGGGATTACGATGTGTACAGCGGATGCAGCAGTATCATTCATATCTCGAAGGAATTGTTCCGTTGGGGAGATACCTACACGATTAACTTTGCTGATCCGCAGGACGAACTGGAAGGGTTGATGTTAGTCATTGCCATTGATGCGGCAAACTGCACCCAGAATAATAATGGATAATGTGTAAGGAAGAAGAATTATGTCGGTAACACAATCTATAAAAAGACCGCTGGTCGTACTGACCGGTCCCACCGCAGCAGGCAAGACAAAATTGTCCATTGCGCTGGCGAAAGCTATAGGCGGTGAGATCCTGTCGGCAGATTCCATGCAGGTATATAAACATATGGATATCGGTTCCGCCAAGATCCGCCCGGAGGAAATGCAGGGAGTGCCCCATCATCTGATCGATATATTGGAGCCGTGGGAAGAATTTAATGTGGTGGTATTCCAGAAACGGTGTCTGGAATGCATGGAACAGATCTATGACAGAGGGCATATTCCAATCCTGGTGGGAGGCACCGGGTTCTATATTCAGGCGGTACTTCGGGGTATTGATTTTACGGAGAACGAAGAGAATACTGAATACCGGGAAAAAATGGAACAGCTTGCGAAAGAAAGGGGACCGGAAGTACTACATGACATGCTCAGAAAAATTGATCCGGTTTCAGCAGATAACATTCATGCAAACAATATCAAGCGAACCATCCGTGCATTGGAATATTATGAATTGACCGGAGAACCCATTTCTGCGCATAATGAAAGGGAAAAAGAGCGCACGAGCCCATATGATTTCAGCTATTTTGTCCTGACGGATGACAGAGAAAAGCTGTATGCGCGGATCGAAACCCGCATCGATGAAATGCTGTCGGAAGGACTGGTGGAGGAAGTCAGAAGCCTGAAAAAAATGGGCTGTCACAGAGGAATGGTATCCATGCAGGGACTGGGATACAAAGAGATCCTGGAATATCTGGACGGTGAGTGCAGTCTGGAGGAAGCGGTGTATACTCTGAAGCGGGACACCAGGCATTTTGCCAAGAGACAGATAACCTGGTTTCGCAGGGAGAACGCAGTTACCTGGCTGGATAAACAGCAATTTGACTATGACGAAGAGAAAATTTTAGAATATATGATAAAGGAATTAGGAGAAAAAGGGATCTATGAAAAACAGCAATAACAGTAATGAAGAAATGTATCTTTCCATGGGGATCAGCAAGACGGTATATGACTATGGATGTGCCATAGAGAAAAGTCTGCGGGAGCGTTTTGATGAGGTGGACCGGAATGCGGAGTATAATCAGTTAAAGGTGGTAAAAGCCATGCAGCAGCATCAGGTAAGTGAAGCCTGCCTGCTGGGTACTACCGGCTATGGTTATAATGATCTTGGCAGAGATACTTTAGAGGCGGTCTATGCGGCAACGTTCCACACAGAGGATGCCCTGGTGCGTCCCCAGATCACCTGCGGTACCCATGCACTGGCACTGGCTCTGATGAGCAACTTAAGACCCGGAGACGAACTGTTGTCCCCCGTAGGCAAGCCTTATGATACATTGGAAGAAGTCATCGGTATCCGTCCTTCCAAAGGGTCTCTTGCAGAATACGGTGTAACTTATCGCCAGGTAGACCTGCTGCCGGACGGAAGCTTTGACTATGATAAGATCCGTGAAAACATTAATGAGAAGACACATCTGGTAACCATCCAGAGATCCAAGGGATATCAGACCAGACCGACCCTGTCCGTACAGCGGATCGGTGAGCTGATCGCCTTTATCAAAGGCATCAAGCCGGATGTGATCTGCATGGTGGATAACTGCTACGGAGAATTCGTGGAGACGATGGAACCCTCCGATGTGGGTGCGGACATGATCGTGGGATCCCTCATTAAAAATCCCGGCGGCGGACTGGCACCTATTGGTGGCTATATCGCCGGTAAAAAGGAATGCGTGGAAAATGCCGCATACCGTCTGACCTCCCCGGGACTCGGTAAGGAAGTAGGAGCATCTCTTGGCATTCTGAAGGATTTTTATCAGGGATTTTTCCTGGCGCCTACTGTGACGGCGGGTGCATTAAAGGGAGCGATCTTTGCAGCTAATGTCTATGAAAAATTAGGTTTTGCGGTAGTGCCGAACGGTACGGAGAGCAGACATGATATTATCCAGGCGGTAACGTTTGGACAGCCGGAAGGCGTCATCGGCTTCTGCCAGGGAATTCAGGCAGCGGCTCCGGTAGACAGCCATGTGACACCGGAACCCTGGGATATGCCGGGATATGATGCACAGGTCATCATGGCGGCAGGGGCATTTGTATCCGGATCCTCCATTGAACTGTCCGCAGACGGTCCCATTAAGCCTCCCTATGCCGTATATTTTCAGGGTGGACTGACCTGGCAGCATGCCAAGTTCGGTATTTTGAAATCCCTGCAGGCGTTGCTGCAGAAGGGAATCGTGACAGAAGAACAGATAAGGCAGGCAATGTAGAACCTGCCAGGGAATACGAATCCTGTAGAAAAAGCGCAAAATAAAATCCACTAAATTTGTGTACAGAAGAAGCTTTTTGTGATAGTATTAAAAGGCGTATGGAAGATGGAGGCTCGCGGGGAGCACCCATCGGATCCGGAAAGTGTACACGAAAGAAAGAAGAGGAAGTAGTTTGAAGAGAATTAATTGGGTTTTGGTTGTACTGGTGCTGATCGGATTTGTGATCGGCAGATTTATAGGAACTTACTTTGACGGTACCTTTCTGAATTACGGACAAAATTTCGGACTCAGCAGTCCGGTAGAACTGAATCTTGGTTTTATCATTCTTACGTTCGGGCTGGAGTTCAATATTACCATAGCGAGTGTGATCGGTGTGATCATTTCGTTTGTGGTATATCGTTTTATCCGTTAGATATCATACGTCGGAGAAGGCAGAAGGAGACTTATGCCTGTTAAATTGACACAACAAAGTAACATTAACGCACAGCTGCCCTATGAACGATTCCAACAATTCGGACCGGAGAACCTTACGGAGGCGGAACTTCTGGCAGTCATCCTGCGGACAGGAACCAAAGATACTTCCGCAGTGGAGCTGGCAGAAAAGGTCCTGGCACTGGCAAAATATCCCAGGGAAGGACTTTTGGGTCTGCACGATGTAAGCGTGGAGGAATTGACACAGATCCGTGGGATCGGCATAGTGAAAGCAGTGAAATTAAAATGCATCGCTGAATTATCCAATCGTATGAGCCGGGCGAGAGCAAGCACCGGGATCTGTTTTACCCGTGCGGATATGGTGGCGGAATATTTCATGGAGAAGCTGCGCCATAAGGATACAGAGTGTGTATATCTGCTCTGCCTGGATGCCAAGGGACAGTTGATCCGGGAGAAAAAGCTGTCGGACGGCTGTGTGAACATGGCTCTGATCTCTCCCAGAGAGATATTTTTAGAAGCATTGAAAGACAAAGCGGTGAATATCATCCTTGTGCATAACCATCCCAGCGGTGATCCGACGCCCAGCAGAGCGGACAGAGAACTTACCGACAACGTGGCCGGAGCGGGAGAACAGATGGATATTCCACTGTTAGACCACATTATTATCGGGGATAACAGGTATACTAGCTTTAAAGAACAAAAATTATTGAGATGATATAAGAAAGGAAAACGACAGTGGCAAACAACGCATTCGGTATCGACCTCGGTACCAACAATATAAAGATCTATAATCGCAATGATGACAACATTATGATCGAGAAGAATATGATTGCCATCGAGAACAAAAATACTTTATTTGCTTACGGAAACTCTGCATTTGAAATGTATGAAAAAGCGCCCAGTAATATTCATATTTCTTATCCGCTTTCCAACGGTGTGATCGCGGATATTAAAAATATGGAGACTTTGGTGAAGTATTTTATCGGAGATCTGCAAAAAGGCAATACCAAGCCTTCCGATTTCTTCATTGCGGTGCCGACGGATGTCACTGAGGTGGAAAAAAGGGCGTTCTACGATCTGGTCAAGGGAGCAAACGTAAAAGCTAAAAAGATCATGGTAGTGGAAAAGGCGGTAGCCGACGGCCTGGGACTGGATATCGATGTGAAAAATTCCCAGGGTGTGCTGGTGGTAAATGTCGGTTATGAGACCACGGAGATCTCCATCCTGTCTTTGGGCGGTATCGTATTAAGCCGTCTGATCAAGGTGGGAGGTATGAAATTCGACGATGCCATCCGTGCCGCGGTCAGAAGAGAATTCTCACTGATCATCGGTGGCAAGACAGCGGAAAATGTAAAGATTGCCCTGAAAGAACTGGAAGAAGAGGGCAAGGGTGCCATCGTATACGGCAGAGATATTGTGACCGGTCTTCCGGTAGAACGTGAGATCCCCACAAAAATGGTGGATGAGTCCCTGGAAGAGCATTTCAATACGATTATCGATAATGTAAAGGTGATTTTGGAGAGAACTCCGCCCGAACTGGCAGCGGATATTTATCGTCACGGCATTTATCTGACCGGCGGCGCATCCCAGGTGAACCATTTAGCTGAGAGACTGGCAACCGGCACCGGACTGCATGTTAATGTAGCAGAGAATCCTCTGACCAGCGTGGCAATGGGACTTGCCAAGATCATCAAGGATGATAACTATAAATCTGTAGCTTACGCAATTGAAGGGATGAGTAAATGAGCCCAGTCGTAAAAAGAAAAGGGGAGAGGTTTACTTTACCGAGTAAATATCTCCTTTTTATTTTAACTATCCTGTGTACTGTAATGATGTTGGTGACCTTCGGGACCAATGTGTTTAACCGCCCGTTTAACCGTGTGGTGGGATATGTGATCGTTCCCTTTGAACAGGGCATCGCTAAGGCGGGAGAATGGCTATCAAACCGTTCAGATGAACTGGTGCAGATCCGCACACTTTTAGCGGAGAACAGTGCCCTGAAGGAGCAGGTGGCATCGCTCACGGAGGAAAACACCCTGCTGCAGCAGGACAAATATGAACTGAATGAATTAAGAGGCTTATTGGAGCTGGATGAGGAATACGGAGATTATAATAAGATCGGAGCCCGGATCATCAGCAGAGATTCCGGCAACTGGTATTCTTCCTTTGTTATTGATAAGGGATCCAATGACGGATTGGCTGACGATATGAATGTTATAGCGGGGGGAGGCCTGGTAGGCCGCATTACTTCTGTGGGCCCGAACTGGTCCAGAGTGACTTCGATCATCTCCGATAATTCCAACGTCAGCGGCATGACACTGGCTACCGGGGATAACCTGATCGTATCGGGAGACCTGCAGCTTATGGCGCAGGGAGTCATTTCCTTTAGCAAACTGGTGGACAGTCAGGATGCGGTTGTGGAGGGAGATAAGGTAGTCACTTCCGATATCAGTGACAAATATCTTCCGAATATCCTGATCGGTTATATCAGCACGATCAATAAGGATACCAACAATCTGACCAAGTCGGGATATTTAACTCCGGTGGTGGATTTTGAACATCTGAGTGAAGTCCTGGTGATCACAGATAAAAAGCAACAGATTCCAAGCGGAGGAAACACGGATGGAAAATAATAGCAGTATCCTGCGAAAAGTGATTGTGACTCTGTTTGTTGTCCTGTGCTTCATTTTACAATGCAGTGTATTTAACAGCCTTGCGCTGGGAGGGATCATTCCCAATCTGATGATCATTCTGACTTCTTCTTTCGGATTTATGAGAGGGGAAAAGGAAGGACTTCTGATCGGTTTTTTCAGCGGGCTGTTATGCGATATCTTTTTTGGCAGTTTTTTAGGTTTCTATGCCATGATCATGATGTACATAGGATTTATAAACGGGAAATTCTGCAGAATCTTTTATCCGGAGGATATTAAATTGCCGTTGGCACTCATTGTGGTGAGCGATATTTCCTATGGACTGTTGTGCTATATTCTGATGTTTCTTCTGAGAGGGCGTTTTCATTTCCCGTATTATTTTACAAGTGTGATCCTGCCGGAGGCACTTTACACCATCGTTGT
>OHUI01001038.1_pt1 | contig 11172 bp, 10 predicted proteins | sample 1579231 | NCBI WGS metagenome assembly OHUI01 (sample SAMEA3882509, study PRJEB24775) | human gut metagenome | biome: human-associated habitat; feature: intestine environment; material: feces | place: Netherlands | collected 2009/2010 | reverse complement strand
ATTCCCGACAAACCGGCCTCATAAGCCGCCTGTACCGTTTTGTCGCCGATAGTCGGCAAATCTACCCGCATATCCTGTTGCGGCTTACGGATTTTCACCAAAACGCCGCCCTCGCCTTTTCGCTTATAATCACCGCAGCGGCGAACCAGCTCGCCGGTTCCTTCAATTCCTTCCACACCGAGCACCAGTCCTTGCTGCACGACTACCGCCTGGCCGACATCCAGCCGTCCCAGTTCCGTTGCAACTTCCGCCGCCCGGCGAATATCTTCTTTTGCCTGTTTCGACGGCTTGACCTTGCCCAACACGCCTTTTTTTATCAGCAGTTCGGGCAAAACTTCATGAATGCCGCGGACAGTCATGCCCTCGCCTTCAATCTCCTTAACCAAAGCTCGCAAAATACCGTCATCGCCGAGAGATTTCATTCCGACCTTGGCAAAAAAAGCCGCCGTTCGCATATCCGGCACCAAATCCTTAAGCGTCGGCCGCTTGATTGTGCCGATCATAATAACTTCTTCAACTTTTTCTTCCGCCAGTTTTTTAAAACCGGTACCCGCCTGCCCGATACGTATCCAGGCATGGGGAATGCTGTCATCAATCAAAGCCTTGTCGGCATTGCCTTCAATCGCAATCACAAAATAGTCGCGTTTATTTTCTTTGCAAAAATTAATCAAGTCCTGCGGAATAGCCCCGCCGCCGGCAATAATGCCCAGTTTTTTATGCATAATCGTCCTGCCTTAAAGTTTTTCTTTGATAATAAATAAACCCGTCTCCACGGTCAAGCAATAATAAAAGGCTGTAATAAAAATCACAGCCCTTTATTTTAATGATACAAAAAGTTTGGCGTTTCTGCGCTGATTGCGACAAAGCGAACTTTTATAAAAATGTGGAGAATGAGTCGTATAGTAAGAAATAAAGGTGGAAGTACCGGAATGTACACTTTAGTACATGAGGACACTTCCATCCTGCTATTTCTGTACTAGACGACCATTATACACTTTTTTTATTCGGCGACCATAACGTTACGTCTTCCTTTCAGAGAAAACTCTATGAAATCAAGCTGTTCCTGAACCATATCATTGTCTTTGAACAGCTCACGGGCTTTCTGAACGCGGGTTTCAAAATTATCTTCTTTGCCTTTGAAGATATACATAAAAGCGCGGCTGATGGCTTTGACAACTTCCGGCGCATAGCCACTGCGCTTCAGACCGATAACATTCAACCCGCGCAGCTTGCCTCGTTCACCGGTCACAATGGCAAAAGGAATAACGTCGCGGTCAACACCCGACAATCCTCCGATCATTGCTTTGCGGCCGATACGGCAGAACTGGTGAACCGCACTGTTTCCGCCCAGGATAGCTCCGTCGCCGACACGAACATGTCCGCCGATAACCGCGTTGTTGGTCATAATCACATTATTGCCGACCACACAGTCATGCGCCACATGAGAGTTAACCATAAACATCCCGTCATCACCGACACGGGTAATCATCTTCTCCGGCGTGCTGCCGTCCTGCGGATCCGACTGGCCTTTCGGCGTTCCCGCATGCATGGTTACGTTTTCGCGAATAACATTGCGCTTACCGATAACCAGCTTGGCATCATCCTGAAATTCATTGCCATGATCCTGCGGACCGGTTCCCAACACTGCCCCGGGAAAAACGACCGTTCCTTCCCCGATTGTCGTATCGCCGTAAACCGTTACCCGGGCCAGCAGTCGGACATTTTCGCCGATTTTGGCTTTGGAACTGATCCAGCAAAACGGGCCGATTTCGGCACTGGCGGCAATCTGAGCACCATCTTCAACAACAGCAGTCGGGTGAATTTTAGTCATGACAATAACTTCCTTTCCGTAAAATTAATATTACGCACAGCATAACCGTGCGGTGAACGATTGTAAACACACATTAACTTACAAATTATTACCAATCCCGAACAACATCGCAACAAACGATAAATCTTTACAAAAAAGAAATCCCCGCTATAATCTGCCCGTCTTAAATCAGGGAGGAAAACATGCCGCATATTGAAAACCTGCTTGAAGGCTACCGGCAGTTTTATCAAAAATATTATATTGAAAACCCGGAAACCTATAAAAACCTTACCGAAAAAGGGCAGACACCGCATACGCTCGTCATTGCATGCAGCGATTCCCGCGTTGATCCGTCCATTATTCTGAATACCGGTCCCGGCGACATCTTTGTCATTCGCAATGTTGCCAACCTGGTTCCGGCTTATGACAGCGATTTTTCCCACTGCCACGGAACCTCCGCCGCCATTGAATACGCCGTCAAGCACTTGAAGGTAAAAAATATCCTGATTTTGGGGCACACTCACTGCGGCGGCATTCATAACCTGCTTTGCCAACCCCTTAACCGACACGATTTTATTGACACCTGGCTGTCCATTGCCGAAGAAGCCCGCCGGGAAGCCTCAAAACAAACGTCGGAAACCGACAGACAGCACATCTGTGAAAGGGAAGCCGTTCGCGTGTCGCTGCGCAATCTGCTGACTTTTCCCTTCGTTGCCGAAGCCGTCAGCCAAAACCGCCTCAAGCTCCACGGCTGGCTGTTTGACCTCGCCGGCGGCAGTATCGAAAAACTCAGTCTTTAAATAAAAAAACGGCTGTCATTCGACAGCCGTTCTGATATCTATCACAAAATTTTTTCCCCGCAGTTCAAAACGATCAAACTCGGGAATTTTTCCGCCTTCGCAAATCAGTTTGACCCCGCAGGAAACCAATCGTGACGTTGCCAGCGGACAATAGGCCACCGGAACAACGTAACAACCGCGGCAACGGAAATAAACCGTCCCCGCAAGCTGCAGCTCATGCCGGGGATAAATGCCGGCATATTGTCTGTAACGCTGAGCCCGGGACTCATAAACTTTGATTTCGGCAAAAATATTTTCCAAAACGGCACAACGACCGTTTATCTCAAATACGGCCTGCATTCGGTCTGCGGAAGGATAGCTGTTTGCCGCAACATCGATTTTCAGATTTTGAACCTTACTGAATTCTTCCAAAAAAATCACACTGCGCGCCTGATCCTCAAAATTAAATTTCAGTCCGCTGAATTTATCCGCCCCTCTGACAATCTGCCCGCTGCGAAGATAAATCGGACGACCTGCACAGGCAATCATGCCGCTGACGATAATAATGTCTGCTTCCAAAATCTCAACCGCCCGAACCAGCTGTTCGTAAGTTTTAACAATAATTTCCTTTCTTTCCATTTCGATAAAGGTTTTTAATTAATAATTTCACATTGCTTTCCTCTTACCATAAATTCCGCTCACTGGCAAGCCAATTATTGACAAAATTCAACAAAAATGATATTTTACAGCAAATACTGAAAGCCGGACATGATAAGTTATACACTCAAACATCTGCACCAGGATATCAAACAACATCTGTTTTGCGGCAGGATTCTGACAAACTGGAATCCGCGTTATTTTTGCGCGCTTAAAGAATATATTGCCGCAGACATGGCCAAACTGAACAACTTATGCAACCATGGAAACAGCCGCTCCTTTGCCGTTTGTTTTAACGACTTTATGCTGACAGACGCTCGGGGATGCAGAAAATTTGACCAACAGCGTTTCTTACAGTTGTGTCGAACCAAATTCGGCTCCGAAGCCGACGGCCTGCTGAAAAGCATGCAGCTGACCGACCCGGCACAAAAATTCCGCTCCTTCCGAAAAGGGAAAAGCGGCTATTGTTTTATATCTCCCGACTTCAAAAAAACAATCATCATCTATTGTGTTTCCGGTTTTAATCCGGCTGACAGTATGAGTACGCCATATCACGAATACGGCCACGCCCTCGATTTCAAATACAGCCTGCTGGAACAAACCGAAGCCTACCGAAACTACCGCCGCCACAGCAAAAACAGCCGCAACAATACCGAACAAAAAGAACTGGCCGACAGCTATTTTCAGGAATGGCACATGCTGCAGGAAAGCTTTGCCGATTGTTTTGCTTACGGCTGTCTGGCTCTTAAAGAACCGGACAATCCTGCAATCTACCGGTGGGCTCTCTACAATATGGCTGTCAAATTCCGCAACGTTGTCGAAAACAAACACAGTCCGCTTTACTGCGGTTATGCGGCAACCCGAACCGTACTGAACCGAATTCGGCTGGACTGCCGCTGCCGCAACTTGAAAAAATATTACCTTAATGACGGAAGCATCGATTTTCTGTCGTTTGCCGAAACCTGTGCCGAAGCGGTCAAAGAACAAGGTTATAATCATGACAACTATCAAACTCTGACAACTTATCCGCTGCTCAGCACGCCGCCGGCAACGAACTTATCACCCCGACAGTTTGACCAGTGGCATTATGACTATCTTGACGCTCAAATCACCGCCCGGCAGAACCGGGTTGCCAATCCGTTTTATCGCCTGCTCTACGGCATCGGGCAGGAAATGCTCCAAACCGCTAACAATAACAAAATCTTATCCTTGCTTGACAAATATGAAATACCCGCCTTTAAAAATTGCTTTAACGAATACCGTTTCATCATAAAGCAGCAAAGCTCATACCGCCCGCACAATCTTGCTCAGCTGCGGCAACAACAAAAAAGCCGGACATAATCCGGCTTAACAAATAAAATCGCTCCGGCTGCCTTACCGGCCAGACAAATTTTATTCAACGATCATAGCTGTAAACTCAGCCTCCGACACCACCTGTCCGTCAACCATCGACTGGCCTTTGAACACAAAGATGTTGCGGCGTTCTTTGATTTTTTCAACGTGCATACGCAGCTGATCTCCCGGTTTAACCGGCTTGCGGAATTTTACTCCGTCAATTGACATAAACAGCACGCTGCGTTTTTTATCGGCAAAGTCACCTTTGCCTGCAACCACAATTGCCCCGGCAGTCTGCGCCATCGCTTCAATCTGCAGAACGCCCGGCATAACCGGATTTCCCGGAAAATGCCCCTGGAAAAACTCTTCGTTCATGGTAACGTTTTTGATGCCGACGCCCTTTTCGCCCGGAATTTCAACTTCCAGACGGTCAACCAGCAAAAACGGATAACGGTGCGGCAGCATCTGCATAATTTCTTCAATATGATAAATTTTAGTCTCTGACATTTCTGTTCCTTTTCAGTTAATTAAACTACTTTTTCGACAGTTTCTGCAAATATGAAACCTGTCTCATAAAATCCTTCAGCGGGATAGCCGGATATCCCATCATAACGGCACCCGGTTCAACATCGCGCAACAAACCGGACTGTGCCCCGATCTGCGCACCGCTGCCGATATTCAAATGGTCGGCAAAGCCGGTCTGCCCGCCGCAAACCACATAATCGCCGAAAGTGCAGCTTCCGGCAATGCCGGTCTGTGCCACAATCACACAACCGCGCCCCAGCTTGTCATTATGAGCAATCTGAACCAGATTGTCCACCCGGCAACCGTCGCCGATAACCGTATCGTCCAAAGCCCCGCGGTCAACGCAGCTGTTGGCTCCGATTTCAACATCGTTCCCGATAATAACCCGGCCCAGCTGCGGAATGCGCTTATGCTGACCGTTAATCACCTGAAAACCGAAACCGTCCTGGCCGATTCGCGCTCCGGTAAAAATATAACAGTTATTGCCCATAATCGTATAGCAGACCGAGGCATTAACGCCGATGCGGCAATTATCACCGATTTGACAGCCGCTGCCGATAACGGCGCCTGCTTCAATCACACAATTGACACCGATTTTGACTTTTTCGCCAATCACAACATTATCGCCGATACTGGCATTTTCACCGATAATCGCCGAGGGATGAATCCTTGCCGTTGACGCAATGTCACGTTTAGGCTGTTTTTCGGCATAAAAGGCCTCATTCAGCTTAATAAAGGCTATCTTCGGATTGGCCGCAATCAGCGCCGTCACGCCCGAAGGCAGAAACGGAGCCAGCTCAGCGGTTGTCACACAAGCGGAAGCTTTGATTTCTGCGGCTTTTCCTTTGGCTTTCTTATCATAAAAGAAACAGATTTCCTCCGCTCCGGCTTTGGCCATGGTCGCAATGTCTTTGATTACGACATCGGCTTTGCCGGAATCCGCCAGCTCGGCCTCGCAGATTTCTGCAATCTGCCGCAGAGAAAACGGCCCTTTGTTAATATAAAACTGTGTATCAACCATTAATCCTCTCCTGTTGAGATTACAGTCTCGAACCAAAGTTCAAACGGAAGACTTCCGTCTCGTCATAATCTTCTTTAACAATCGGGAACGCCAAATCAACATCGATTTGCCCCATCGGCGACTGCCACTGGAAACCGAAACCGGCTGCAACACGCGGCGTATCCGAATATTCGACATAGTCTTCATTAATGTCATCCGGCTTACCAAGAATACCCATATCGACAAAGGTACGTCCGCGAACACCGACCTCGTCCAAACCGATCGGGAAGGACATCTCGGCACCGGAATAAATCATCCAGTTGCCGCCCAGCGCGTCTTTGGTAAACTTATCACGCGCACCGATACCGGCAAATTCAAAACCGCGCAGAGTTGAACCGCCCAGATAATAACGGTTGGACAAGCGGACGTTTTCATCACCGTAACCGGTAATATAACCGCCGTTGATGAACAGCTTAAAGGTATAATAGTCAGCCAAAGTAAAATACTTATAAGCCTTACCGTCAAACTTCAGATACTTCTCGTCTCCGCCCAAACCGGCAACGTCGTTGCCGAATGACAGATAATAACCTTCTTTCGGGTTAATCGCACTGTCGCGCTTGTCATAAACCATCGTCTGACCGATTGAAGAGTTTGAATAACGCCCCTCTTCTTCTTTAATGTAGATGGAAGCGTTGCGGTCAACGTTGCTGATTTTGTCTTCTTTCAGCGTATAACGCAGATACTGGGCAAAATCATCGGTATAGTTCCAGCCTAAGCGCAAACGGCCGCCGGTAGATTCGCTGTCATAAGAACCTTCGTCCTGATAATCTTCTTCCGTACGGAACAAATCAATACCGGCACTCAGACGCCGTCCCATAAAATACGGCTCGGTAAAGCTCAGGTCATACTCGGACGTACGCTGCGAAACAGCTACGTCTGCACTCAGTTTCTGCCCCTTGCCCTGGAAGTTGTTTTCGGCAATACCGGCCCGGAACAAAGCTCCGTTCACCGTTGAATAGCCGACGCCGACATTGAAGGCACCCGTCGATTTTTCTTCAACATTGACATTGATGTCGGCCTTGCTGTCATCATTCGGATTCGGCTCGGTCTGAATATCAACCTTGCTGAAGTAGTTCAGATTTTCCACATTTCGGCGGGAAGCTCTGATTTTGGCCGCGTTAAAGGCATCGCCTTCGTCAATGCGGAACTCGCGGCGGATAACTTCGTCTTCGGTACGGGTGTTTCCGGTAATGTTAATCCGGTCGACAAACACGCGCTGGCCTTCGGCAATATTGAACGTCAGCACCATTTTATTGCCTGAAGTTTTCTCCAGTTCCGGCGTAACATCCACAAAGGCAAAGCCTTTTTTGCCGAGTTCTTCCGTCAGAGCATAAACCGAACGCTCCGCCAAATCGGCATTATACCAGTCGCCTTTTTCCTGCTGAACCTGACCGCTCAAAGCCGCAACATCCACATCTTTAATCATCGACTGAATGCGGACGTCTTCCAGTTTATAACGGGGACCTTCGTCCAACACATAAGTAACAACAAAAGATTTCTTGTCAGGGCTCAGTTCCGCCACCGCCGAAAGGACGCGAAAATCGGCATAACCGCGCTTCAGATAAAAGCGGCGCAGCAATTCCTTATCATAATTGGTCTTTTCGGGATCATAATTTTCCGAAGAAGAAAACAGACGGTACCAGCGGCTTTCCTTGCTCATGATTTCAGACTGCAGGTCATCGTCGGAATAATGGTGATTGCCGATAAAGTTCACCTTGCTGATGGCTGCCGTCGGCCCTTCGCTGATTTCATAAACCAAATCAACGCGGTTTTGGTCGCGTTTGATAATTTTGGGTTCTACGACCGTGGCATAACGGCCGGAACGTTTATACACTTCCAAAATTCGCTGAACATCGTCCTGAACTTTGGCAATATTATAAATGGAGCCTGATTTTAACTGAACTTCGCTTTCCAGCAGCGTATCGTCAACTTTGTCGTTGCCGTCGAAAACCCGCTTATTGATAACCGGATTCTCTACGACTTTAACTGCCAGCACCCCGTTGCCGCGGGCATCAATGTTTACATCGGCAAACAAACCGGTCTCAAACAGGCGTTTCATTGAACTGTTCAGATATTCCTGCGAGACGGAACTGCCCTGCTCGACATTCAGATAAGAGAGAACCGTTTCTCTTTCGACGCGCTGCAAACCGTCAACCTCAATCTGGCTGACATAAATTTCTGCGGCTTCAACCCGGCAAGACAATGCCAGACTGAACATTAAAGTAGCTAAACTAATCTTTTTCATAAGTCAAAATCCTAAAATACGGCTCAATCAGGCGAACCATCTATGAAATAAACGAACCATGTCGTTCCAGGTTGCAAATACCATTAAGGCAATTATTAAACTAAAACCGACTTTAAATAAAGAGTCTTTCAACTTGTTGTTGATTTCTTTTCCCGTAACTATTTCTATCAGGTAAATAACCACATGTCCGCCGTCCAGAACCGGTATCGGAAACAGGTTAATCAGTCCCAGATTTATCGACAGCAGGCACATAAATACAATAAAATCCAGCAAGCCGCTTTTCTTGGAAATATCACCCGACATTTCGGCGATTCGGACAATGCCGCCCAATTCCTCGCCGCTGCGTTTTCCGGTAATCATCTGCCCAACCCCGCGCAGCGTGGCTTCGGTCACGTCCCAGGTTTCCTGACAGGCTTCCTTGACGGCCCCCCACAAAGACAGTTTTTCCTGTTCGACTTCAATCGCGTTAACTGATTTAACCCCCAGCATCGGACGCTTGGAGGTTTGTCCGTCATATTCCTGAACTTCAATTTCTTTCAACGGAAAAGTCAGCGTCATCTTTTTCCCGTCGCGCAACAGCTCAACCGTAGCGCGGCCGTCGGTAATTAAATCGACTTCTTTGCGGATGTCTTCAAAATAAGTAATCTTATGGCCGTTAATCGTCAAAATGCGGTCATTGGGAATAATCCCCGCCGCATCGGCGGCACTGTCTTTAAAAACTTCGCCGACCACCGGCGGAAAAGCAATTTTGCCGACAAAATAAAAGATTGCCGCAAAAACAACAATCGCAAACAGATAATTTGCTCCCGGACCGGCCAGCACGATTGCCAGTTTTTTAAACGGATTCTGATAAGGAAAGGCAACCTTTTTCTGCTCCTCGCTCAGCTCTTCCGCCTTTTCGTCGGCCGTTGAGGAAGAAGCGTCGGCATCGCCCAGAAACTGACAGTACCCCCCCAGAGGAACGGCCGAAATTTTCCAGGTGGTTCCCTTGGCGTCTTTCCTGCTCCACAGTGTCTTGCCGAAACCGATAGAAAAAGCCTCAACCTGAACACCCGTCAGCCGCGCCACGATAAAATGGCCGAATTCATGAACAAAAACCAAAATTCCCAGTAAAACGATAAAGGGAACGACATAATATACCGTATTAACTAACCAATCCATTTTTCCATACCTTAAAATAATAAGAAACCATATCTTAACACTAAGGCGACCAACGGCGCAGCAAAAATCATGCCGTCAATCCGATCAAAAATTCCGCCGTGTCCCGGAATCAAATTACTGGAATCTTTCAATCCCAAATGCCGTTTTATTGACGATTCGATTAAATCGCCCATCTGCTCAACCACGGCAATAATCATACCGAACAGGGCAAAAGCCAAATAAGCCTGCTGACTGCCCAGCCAGTGCGAATAGCCGACGCTGACGGCAGCCGCAAACACCATTCCTCCGAGCAGACCCGACCAGGTTTTGTTCGGGCTGATTTTCGGCGCCAGTTTCGGACCTTTAACATTGGAACCGACCAGATAACCGCCGATATCCACGCTCCAGATAACCAAAACAAACCAGATCGTCGTATAAGCCCCCACCAGATTAAACAGCCAGACCAGAGAACCGATGCCCAGCGAAATATAAGGAACCCCCAACGTCAGCAGGCGGCGGTGTTTCTCCTCCCCGGCCTTAAGCCAAACCAGCACCGTTGCTGCCAGAATAACCGTCGCAATAACCGCTGCACTGCTTGTCAAAACCGCCGTTGCAACGGAAACCGTATAAATAATGCCGTAAACCGAAGCCTTGCCGTTGGGAACCATTGCCGCCCACTCCCAGGCCGTCAGAGCCAGAAGATTAATCACCGGCGAACCGCAATAAACGGCCCACAAAACAACCGGAGCCAAAATCAGAGACGTAACGATTCTCTTCACGATTGCCGCCGCTTTAGTTTTTTCCATATCTTCTCTCCCGGGTTTTAAAGTCATTAATAATGGCTGTCAGCTCATCTTTATTGAAATCAGGCCATAACGTTTTGGTAAAGAACAACTCGCTGTAAGCAATCTGCCATAACAGATAGTTGCTGACGCGCTGTTCGCCGCTGGTGCGAATAACCAGATCAGGATCCGGCATCGCCTGGGTATAGAGCATTTCGGAAAACATTTTGGCGTCAATATCCTCCGCCTGCAAATCGCCTTTTTTAACCAATGCCGCCGCTTTTTTGACTGCGCTGACAATTTCCTGCCGCGACCCGTAGCTTAAAGCCACGCAAAGCGTCAAACCGTCATTGCCCGCCGTATCAGCCTCCAGCTTGGCCATTGCCGCCGTAATATCCGGAGCCAGCATGTCACGCTCACCGATAAAACGGATGCGGACATTGTTCTTCTGCAGTTCCTGCAAATCGCTTTTCAAATATTGGCGCAACAGCCCCATCAGTGTTTCCACCTCATCGGGACTGCGCTGCCAGTTTTCGGTCGAAAAGGCGTAGACCGTCAGATAATCGATACCCAAATTTTTGCAGTAGGTGCCGAGCTTTCGAAACGTCTCCGCCCCCGCCTTGTGACCGGCCGAGCGCGGGAGGCCGCGCTTTTGCGCCCAGCGGCCGTTGCCGTCCATAATGACGGCAACATGACAAGGCAGGTTGTTCAAATCAACCTGCCCTGCCTTGTTCTCTTTGGAAAAGAGCCCCATATCAGACCGCCATGAGCTCCTTCTCTTTCTTCTCGAGAAGGGCGTCGACCTCTTTGCACATGTCGTCGGTCAGCTTCTGCAGGTC
>OHUI01001037.1_pt1 | contig 11172 bp, 5 predicted proteins | sample 1579231 | NCBI WGS metagenome assembly OHUI01 (sample SAMEA3882509, study PRJEB24775) | human gut metagenome | biome: human-associated habitat; feature: intestine environment; material: feces | place: Netherlands | collected 2009/2010 | reverse complement strand
ATCATTAAAATCTTCACATTCCAAATCCCGAAGGGATTCGATACTGAAATCTATTGGGCGTTTTGCAATATTGGATACAACACTCACCGCATCGCTGTCAAAATATTTAATATCTGACGTTTTAACTTCAAACCGGAATAGTTTACCGTCAACATCTTCATTTTCACATGCAAAATACAGAGCTACCAAAGGATTTGTAGTGATATCCAAGAGTCGCGTCGGCAAAGAATAATGCTGCATCTTGACCAATTTTTCAAAGGTGGATGTATATCCTTTGAAATCAGCCGGACATTGGGCAATAATATCTTTGAATATTTTATCCTCATTCTTTATTAAAAGCTCTTCTCGATAAATGGAGGGTATCAATCCGAAATTCTTATCTGACTGTCCTCGATAAAAGATATGGTAATCTATATTGTCCTCTAACTCGTTCTCAAGTTTTTCTAATAGTATTTTGATACTATCAATGTTGGATGAATCCCTCTCCGGAGTATAATTATATGCCTCGTATGAAATCTCCCATGGATGCATTCCAAAGGTCCTGACTATTTTTTCTGACAATTCACTATATGATGCAAAGCTATCATAAGTATAGCCCAGTTTCTTGCTTCTTAAATACGATGAAGTGTTGGAATCCAAAGGAACATATTTTTCTGGATTAGCGTAGAACAGAACAATGCTGAGCTTTCCCTTTCCGACACTTTTAATGTTCAATGCCGTTTGAAAAAGTCGTTCATCTACTTTCCCTTCTTTTACCTGTCCGAACAATTTCCATAATACATTTATATCATTGTTGCCCCTGATTGTCTTCCATGGGAATAGATGCACTTTCATGGGATGGGTTGTCGGGATGCCTGATACATCTGTTGGTTCTGGACAACTAAAATTTAGCTTATGCCTTAAATCCTGCAAAATTTCGACCCTCCTTTCATCGGAGTGAAACTTGTTGAGATACGACAAGAATGTGAACGGATCTATTTCTTGTAATGTAATCTCTTTTCCTTTTTCTGTGCCATCTCGAAAACCTGTAATACCGATTTCTTTTAACTTAGATATAAGCTCTAACTGGCTATTCTGTTTTCCGAGTAGCCAGTTGGATAGTTCTTTATAGAATGGTAGCCATGTAAACTTATTGTCCATATCTAATGACTTATTTTGCTATATGATTATATCACAAATTGTAGTTGATGATTTTTTAATCTCATATAACAACTATGCAAATTGATATTGAGAGGTTTTACATCAAGTACAATCTTTTAATCATATTCTAATAATTATTTATCAAGCATTTAAGAATAATCCATATACACAAATTAATGCAAAGTAGTATGAAATATTTGAATATCTTGAAGTACGACTGGAAAAAGTAGAAATTGCGTGATTGATTTATTATTGTTATTACTTATTGACTAAATAATATATAATTAGCAGATTGCACTATCCCAATTGTACTTATTTTTAAATCTTATATATTATCAAAACTGATATTATTATCTGTAATATAGTTCTTTATTGGTTCTACGATGTCTGCAATATAGTTTGTGCATCCAAAGTAATCTCTAAAAATCCAACCTCCTTCGTTTGCTTTTGCTAATGGAACTAAGGTTTCCTCAATAAATTCTTCTTGCCTACACAAAAGCGAACAAGCTACTCCTAAACTAAACTGTTTTCCAGTTCGTATATGTTGAATATGGCCTGGATTTGAATAAAAATCTATTATTTTCGTATATCGCTTAACAAAAGGTATAATATATGGAAAAAAATCTTTTTTTAAATCACTTAAAAAATTCTCAACGTCAAAAGTCTTATCACTTTTGTTGTTGAAAAAATAAGACAAACTCATTTGATGCTGCTTAAACCAATCAATATTATTATCAAAGCAAACTATGATGTTACCATCAGTATCTATTTTATTGAATGGTGTTGATATAAGATTGCATAAGAATGAATTCCTTATTTTTGCTGAGACACCCATACAAAAGGTGTTTTTGCCAGCATGTCCACCTTGAGTCGTCTGAAAATAGAACTCAATGCTACAATTATTTTCAACCATGAAAGTGAAATAATCTCTATTTTTTTTTGCTTCAACAATATTTACAGGAAGTATTTGTTGGATTCTTGCAAATATATATTTCAAAACTTCTGCTTTAGTTTCCATATGATAATTATTTTAAAGATTATACCAGACTGTATGGAATGTAATGGTATGAGTGGTTCCTGTTGAGAATGATATTTGATTATTACCTGTTGCTTGTATATAATTAGATTCCAGTTGATCAGTTTTCTTTTTATTTTGGGTTGCAATATTAGCCTTAGCTGTTTTACCTTTGGTCAAATCTAAAGTACCATTAGTGGTATTGGCTAACCTTGATTTGTCATATACATTTGCATTTATTTGATTTTGTGTGTATTTACTATTACCATTCTTAGCTTCAAACACATGAATATTTCCCTGATTATCAACAGCAACCAAATCAGCCCGAATATTACCAGTTCCAATTTTTCCGTGTATATCTAAGGTGACTTCTTCCCCAATGAGAGTTAGATTGTTCCTCTGTAAATCAGCTTTTGCTTGTGTTTTACCTTTATCCCCACTGTAACTTTGACTTGATAATCCTATAATATCTACCCAACTGTTAGTATCACTAACATACCCATACAGATTTAGTATTCCGCCAGCCAGTCCAATCGGATCTTGCGAGACATACATTCCCATCTTCGGTGAGTAATACCTGAACCTGTTGTACGCCAGCCCTATTTCCCGGTCATAATACTGCCCCTGGAACAGGAACGGTACCATTCCCTTGTTGCCGGTCTCCCCGATGACGTTCCCGTCCATGTCGAGCACGCGGCTCCACACCTCGTTGCCCTCGGCATCGTATGCCTCCGTCGGTGTTCCGAGCTGGTCTGTCAGTATCGAGTAGGACCTGCCTTCCTTTATCATTGCCACCGGCACGAAGGACTCCTCGTCGAAGAGCCATACCGTCATGTCGCGGCGTTCCGTGTCCGTGTTCCACCTGTCCTCCATGACGGAGTATTCCCTGCGCTGCTTCCACTGGTGCAGCGGCACGTTGCCGTTCCACACCCACCGCGTCACCGTCGTGCCGAAGCTCTTGGAGAGCCTGCGCCCGAGCGCGTCGTATGTGAACTCCACCTCCCTCTTGTCGGGCCGCACCACCTTTGCCAGAGAGCCGTCGGCGTTCCACCGGTATCTCCAGCGGTCCTTCTTGCCGTCAAGCCACCTTCCCGTGCCGAGGTAGCGTTCCGTCAGGTTGCCGTCCGCGTCGTACTCGCAGTGCCATTCGCCGTCCTGCTCCAGCCGTCCGCCACCGAGGTAGCGGCGCAACTTCATGTCCGGGTCGGGATACAGGTTTCCCGTCTGGTCGCTCTTCCTCCACTGCTCCCTGCCGTCGGGATATTCCGCCCTTTCGAGCTGCCCCGTCGGGGTGTAGGAGTAGCGTGTCTCGCCACGCCTGCTGTCCTCCACGGACAACAGCCTGTCGGCGACGCCCCAGCGGTAGCGGCGCATATGCCGTGTGCGCGAGTCCTTGCGTGTGCGGGCATCCACCAGACGGCCTATGTCATCATAGGCGAACGAGCGGACGATGCCTCCCGGAAGGATGCGCTCCACCTCGAAGCCCAGCGTGTCGTGGCGGTGTGCCGATTCCCACGAGCCAGCACCGTCGCTGCCGCCGGTGGCAGTGAACCCCTCAAGCTCCCCGTAGCCGTTGCGGGTGTAGCGCAGCGAGGCCCCCGCCGTGCTGTCGAGCGTGAGTATCCTGCCGGTATGGTCGTAGGTGCGGAGTATGGTGTTGCCGTCGGCCGCTTCCCGTGTCGGAAGTCCCAGGGAGTTGTACGCGAACTCCACCGTGCTTTCCCCCCTCGATGCCTGCACCAGCCTGCCGGACAGCCCGTAGGCGTAGGTCTGGTCGGGGTCGCCGGCCGTGGGGTATGAGACGCGCGTCACGCGCGAGCAGGCGTCATAGCCGTATTCCCTTTCCGTTCCCGATGGCAGCGTCTCCCTGACGACGCGTCCGCCCCTGTCACGCAGGTAATGACGGACGGCCCCGTCGAAGCCTTTCTCGGCGGTGACGTTGCCCACAGCGTCGAGGGCGAACTCGTAGCTCTGGAGCCTCTCGTTTGTCACACGGCGCAGGCGTTCCTCCCGGTCATAGCGGAAGTTCACCACGCCCCGGTGGTCGCGGCGCCTTGTCAGCTTCCACATGCCGGAGTAGCCGTACTCCACGTGCTGGACGTTGTCACGGTATTCCGTGAGGTTGTCTATCCCGTCGTAGGACAGGCGTATGTCGTTGCCGTCGAAGTCGAGCACGCGCACCACGCGGCCCACAGGGTCGTATTCCCTTTTCTGCACCGCACCCTTGGGGTTGGTGACGCTCACGCACCTGCCCAGCAGGTCGTAGCCGTACAGCGAGGTGTTCCCCCGGCTGTCGGAGGCTTCCGTGAGGTTATGGAAACGGTCATAGGCGAGCCTCGTTGCCACGCCGTAGGGGTCTTTCACCGATGCCACCGCACCGTTGCGGTAGGTCATCCTCGTGACGGCACCTTCGGGGTTGGTGCGGCTCACCAGATTGCCCGAGCGGTCATAGCCGAACTCCCACGTGCCGCCGTCCGGCGTGGTAACGGATACGGGACGGTTGCGCAGGTTCCCCCTGGCGGGGTACACGGCGGACACGCTGCCGCCGCACGGGTCGGAGCTGTCGGTGCAGTTCCCCCAGCGGTCATATCTGTACAGGGTGCTGTTACCGAGCGGGTCCGTCTGTGCGAGTAGCCGGCGGCTGTCGTCGTAACGCCACAGGTGTTCCCCGCCGTTGGCATCGACCTTCTTCCACACAAGGCCGCCGCGGTGGTGGTACACCGTCAGCTCCCCGTGGCTGTCGAGCACCTCGGTCACTCCCTCCCGGAACGTGAGCCTGTGGTTGTATATGCCGCCGTCGCCCCACGTGTGCACGCAGCGCGAACCCACGCCCGTACCGTCGTACTCGAAGTACCACGCAAGGCCGTTGCGCCATGTCTCCTTCACGATGAGCCTTCCGGCATACTCGTATGTCATCACGTCGCCCGCCGCGTTGCGCTGGAGGGTCATGTTGCCGTCGGCGTCGTACTCGTAGGAGGCGAGGGTAATCTCTTTCTCCGGATCTTCCGGATGCGGGCCGCATATCTCAAGGATGCGTCCGCTTCTCGTGTCGTGCTCCACCCTCAGGCGGCGGCCCGCGCTGTCGGTGATGGAGCGCAGCAGGCCCTCTTTCGTGTAGTCGAAGCGGATGCCCAGACCGTTGCAGTCGGTCACGCTTTCAAGCAGGCGCACGGAATCGTACTCCTTGTGTGTGAAGCGGTAGTAGAGGTCCTCGGCCATGTCCCACACGCAGTAGCCGCCGTCCTGTTCCAGACGGGCCTCCTTGCGTTCGGAGAGGATGAACGAGGGTTCCTCCGCTGTAGGCAGCGGGAAGGCCACCGGGATGCCGTCACTCATGCGGAGCGTCAGCGTGCCCTCTTCCGTGTCCACGACGACGCCCATGTCGTAGGCGTGGTGCCACCCGTTGCCCAGAGGACCCCGGTAGTCGCTGCGGCTGTACCACGTGCGCTCCCATGACAGGGGCACCGGGCCGTCGAGCCAGAAGTCCTCCTCGTCGGTGAAGAACGTGCCGCTGGCCACGTCCACGGGGTGCCCCGTGACCGTACAGATGGCCTTGTGGAGCATGTTCTTCAGGGATTCGCTCTTTATCGTCCTGTTGACCTTGCTGTGCAGCCTGTCCGCCAGCTTCCTGGTCTTTTTCTTGTAGAAACGCCCGAACGCCCCCGTGCATTTGCGGGCGAGTGCCGCCATGGGGTTGAGGGGGACGGGAACCGGGCTGGTGAGTATCTGTCTGGAGGGAGGTATCGGGTTGATGACACCCGTGGGCAGGAACATGCCCGGAACCTTATGCACGCTCGGTATGCCCACGTCGTTGCAGTCAAGGTGCAGGTGCGCGCCGCCGCCCGAGAAGGGCATCCCGTCGGCAAGTACCGTCAGGCTGCCCATGAAGGCGTGGCCGTTGTTCTTGGGTATCGCCGCTGAAGGGGCCGCCCAGCCTGCGCCCATGGGGATATGCGGGATGCTCCGCGTGGGTGTGGATGCGACCGCGCGGGGGATGAAGCCGCCTATCTTGACGGTGGCGCCCAGCATCCCGACGGCCATCGTCAGCACGGTGTGGCCCACCTCGGCGAGCTTCGCGCTGTCGGCGTCGCCCGTCTGTTCCGCTGTCGGTGGCGGGGGGATGAACGAGGAGACCGCCGCCGCGATGAAGTCCTGCGGACGGAGGAGGGCCCCGACATAAGGGTGAGGCATCGGCACGACGGGGGACGGGGGTATCGTCACGAGGTGGATGTCCACGCCGATGACAGGGTCGAGCTGCTTGGAGATAGGCAGGCAGGCCATGCCCTTCATGCCCATGGCACCCAGTACGGGAAGCATGGCGGCTTCGCTCAGGCCGTCGGCAAGACCGCCGATGGCGGCTGCCGCCTTGACGCCCGTGTCGAGGGCATTGACGGACGGTGACACACCGGCCTCGGAGTTCGCCTTGACGCCTTCCGAGATACCCTTGACCTGCGCACCTACGCCGGTCTTTAGGTTTGCACTTACGCTGTCGAAATAACCTGTGTCCGCCATAACTGTCAGTTTTTATCGTTATTTAACTCGAAAATACAAATAGGCAGATGCAACAATAGCAATCACAATAATTACACCGAACCAAAATCGGAATCCGGTTGGACCCAATAAGTCAAGAAAGAAATTTCCTCCCCAGCTTCCGGGTCTGGCGTATGTCCATTTCCAGTCGAATATCAGTCCGACAAGCCAAACCAATAGCAGAAAGATTACTACTAAGTACCCCACTTTAGGGTTCGCATAGGCATATTCGGTTGCATTAGTGAACAGCCTTTCAAGATTTCGCAATATGTTGTTCAGCCATTCCATTGTATTTTCCTAAATTTCTTTTATACTCATACAAATAATTCTCCCAGTTATCTCCTAACACTTTGGTCAGAACTTCATTTATTTCATCGTCACTGACCAGCTTGGAGCGTGCCGAACTGTTTAACAGGCTTAATAACAGGAGAGGATAAGAGGAGTTCTTTATCAGGTCTATGGAAAGTTTGTCTGAAAGTCTGAAACCTTCCACATAACATTCCGCAGCTAACGATTTCTCATAATTATTTTCCCGGCACCAACCACACAGCCTCAATGCTTCACTTTGCATTAGGTAATCGTTGCATCTGGAGTATGCTTCAGCACCGCGATAGTACGTCTCTGCCGCTTCTTTCCAAAGCGACTCTCGTACATAGATGGAGGCTTTCCCCAATAAGGTGTTTCCGAGCAATCGGCAAGCTAAAGAGGGATCTAATTTTTCTTCCCCGATTTCAGCGGCTTCTACGGCTTTGTCGGCAAAGTACATGGCCGTCTTGTAGTCCTTACGGGAAATCTGGTCTGTATATAGAATTGTATATACGGTTACAAATTGACTGATCCAGTTAATGTCTTTCTTCACATTTTCGAGAGCGATATCGAGGCATTTCTTCGCAAATTCCTCTGTTTGCGCTGCATTCCCTTTTTTCACACTGTTCATCAGTTTGATTAATGCCAGCCTGAAATTCGAGGCTGCCGGGTCGCTCTTATCTTCATTCGCCGCTTGTTCCGCGAGTTGCTCCATTGCACCGTCTAAATCTATTGGTGGATAAATAGACACCGCGTCATTGGAGTGTTTGGCCATTAGTTTGCCAAACTGTTCATAGTTTTTTATGTCGGATATCCCCCATACCATTTGCTTGTGGAATGGCAGAGCAAGAGCCTTTTCAAACCATTCACGACATCCGTCATAGTCGTATGTGTTCTTTAGGTTAAAGACAAAACTGCATTTCATATCAGTCCCTTTTACAAGGGATTCTGTCAGCTTGTTGAAGTTGGCAACTGCGACGGAGGCATCGTTTTCCGCTTCTTCCGACTTATAATCAGCTATCCAATCAACACGCTCAAAGACAATATCTTCGGGTTTCTTTGAGTTATTCCAGTATTCTACTTGTTGTGCAATATACCCTACAACATCTTTTGAGAATTCGGTTCTGGAACTGAACGGAAGTTCTATGAGGAACACCATATCTTCCTCTTCGCTATCAAGGGCAAGCATATAGTCATAGAAAGCATCAAGCATACTTTCGTCTCCCGGATTGATGACGATACGGATCAACTTGACCGGTTTCCTGACTGCATCTTCCCATTGGTAGAGCATCTTGTCTGCTATTTGTTGTATGGCGTTGCTCATATGCTGTTAATTCAATTTGACAATAGTTCCGGCTACGGCTGTGGTTCCGGAAGAATCTATCGTAGCCTTTGTTGTACCGCTGACCGTGGCACTGCTGCTGCCGGTTGCTGTAAAATCAGTACTGGAGATATTATAATTGCTGCTTGCTGTACAATCAATATTTTCTGCTGATTGCGCAATATTGGCACCCGCGGACTCTGTTATGTCCTTTTCCGCATTAGATGATATATTGCCTTCGCTATCAATCATTATTTTGTTTTCTCCAACACACAAGGTGATGCTTTTAGAGGCAGATATTGTGATATTTCCTTCTCCGTCTGCCGTATAGCTGTTGCCTTCCTTGTCTTTCATCATAACGCTTCCTTTTTCATCATCAAGCGTTATGGTACAACCGCTGCGGGTAGTCAGGCTTTTTGTTTTGTTTGAACTGCCGCCACCGGTGCCTGACTTTCCATGGAATAAGCTGCCAAGTACAAACGGACGGTTCGGGTCATCATATCTGAATGCCACCATGACTTGGTCTCCCTTTTCGGGTATGAATACAAATCCTCTGTTTGTGGCCACTTTGTCGCTTGTACCTGCGTCAGGAGTGAGTACCCGTATCCACGAGGTTTGCATCGGACCGGTCTGCCAGTTCATCTTGACTTGGACGCGGCCTAACTTTTTCGGGTCCTCGTTGCTGACAACCACGGCCTGCTGTGTATGAGCGACAGGCAGAGGTACATCCGGGCATGGAAGGGTGGGAATAGAGGACGGAAGTGCGGTGAAATAGTTCTGGTAACTGTCACCCATACCGGCTACGTGGGTTATTTCCGTAATGATATAGGTGCCGATGCTATTTTTTACGTGGATACCTATTCCTGTATGGATAGCGGTATGAACATCTATGATACTGCCCACCGTAAGGATGCGGCAATCGCTTTCCCCGGTGATGAAACTGGATGCGGCGCTGTCGCTTTGCTGCCTGCGTTGGAAATAGGCGTCAAGTTCACCCTTATTGGTTATGCGCGGTTCCGCCCGTTGGACAGCGGGAGCGGTAAACAAAGCCAATGACGAGTCAAAGGCCGCTTGTCCCAATGTGTTTTGTCCGGCTGCGGTATCGGGGGATTGGCCGTTATAGGTCTGGTCGTTCACCGAATGGTAAGAACTTCCCTTTATTGGTCGGGCAAGTGCCTGCGAGCAGACATCGAGCACGGATAGTTCCTCGCCGTATGTCAGCTTGGTCGTCGAGCCGGCCTGTGGCTTCCCGAATACAAGGTTCTGTCCGTCGTAGTAGAGCCATTCCTGATATTGGCGGGCAAGCCGTTGTATGAATCTGAAGTTGGTTTCCTCGTACTGGCATTCGTATTCCAGCTTCGATTTCGTTTCCGGATTGACAAGAGCTTGCACTCCTGCCTTGTCTGTAAGTTCCTTAACGATGTCAGACAAGGATTTGTTGCACCATGAGGCACAAGTGTGGTCTGACTCCAGTAGGAATGTTGACGAATATCCCGTCACTTTTATATTTCCGTGTGTTCCACCGGAACGATGAAGTCCCACCATGGTGGCCACGCCGACAAAAATAGTGCCGCCGAAGTCCATGATTACTTTTTTCCCAACCCAGTCTTTTGACGCCTCCGGGATTTCCACACCATAGGCTTCTATGGCTTGGATATCCAGCGTTATCTCAAAGTAGTGATGCTCATTGATGCTCTGTTTGAGCATCAACTGCACAAACGACGGCATGGGTATGCCGGCTATTTCCAATGTGACTTTTTTTTGTTCCAGCATGGCGGCATTATATTTGACGGTTTATATCCAAATTGCCAAAGCCGCCCGGCGGAAGTCCGTCGGACGGCCTGACAAATGTTTTGATTTAGGATTTACCTATGTACGCCGATTTATTTCTTCGGCCAACGGTTGTCAAGAGCTGCGCTGCCGACGATGATTTCTTCAGCGGAGAACGTAATGGTGATTGTCATAGGCACATCGTTGTTCGCGTCCAGAGTTTCCGAGTAGTGAACGATGTATGCGTTCTTGAACTGGATCTCCTTCATCTTGGCATCTTCCTCCGTTTTTTTGTAGATAATCTTTCCTTCTACAGGTTTGAAAGGACTGTTCAACATCGCTTCGATGACAGAAGTGTCTTCTGTTGATTCGATGGTTACTTTTACTCTACCACCCAATACGCTTGAAGAGGGCATACCTTTAGGGTCTGTGTTACGACTAAACTCATAGTTTGAATAAAGGACGTCAAATTCCTTGTTGTTAAGTTCCAATGATGCTCTAAATGCCATAATACTTGGATTTAATGGGTTAAACTTAATTATTTTACTTCGGTTTCTCCGTCCTTGCGCCCTAACCGGTATAGATGCAAAAAAGAGAAAACCTCAAAAACGATTTTTTGAAATTTCCTCTCAGCCTCCGGATGACTCAGTTTTATTGTGGGAAAAAGAGAAGAAAATAAAACATCATCTTTGATGTGAGCAAATATAAGTGCTTATATTCATTTTTCCAAATTTTTTAGCGCGTTTTTTTTGCTGTTATTTTCATTTTAACACGTTTTAAACTAATGTTCGTGTATAAAGCCACTGTCCTATATGATTAGAAACACGCCCCGTTGATGATGTGTCGCTATTAAATTGATTCCCGGTATTGTACAATAACACTTGTAGAAGAAGTTTCATCAGGAATGGACGAAACCGTCGGAAAGAAAACTGCTGCCGGAATGCAGAAAAACGGTATCCACCGCATGAAAGTGGCAGATACCGTTAGCAGATTGACTATGCAGTCTGAATGTTTGCGTATGTCCTAATTCTTACGCCCGTATCGGCAGATGAGCAATGAACTTAATACCAGAAGTGCAAGAGCAATCATC